>Ga0209591_10000367_pt1 | contig 59334 bp, 49 predicted proteins | sample MAT01_FD_187207 | JGI IMG/M metagenome (GOLD analysis project Ga0209591, IMG submission 187207) | Freshwater microbial communities from Lake Fryxell liftoff mats and glacier meltwater in Antarctica - MAT-01 (SPAdes) (version 2) | ecosystem: Environmental > Aquatic > Freshwater > Ice > Liftoff...
CGCGCTGGATACCGGGCAATTCTGGCGGTGAGTCTGAACGCATCATCGGCACATGGCTAAAAGGCAGGTCACGTCGGGATGTGGTTGTCGCTACAAAAGTAAGGGGAAAGATGTGGGACGGTGCGAATGGCGAAGGACTCAGCCGCCATCACATCATGCAGGCTGTGGAGGATAGTTTGCGCCGTCTGCAGACTGATTATATTGACCTGTATCAAATCCATTGGCCGGATGAAGAAACACCGTTGGAAGAAACGCTACGGGCGCTTGACGATGTAATCAAATCCGGCAAAGTGCGCTATATCGGGTGCAGCAATATCCCCGCGTGGCTGCTCATGAAGACGTTGTGGGTGGCGGATGTGGAAAAAGTCGCCCGTTATGAATGCCTACAACCGCACTACAGCTTATTTAATCGGACGGAATACGAGCGCGAACTCGAAGCGGTATGCCACGATCAAGAGATCGCTGTCATTCCCTACAGTCCCCTCGCGGCGGGTTTCCTAACCGGGAAATACACCCGCGCACAACGTACAGCCGACACCTCACGCGCAGAAAGCGGCCTTATCAAGCGCTTAGTCAATGAGGATCGAGCGTATGGTGTGCTGGATAAAGTGCAAGCATTAGCGGCGAGTCATGCTATTCCAATGGCGCAAATCGCGCTGGCGTGGATGCTGGCGAAAGAAACGATTACCGCGCCCATCATCGGCGCACGAACCGTCGCACAGCTTGAGGAAGTGATTGGTGCGCCAGATGTCATACTCTCGCTAGACGAAATCGCGCTGCTCGATCAAGCGACAGAGGGCTATTAAAAAAGCAGTTCAGCAAGATTTTCCGTAGGGGCGACTCGGCGAGTTACCCCTACAAAACCCATCAACTGCGTAAGACGGAAGCGCCGCTCATGCTAATTTTTATTCGACGTGTGGACGCTTGGCTTCGATTAATACCCAATCTGTAATCAGGCGGCGCGAGACAGGTTCGAGTCCGGTAGAACGCAGTGCAGCTTCTACATCATCGGCTTGTTCTTCGATGATGCCGCTGAACATGGCATAGCCACCGGGGCGCACCGTCTGCCCAAGCCCCTGCCCACACATGGCGATAATGACCTTCGCCAGAATATTGACGACCACCAGATCAAAGCGCCGCGCCGAGGTAATCACACTTTCTAAGCTGCCCGTCTGCGCCGTGATTTTGTCGGCTACACCGTTTTGCTCAGCATTTTCAATCGCCACTTTGACCGCCATCGCGTCATTATCCAGCGCGAGGATATGCGCCGCGCCGAGTTTCGCCGCCGCAATCGCCAGAATACCGCTGCCCGTACCGAGATCAAGCACACTGATCCCCGGTTTAACGGCATCTTCCAGCCCCATCAAACAAAGCTGCGTTGTGGGATGCGTCCCCGTCCCAAAGGCCATGCCAGGGTCAAGTGAGATCACCACGTCATCCGGCGCAATTTCGATCTCCGTCCAGAGCGGACGAATCAGCATTTTTCGCCCGATACGAATCGGGTGATAATGCACCTTCCACGCTTCCGCCCAATCTTCCTCATCTACAACTGAGTAAACGGGCTGCGGCATGGGATACATCATCCGCATGTGACCAAGCGCCGTTTCTAGCTGTAATTTCGATTCTTCTATTTGATCGTCAGCGGGCAAATACGCCCGCACAGTCAGGCTTTCCGGCGGCGGAATCGGGTCGCCATCATCCCACGCATTCGGCATAATGCCATTTTGCTCAATCGAAACACCTTGATGCCCATAGCGCTGAAGCAAATCCGCGACAGCTTCCGCCGCTTCGCCATCAACCACCAGCGCAACTTCAATCCATTTTGCCATATTGTCTTCGCTCACATTGGGATTCTAAACTTCCCCAATAGTAGTCTTTTTCGTGGCAACTTTACAGGTTATTTTCCTATCTTGGTGAATGATGGGAAAACACTTTGCGATTCTTGGCGTTCTTTGCGCCTTTGCGTTTAATCTTCAACGCTTTCCCTGAAAATACTTCATTTTCATTGGGACTTGTTGGTTAAAAATTAAACGAATTTCATGGTTTTACTTCCGACGGATTACGCCTCATCCGCTTTAGGGACGACAATCGGCGCATACTTGCGGCTGAGTTCCGACTGCATCACGGGTAAACGCTGCGGCGGTAGATGGCGCAAAATGGCTTCCAGATCATCGACGACCAGACGACCAATTTCCTGTAAGCCTTCCTTCACTGATCCGGCGCGATGGGCGGAAAGAATCGCATGATCGGCATGACGCATCGGATGGTCAGCCGGAAGCGGTTCCGTCGGCAGCACATCCGTCGCCAATCGGAAGCGCCCTTGCAGCACCAAATCGGTCAGCACATCGAAATCCACAACATGGGCGCGGCTCATCAACACCACAACTGCTCCTTGTTGGATTTTCTCAAGATACTCGCGGGAAAGCAGCGCACGATTCTCAACAGTGGGCGCAGCGAGGACGAAGATAAAGCGCGAATTTTCTAAAACGTCATCGAGAGTCGTCGGCCTAACGCCCATGCTTTTTATAAAGGAATCGGTCAGCCACGGGTCATAAGCGGACATCGACACATTAAAAGGCATAAGCAGGCGTTGTAGTTCGCGGGCGATGCTGCCGTAGCCGATGAAGCCCACCGTTTTATCGTACAGCATATACGTGTTTACATTACCCGCGTGAAGATACAGTTCATTCCCTTCGCGGAAGGCGCGATCTCCTAGCGAAATCTCACGGCAAGCAGAAATCGCCATACCGAGTGACATCTCCGCCACCTGACGCGCAAACGAGGGCGCAATGCTCAAGACACGGATATTATGGGCAAAGCAGTAATCATGATCAAGCGTCAGCGGGAAAGCGCCTTCCACTGAAAAAATGGCGCGGAGTTTTTTAGCTTGCGGCAGCACATCCCCATAACGCCACATCGCGCAAATAATAACTTCTGCTTCCGGCAGCGCCTTTAAAAATTCATCCTCTGGCATCGGCTCATCTTTGCCCCAAATCACCTCGGCAATTTCATATAATCGAGCGCGATCTTCCGCCGAAAAAATCTCATCCATGCTGCGGAAATGCGGATCAACAATGACAATCGGTTTTTCAGCCACAGTCTGCTCCTAAAAAGTAAGTTTAAGTAAGGTGCGTTATTGCGGGATTTCCGCCATACCCGTGATAATCTTCTCAACGGCTTCGATAGTCGTCTTTTTCGGGTCAATATCATCAGCGACCTTTTTGCCGCGCCGCATCACGATAATCCGATCTACCACCTGAAACACATGATAGATATTATGCGCGATAAAGATGCACGAATGTCCAGAATCACGCGCACCCCGCACGAAGCGCAGTACCCCTTGTGTTTCTTCAACACCCAAGTTATTGGTGGGTTCGTCCAGAATAATCAGATCGCTCTCAAAATAAAGCGCACGCGCGATAGCAACCGCCTGCCGTTCCCCGCCGGATAAGGCACTGATGGGTGTCGTCGGCGGAATATCTTTAGAGATGCCCACCTGCTTGAGCAAAGTTCGCGCCACTTCATTCATCTTGTCTTGATCCATCCGATTGAGGAAACCTGGCCCTTTAATCGGCTCTCGCCCCAGAAATAAATTACGGGCGATAGAAAGCTGCGTGACCAGCGCGGAATCTTGATAGATCGTCTCGATGCCGTGTGAAATCGCGTCGGTAGTGGTGCGAATCTGGACTTTTTTGCCGTGCATAGAGATGTCACCGCTGTCGGCATTTAATGCACCAGAGAGAATTTTAATTAAGGTTGATTTACCTGCGCCGTTATCGCCGAGCAGCCCGACGATTTCATTTTTATTCACATGAATAGTGACATCATTGAGTGCCTGCACCCGACCAAAAAACTTATTGATGTGCTCCATGCGTACTAATTCGTTGTCGTTGCTCATGGTGATTACGTCCCCGCGTGATATCTGCGTTCAAGCCAGGAATGAAGCGACATCATGCCCAGAATAATCGCACCGATGAAAATGTTGTAAGCCAAACCGGGGACACCCACCATAACGATGCCGTTCCGCATAAGGCGTAAAATCAATACGCCTAAGATCGTGCCAACAATCGTGCCGCGTCCGCCATTAAGCGCCGTACCGCCAATCACGACCATAGCGATCACCTCTAGCTCATAGCCTGTTCCGCTGTTGGGATTCGCTGTGGCGACACGGATCGAACTTGCAATCCCGGCAAAAGCAGCCATCGCGGCGGTTAGCATGAACAGAATAATCTTCGTGCGTGATACCCGTACACCACGCGCCCGCGCCGAACTCGCATTACCGCCCGCCGCTTGTATCCAGTTACCAAATTTAGACTGTGTGAGGATATAGCCGAGGACAACGGTAAATAGGATGAGCCACAACACCGAGGCATAGACTCGTAAAGAACCGATGAAAAAGTCACCGACAATAATTTCCATCAAAGGTGAGTCAGCCGTCCACCTGCCCTGTGGAAAACCATCTGTGACATAAAGCGCCGTGCCGCGCACAACCAGCAGCATCCCTAACGTCACCAAGAACGAAGGAATCTTGAGCTTCGTCACGAACCAACCGTTAGCAAATCCAATAAACATTGCCAGCGACATCGCAACCACAAAGCCCACTTCAAGCGAAGTTGTGCCTTCGCTGTACAACGTCCACATAATGATCGGCGCGAAACCGAACACCGATCCAACTGATAAATCGAACTCGCCGGAAGTCATGAGCATCGTCATGCCGAGGGCAATGATGCCGAGTTCTGGCGTAAAGGCCAGCAAATTGCTGATATTGGTGATCGAGATGAAGGAAGCGGACAAGAGCGTAAATATGGTGATTTCGATCACAAGGAGGACAAAAGGGCCGAATTCAGGACGGGCGACAAAGCGTTGAAGAAGGGAACGTTGTTCCATAAGATAAATTCGTCTATTCACTCTAGTAGGAAAATAATATGAAAAGTGTGAACCTTCCCTGCATCAGGTTCACACTCAAGAATTGATACATCTCACGCACAGGTGATGCAGCCCCTTGTGCGTGAATAAAGTTTTCGTTTAGCTGCCGGACAGAATATCGTCATAGATTTGGGCGGTGTCTGCTTCATACAGAGCGCCCGTGATGACATCGAATCCCGGGGGAATGCCACTCGCTGCCATCGCTGCCAAAGACAGGCCGATGTAGCTGGTTGCCAGGGGGTCTTGCCACTGTGCGGCATTCACGTAGCCTTCAAGAACTTCCTGAGTGGTATCGAGCGAATTGCCCCAACCCACAACAGGAATATCGCCAGGGGCAACGCCGACCTGATCGAAGACGCGCTTGATACTGCCCGTGACCAGATCACCCAAGCCGATGATCGCGTCAATGTTATCGCGGTTGGCGGTCAAATAGTCGCTCATACGGGTGATAATTTCAGCCTGATCCAGTGTCGCGTCGGTGACTTCCCAAGTGATACCGAGCGGCTCAAACACGCTGGCGATACCTTCTTCTTCCTGAACACCATAGGTCGCGCCGGGGACTTCCACAGGCATCCAGACGAAATCGCCTGCTTCGACCAACCCATTATCGACTAGATATTGCGCCCAACTGCGCCCATAAACTACCAAATCGCCGCCGACATAAGCATTAAAATCGGCTGTTGGATCGGGGGTATTGATGTTGATGACGGGGATACCCGCAGCACGGGCTTCTGCCACAACTTCAACTAAGCTGCCGGGATCAGGGCTGCTCGTGACAATACCATCAGCTTGCGCGGCGATAGCGGCACGGAAGGCTTCTTGGTGAGAAGGCACATCACCGCTGTGGAACGAGGTGCGAACTTCTTGTCCGGTATCGGCTGCCCATTGTTCCGCGCCAGCGAGGAAATACGTCCACACCGGGTCAGACGGTGAGCCGTGCGAAATCCAATAAAAGACTTTTACATCATCTTGGGCGGAACCGAGAATCGGCAGCGAAAGCGCGATGATCAGTGCAAGCACGAGCATGGGCATTGAGAATTTTTTAAACATTAGTTTTCCTTTTTTTCAAAGCTAGATTTTGATACAGAACGTAGTTTTGAATGGCATTTAGTTCGTTGATTGCTGCCTTCTCTCCTTTGCGACTCCATTTATTTGAGCGAGGTAATGGCATTATTGATCTAATAGGTACAAATGTCCGTACATTTAATGATTGTAGCCCTATCCAAAATGCTTGTCAAATATTGAGCTACGCAATCGATTGCATAATCTTAAACCATTCGTCAGCCTCGCGCAAATAAACGAGTCGGGAGCCAAAGAATCAAAAAGGCGATCTTTATAAGACCGCCTTAGCACTTCCAGATGTCGAAGATTGTATTTATTCCCCGGCGAAAAAATCCATCACACGGCTGACAAATCCTTTGCCATTCGTGCCACCGGGCGATTGAACATCCTGCCCCATCGTTTGTGCCAACTGCTCGAACAACCCACGCTGTTCATCAGTGAGTTTCATGGGAATCTGCACGTTGACCTGCACCAGTTGGTCGCCACGCCCAGAGTTTGTACCGTCGCTCCGCAGACGAGGGAAACCGCGCCCACGCAAACGGAAGACCTTACCGTTTTGTGTCCCGGCTGGAATGCTCAGTTCAACCTCGCCATCGACGGTAGGAATATTCACTTTATCACCGAGCGTTGCCTGCGCCACATTCAGATTCATATCCATCAAAATATCATTATCTTGGCGGACAAACAATTCATGATCTTTGACGCTGACGACGACATACAAGTTGCCTGCCGGAGCGCCCGGTTCGCCAGCATCGCCCTCACCGCGCACTTGAATCTGTAAGCCTTCGCGCACACCCGGCGGAATTTTGACATTCAAGATGGCATGTTTGCGGAGTCTGCCGCTGCCGTCGCAAGTCTTGCAGCGATGTTCGATGATCGTGCCTTTACCACCGCAGCGTGGACAAGCCGCAACCCGCACCATCGAGCCTAGGAAGGTCTGCTGCACCTGCCGGATTTCACCCGTTCCGCTGCACTGCGGGCAGGTCGTGGGCGAGGTTCCGGGCTGTGCGCCTGTACCTGTGCAGGTATCGCACAATTCCAAGCGATCATACTCAAGTTCCTGCTCAACACCGAAAACGGCTTCCTCAAACGAGATTGTCACATTCACCCGACGATCCGCGCCGACTTTGGGGCCACGCTTACGCTGCTGTGTACCGCCGCGTCCGCCAAAATTGTTGAAGAATTCCTCAAAGATTTCTTCAAATCCGGTGAATCCACCCGCCCCTGCCCCGCCAAAACCGGGAGCGCCTTGTACCCCCGCATGACCAAATCGGTCATAACGAGAGCGCTTATCATCATCCGAAAGAACTTCGTATGCTTCGTTGATTTCCTTGAATTTGGCTTCCGCGTCGTTCTCTTGGCTCACATCAGGATGATATTTGCGCGCCAGATTGCGAAAGGCTTTTTTGATATCATCTTTACCGGCGTTGCGTGGAACGCCTAATACATCGTAGTAATCTTTTGCCATACTTGATCCGGCTCGTTTATCTATGGGGTGTGGTTTGGATGGACAAAATACTTAGTGACGAGCAACGAGCGCCGAGTATAAAACAGATCGCTCAGCACTCACTGCTCATGACTTATCACTTGCCTCAAGCGTCCGTGAATTCCGCGTCAATCACATTTTCGTCTTGTGGTTTACCGCCGTTTGTATCACCATCATTCGGGGCGCTGCCATCACCTGCTGCCGCCCCTTGTTGATACATGCTGCCGCCGAGTGTCTGGATGTGCTGTGTCAGCGCATCGGATGCACTGCGGATCGCATCCACATCATCGCCACCTTCTGCCAAGCGCAGCGCTTCGATCAGTTCATTTGTGCGCGTTTTGGCATCTTCCGGTAGTTTGTCGCCATAATCACGCAGCAGTTTTTCGGCGGAGAAAATGGTACTCTCAGCTTGATTTTTAACTTCTGCGGTTTCTTTGCGTTTAGCATCTTCAGCGGCATGTTTTTCCGCCTCTTTTACCATCCGCTCAACTTCTTCTTCACGCAGACCGCTGCCCGCTGTGATGGTGATTTTTTGCTGGCGACCAGAGGCTTTATCCATCGCGCTCACATTCAAAATACCGTTTGCGTCAATATCGAAGGTCACTTCGACCTGCGGCACACCACGAGGCGCGGGCGGGATACCATCCAGAATGAACTTGCCGAGCGACTTATTATCTGCCGCCATCGGGCGCTCACCCTGCACAACATGAATTTCGACTTGTGTCTGCCCATCCGCCGCTGTTGAGTAGACCTGCGATTTCTTGGTTGGGATGGTGGTATTGCGTTCAATCATTGGCGTGGCTACGCCGCCCAATGTTTCTACACCCAAGCTGAGTGGGGTCACATCCAGCAGCAGAATATCCTTGACATCACCCGCCAGCACACCCGCTTGAATCGCCGCGCCCAACGCCACAACTTCATCAGGATTAACGCTGCGATTGGGTGCTTTGCCGAAGAACTTCTCAACCGCCTCTTGAACGGACGGCATACGGGTCATACCACCGACGAGTATGACGGTATTGATGTCTTTCGCTTCAAGGCCAGCATCCTTTAAGGCGCTGCGGCAGGGATCAATCGAGCGCTGGATCAAATCCCCAACAAGGCTTTCCAGCTTAGCGCGGGTTAATGTAACGTTCAAATGCTTCGGGCCGCTGGCATCCGCCGTAATAAAGGGCAGTTGAATCTCGGTGCTGACGGTGCTGGAAAGCTCGATCTTGGCCTTTTCAGCCGCTTCTTTTAAGCGCTGGAGGGCTTGGCGATCTTTCCGCAAATCAATGCCGTTTTCTTTCTTAAATTCATCCGCCAACCAACCGATGATGCGTTCATCGAAGTTATCGCCGCCCAAGTAGGTATCGCCGTTGGTGCTGCGAACTTCAAACACGCCATCGCCGACTTCGAGGATGGAAATATCAAATGTACCACCACCGAGATCGTAAACGGCGATGATCTCATTCTTGCTTTTCTCACCCAAGCCATAAGCCAAACTGGATGCAGTCGGTTCGTTGATGATACGCAGCACTTCAAGCCCGGCGATACGCCCCGCGTCTTTAGTAGCATTACGCTGCGAGTCATTAAAATAGGCCGGAACCGTAATCACGGCACGGTCTACCGTCTCACCCAAATACGCTTCTGCATCCGCTTTAATCTTCTGCAAGATCATCGCCGAGACTTCTGGCGGGCTGTATTCTTTATCACCCATCACTACGCGGGCATCGCCATTGGGGGCGGCGGCAACTTTATATGGCACGATGTTAATCGTCTGCTGCACCAATGGATCATTAAACTTACGTCCCATAAACCGCTTGACGGAAAAAATTGTATTTTCCGGGTTGACTACCGCTTGGTTGCGGGCAACCTTGCCGACCAGACGGTTATTATCTTTTCCAAGCGCAACCACAGACGGGATTAAACGTCCTCCTTCGGACGATGGAATCACGACGGGTTCGCCGCCTTCCATCACGGCAACGACGGAATTGGTCGTCCCCAAATCGATACCAATAATTCTACCCATGTTCGTTTTATCTCCTAAATAACGGCGATTAGCCATTAGCTATTGGCTTTTACAAAGTGTTTGCCGATCTGACGGCGTAAAATCTTATCCTGCCACCTTAACCAGCGCCGGACGCAGCACACGCTCGCCAGATAAATACCCTTTTTGCAGGGTCGCTGTTACCGTGCCGCTTGGCAGATCAGACTCTTCATCGCGTCCGACGGCTTCATGCTGGCTCGGATCAAACGACTCCCCAACAGGATCAATGACGATCACATCCGCTTCATCCAGCAGTTTCTGAAATTTATTCAGAATTAAACTCACCCCATTCATCCAAGGGTTGCCTTGCAATTCCGGCGGGACGTTAGCTAAAGCACGTTCAAAATCATCAAACATCGGCAGCACCTTCACCAGCGTATCTAATGTTGTTTTCTGGTGCATGTCTTTTTGTTCGCGCTCAACGCGGCGTTTGTAATTTTGGAAATCCGCCAATGTACGCTGCCAACCTTGCAGATTTTTTTCTACTTCATTTCTCAACGCCTGAATCTCCTGGCTTGTTATGTCGACAGGCTGCGGTTCTGCTTCATTTTGTGTTGGCGGAGATTGTTCGGAAGCGGTCACGTCATCAGGCGCTTGCACACCTTCTGTAACCGGCACAGTTTCCTCTTTGCTCACCTTTTAGTACTCCCTATGATAAATCCGCTTATAATGATCGTCGTAGTTTATCCAAACCACAATAGAATCACGTTAACAAAGCCTATAGATTCTGCAATTAAAGGTTTTCGAGGTACAATGCCACGCTACTTGTCTGTGGCCTCATTTTTCGGAGATAGTGTTTCTTCGCCTTCGTTCCCATACAGCCCGACCAGCATGTTCGTCATGACGCTAGAAACATAACGCACCGTACTAATGGCACGTCCATAATTGATATGGGTTGGCCCAATCACACCTAATGCGCCGCTGATCTGGCCTGGGATTCCATAGCGGCTTAAGACCATACTCAATTGGCTGATCTCATCCATGCGGCCTTCTCCCGCGACGATGACTTTCACACCATCCATCATGGGATTCAAAAAATCCGCGAGGATCATATCCAAAAAAGCCCGTTCCTCGAAAACACGCACGGCTTGCTGTGTGCCTTCCCCATCAGCAAATTCGCCGATGACATCGCTTAGCCCATCACGGTAGATGAACCGCACCTGATTATCATCGGCATGTTCCATGAGTTCCGCCGCCAATTCTGTAACTTCGCGCTCCAGCAGCGACAGTTGAACACTCTTCATCCGTATTTGATTAGAGAATAAATCCACACACAGCGTATTAATCCGGGCCGCAGCTTCGGCAAGTTTCGCTTGTGGCACAGGTTCGGCGAGGTTTAACATCCGTTGATGCACTACGCCGCCTTGCAGCACCAAGACCATGAGTACCAACCGCCCCTGAATGCCGATTAATTCCAGATGTTTAAACCGGCTGGTTTCCGCGATGGGCGCGGTCACAATCGAAGCCGTCTGTGCGGTACGTGCCAGCACCGTGGCCGCGAAGCGCATCCACTGTTCGGTTGCCATCGGCAGCGTATGGAACTTTTCGGCGATATGCTTTTGTTCGGGTTGGCTAAGTTCACCATCGGTAATTAAGCGGCGGACGAAATACCGATAGCCATTTTCCGTCGGGATGCGTCCGGCAGAACTATGCGGCGCGGCAATATAACCGAGTTCTTCCAACACCGACATTTCATTGCGAATCGTCGCGGAACTCAAGCCGAGATTCGCCGTATCCACCAATCGCTGCGAACTGACGGGTTCTCTTTTATTGGTATAAGCCCGGATGACCAGCGTGAGAATTTCTTCTTGTCGGCGCGTAAGTTCAGGTAAATGATCTTCCATAGAAATTTATTTTATTGGGTCTGAGCGAGTGGATACGCCTGATCTATTGCATTTGGGAAAACAAAACGATATTGCATCTTACCATGCCATGAATACCCCGTCAAAGGGGGTTCATCATGCACCAATGTTCCAAAACACCCCTACAAACTGGATGCCCATTTTTGGTAAGTTATGATACGCTGGTAGCATCAGAGTAACATAAGCAGCTTGATCTGCATCTGTTTAAGGAGTTATATTCGATGAGTGATAGAACGTTTGAAGTAACAGAAACTAACTTCCAGACGGAAGTGTTGAATTCTGAGACCCCGGTTTTAGTTGACTTTTGGGCATCTTGGTGCGGCCCTTGTAAGATGATCGCGCCGATTGTGGATGAAATCGCAGGCGAGTATGAAGGCAAAATTACCGTTGGTAAGCTGGATGCTGATGCTCATCAGGAAGTCTTGATGCGTTACGGCATCATGGGCATTCCGACCTTGATTCTGTTCAAGGCAGGGGAGCCGGTTGTCCGTATCACAGGCTATCAGCCTAAAGAGAAGATCGTCAGCAAATTGCAACCGCATCTTTCCTAAGTGCTGAGTGATGAGCAATGAGGGCTGAGTAGTAGAAAAATCATCTGTTGAGGGATCATTTCTACTCAGATCACGCATAAAAAATATAAAACCCCACACTAAGGCAGTGTGGGGTTTTGTTTTACTCAGCACTCTCTACTCATTTCCCCCTACTCACCTCTAATCAGAGGCAGGTTCAGTCTGTGGCTGTGCTTCTGGCATAATTTCCGGTGCAAGCGGCACGGTAAAGTAGAAGATGGAACCCTTGCCGATCTCGCTTTCCACCCACACAGTCCCCTTATGTTGTTCGATGATGTTTTGGGTAATCATCATGCCCAAACCTGTACCGGGTTGGTCTCTAGCCAGTTGATTCTCGCTGCGGAAATAGCGCACTTTAAAGATTTTTTGCAAGTCTTCTTCGCCCATGCCGATACCCGCGTCCTTAACCGAAACAATCATCACAGGGCCAATATCTGCGCCGCGTTCATTGCGGAAAACGCGCTTCACTTTCGCATTAATGGTGATTTTTGCTTCCGGCGGACTGTATTTATAGGCATTACTGACGAAATTCGTCATGACTTGGATTAAACGGGTTTCATCCCCCATAACGAGTGGCAAATCCTCATTCACATTCAGGATAACTTCCTGATGTTTGTCGATTAACTGCTGTTGGAAAGGCCGCAGTGTTTCCACAACAACCTTACGGATGCTCGTAGGCGAAAGAACGGTGGAAACTAGCGGCTGATCTGCGTCAATCCGCGCAATATCGCGTAGATCATCAATAATCGTCTGCATACGATCTGCGTTGGAACGGATGACGGCCAAAAATTCTCTGCGCTGTTGTTCGCTAATCAGGCTGCCCATCGGTCCCATGAGCGTATCCGCGTACCCTTTCACCGAGGTCAGCGGATTCTTAAGTTCGTGCGCGGCAAAACCGACAAATTCCGATTTCGACTCGTTGGCGCGGGTAAGCTGTTCATAAAGTTGGGCGTTGGCGATAGCGATGCTGGCATGTTCTGCGAGACGCTGCACAAAATCGAGGTCAAGCAGATTAAAACGCGGTTCGCGGTTCGTCTCTAATACCAGGACCGAGTTCAATTCATCACCCGAAAGCATCGGAATCGTAATTTGGCTGATGGAGCGCGGGAGCAGTTCCGTATAATCGGGGTCGATTTTCACATCTGGGGCAAGGTCGGCACGACGAGTACGCAGCACACGCTTGATAATACCCTTGTCGATAGGCCACATCCCATTTTCGACCATATTGCTGCGAAGCAGGTCTTCTTTGTAGCCATAACTGGCGACGATGCGTAAATGCGATTTGGTTTCCGTCAATACGCCCAACATCCCCGCAACCGCCCCACTGTTGGCAATCGCCCATCGCACCGTAATCTGCGCTACTTTTTCCAGATCAAGAGTCCGATTCAATTCCTTGTCGATCAGCTCAAGATTTTCAAGTTCCTGAACACGCCGCGAGAGTTGCAAGTCTGTCATTTGGAACAGACGAGCGTTTTCCAGCGCGATGGCTGCTTGTGCCGCGAAAGTCGTGAGCAGCTCAACGTCTTCGCTGATATAAACCGTACCGTCTTTTTTATTCAGCACTTCCAATACACCGACGATACGATCTTTACCAATCAACGGCACAGCCAAGATAGAATTGGTACGGAAGCTGGCGTTTAAGTCCCCATCAAAGCGGTTATCCCGCGAAGTATCGTTGGAGATTACAGGTTCACCGCTAGCAGCCACTTTACCCACCAGCCCGTAACCTGCCTTCAAGCGCGTCCCGACTAAATCTTTCCCTGTTCCGCCTACCGCTGCTTTAAATTCCAAATCGCTGCTGCCATCGTCGGCGGTCAGCAGCAGTGAACCCGCCTGCGCGTTCAAAATATCCACCGCAGCCGACGTAATCAGGCTTAAGAGAGTCTCAATATCGGCTTCAGCAGCCACCATCTGACGACTGATGTCGTTGAGGATCGTCAACTGACGGGCGCGTGTGGTGGTTTCCGCAAAGAGACGGGCTTTTTCAATCGCGCTTGCTGCCAACGCACTGATATCGCTAAAGATACGCAGTTGATCTTGGTTATAGGTCTTATTCGCATCAGATTCACCGACGGCTAAAACGCCCAATGTGCGCGTTCCAGCAATTAGCGGCACGCCCATCCATGCTTTGATGTTGCGCGATTCGTAGCTGAATTGATATTGATTCTTCATCATCGCTTTGGCGTAATCTTCCACGATAAGCGGTTGGCTGGTCGTCACCACTTCACTAAAAAGATCGCGCCCAAGCTCCCAACGCTGACCTTCGTTATCGCGGTTGCGCTCATCATCCTCAAGGAAGAAGGCGAAGAAAAGTTCGTTTAGGATAGGCTCATGCAGCGCGATATAAAAATACGGCGATGAAATAAGTTGGTCGGTCTGGGCGCTGATGAGTTCCAACAGATCATCCATTTCGATGGTGAAGTTCACCGCCTGACCAACACGGCTGAGTACATCCAACTGCCGCACACGCCGTTCCATGTTATCGATCACTTGGGCGCGTTCAATCGTCACCGCAATTTGATTGACGAGATTGTTGATAAAGCGCAGTTCTTCGTAATTGTAGCCACGCAGACCAGAAAGCGGCGGCGCAAGACAGATAAAGCCATTTAACTGCTCACTGCCACTCATCCCCGCGATCACCATGACCTTCAAAATACTTAAACGCGCCCGATCAGAACGCAGTTCCACCGGCCAAGGCTGGCCTGGTTCCAGAAAAATCGTGGCGTTGCTGTTATTAAGAAGCTGAACAACCCCGCTGTCCATCGTAAAGGTAATATCAGTTTCCGGCTTAGGATCGCCATACGCTGTAAAATTACCGTTTTGCGCGTTATATAAAAACACGAGCGCACCGGATGGCTTTACAGTGTCGCTTAACAGCGTACGGAACTCCCGGATGATCGTTTGATAATCAACCATTGAAGTCAGCTTACGCCCGAATTCCTCTAACTCGTTCTGATAATCGCGGCGAGTGCGGAAATAAATCTCATCAATGCGGCGCTGTAATCGGATACGCACTGGTAAAAATAACATTGAGATGAAGAAGATCGTCAAAGCCACTAAGACCGGATCATTCGCGCTGATGTTGGGAACAGCCAGCATATTCGCCCCCAAAACCAGCAGAAAGAATCCGACGATCAGCGCACCCAGCATCACGGTATAACTAATTGCTTGGCTAATCACGCGATCAGTATCTCTAGGGCGAGATTGCAACATTGCATATCCCACGCTCATCGCTGGCGGAATAAAAAAGGGTGTGGTCGCTTCTATACTAAACGCCAGCATCGTTTGCCCTGTTACCAGTCGGATGAGAAGACCCGCCAGCCAAACCAAGGCTGGTGCTAATGCCAAGGACGAGCCAATAAACAAGGTATTGGATTGATCGCGCAGCAGCGGACTTCTGGCGCGGGGACGCTGATAAAAGAACAAGAGTGTAGCTAAAATCGCATTGCTCATGATGACGGCAATACTCACAGTAATGGCGCTGCTGCCGACTGTTTGGGGCGTTTCGGTGTAATACTGCACCAATACAGCCACCGCTAAAACCACACTGCCAATCATCGGCACATAACGCAGAAGTGGATATTTATAAATAAAGGCAGCAGTCAGCGGAAATGTCAGCCCTAGTGTGATTAATACACCGCCTAAAAACACGGTTGCGACCAACCAAATCGGCCCCAGCGCATGGGTTGAACTGCCATCAAACATGCCACTCATAAAAATGGCTAACAAAAAACAGCCTAAAATCGGCATAAAAGCATTTTCTTGCTTACCCCGTACACGCACCAGCAGCAGACCAATGCTGAGAACCAGGAGTGCCGAAATTGAAGGAATAATAAAAAACGCCAAGAAATCATTATCGGGCAAGCTGCGAAGCGCGAAAGACGAGCGACAGCTTGCCAATTCTCTTTCTAAATCGGGTTCCTCGCAGACGGTTAAATAAGCAGAGTTGCGATTAATTTCCTGCATCGTTGGCAAAGAGAGCTGCCCATCCGGTGCGGGGCGTTCAAACACAACATTGACAAATTCTTCAGCTTTTAGCAGACTGATCGCAGCCTCAAATGAGGCTTGGTCGGTGACATCTCTGGAATCAATCTGGATAATCAGATCGCCACGCCGCATCCCCGCATCTAAGCCAGCCCACCCTTTACTCCCAGTCGGCTGTCCAGCATTGACGGTTTGGGTATGCGAAACCATCACGCCCAGAAAAGGCCGACTAAACCAAGTGATGCCCAAAACCAAATAAAGGATAATTAATCCTATCGTCACCAAGGCTGCCGCGAGGAGAATGCCATAGCGCAGTCGCTCGGCTTGTTTACCTGGTGCAGCAGGTACAGTGGTCGTTTGCCTTTTGATCTCTGCTGTGGATGCGGCTCGCATGTTTCATGCCTTGTATCAAATTCTGAACCTAGGTACCACAATTCTATCATAATGTTTTTCATAAAGACGCTTCACAAGCATTAGGTTTTGGTTTGTTTTATGTTTTATTGGGAAAAATTTACTATCAAGTGCATTCTTTTAAGCGGTTGTGCTAAGGACGATATGTTATAATTCAAGCATCAAAGTATTTCTATGGAATTCATTAATCTTATGGCAGGACAAGGAATACGTATACTTATTGCTAAACCGGGTTTAGATGGGCATGATCGGGGCGCAAAGGTTATCGCCCGCGCCCTCCGCGATGCCGGATTTGAAGTAATTTACACCGGGCTGCGCCAAACACCAGAGATGATTGCCGAAGCCGCCTTGCAAGAAGATGTCGATGTCGTCGGGTTAAGCATCCTCAGCGGGGCGCACATGGCGCTCGTGCCGCGCATCCGAGAAGTGATGAATGCCAACGAACTCGAAGACATACCGCTGATTCTGGGCGGCATCATCCCCGATGATGATAAGCCACAATTGGCGGCGATGGGGGTACGTGGTATCTTCGGGCCCGGCACCAGCACTGAGGAAATCGTTAAACAAATTCATCAAATTGTGACCGATAAAAACAGCGCGAATTCTAGTGAGCAAGCGACGTGATGCTTCTGGCTGATGAGGTGCTTAAGGGCAGTCGACGAGCGCTAGCACGTCTGTTGACCGTTATCGAAAACGGCAGTCAAGGCGCGGATGAGGCTGTTGCAGCGTTATTTTCGCATACCGGGCAAGCATGGATGATCGGCATCACAGGCGCACCCGGAACAGGAAAAAGTTCGTTGGTGAATACACTGGCGAAAGCCTACCGTGAACAAGCCAAAACAGTCGCCATCATCGCCGTAGACCCGACCAGCCCATTTTCTGGCGGCGCAATCTTAGGCGATCGCATCCGTATGCGCGATCTTTCGGGGGACAAAGGCGTTTTCATACGCAGCATGGCGACACGCGGGAGCCTTGGTGGACTGGCACGGGCGACACGCGATGCCATGCGCGTCTTGGATGCGGCGGGTTTTAACGTGATTTTGGTGGAAACCGTCGGAGCAGGGCAAAGTGAAGTCGATATTGTCCGCGCCGCCCAAACAACCATTGTCGTCGAAGCACCGGGTATGGGCGATGATGTACAGGCTATCAAAGCAGGTATTCTGGAAATCGCCGATATTTTGGTCGTCAACAAAGCAGATCGCCCCGGTGCAGATAACACCGTGCGTGGCCTGAGGGCAATGCTAGAATTAGGGCATCCCGCAGCAAAGTCACATATGATATCGCATCACGGGCAGCTTATCAGGCTGGAAAAAACAACCAATCCGCACGAAAATACGTTTTGGATTCCGCCCGTCATTCGCACAGTGGCGACCAGCGAGGATACTACGGTCTCAGGAGTCCAAGCCTTGATCGAGGCGATTGCGGATCATCGCCGTTATATTGCCGAAAACGGCTTGAACACCGAGTTAGAACGACAGCGAATTGAAATTGAGCTTTACGAGCGTTTGCAAAGTGCATTGATGATGCGTTTGCAAGCCGAAGTTACGACAAGCGTCCTGACGGATATGATTGAACGCATCCAAGCACGTCAGATCGACCCACAACATGCCGTCCACCTCATCTTGGAAACACAAAAAGTTTAAGATATGCAGGGCAAATTCAATGATAGAAGACCTGCTGGCAAGCCAAAAGATACCGGGAACAAAAATCACCCGCGAGTTTTACGCCATCAAAGAGGATATTTCAGATATGCGCTTAGGTGAAATTAAGTTATTTGCCAGTAACGCCGCTGGGGGGCTTGGGGCAGAAATCGCCGCCCATCTGGGTATTAAACCGGGTGAATATGAGCGAACGGTATTTACCAACGAAAATATCTTCCTCAGGCTGAAGGAAAGTGTGCGCGGCAAGGATGTTTATCTCGTGCAAACCATGTGTTCGCCCATCCACGATAATATCTTTGAGATGCTGATTATGATCGACGCACTCAAACGCGACTCCGCATGGCGCATCAACGTCGTCATCCCTTATTTAACCTATGGACGTTCCGATAAAAAAGATCAACCGCGAGTCCCCATTACTGCCCGTCTGCTTGCCAACATGATCGAGGCAGCAGGGGCAGACCGCTACATTACGATTGACCTCCACGCAGGACAAATTCAAGGCTTCTTCAACATCCCCGGCGATGCACTGACTTCGTTTCATCTCCTGAGCGATTACGTCCAAGAAAAAAATATCCCAGATTTAACCGTCGTCTCGGCTGATCTTGGTTTTGCGAAAACAGCCCGCAACTGGGGCGAAAAGCTCAATATGCCTGTCGCCCTCGTGGAGAAACGCCGGGTGGATAATAAAGAACGCCCACAAGCGCTCTCGATCATCGGCAGCGTAGAAGGCCGCAATGTGCTGCTAGTCGATGACGAGGTAAACACCGCTGGCAGCGTCGTGAATGCCGTCGGGGTGCTGCGAGAAAACGGCGCGAAGGATATTTATCTGGCCTTTACGCACGGCTTTTTGAACGATCTCAGTTTTAAACGGCTGGGCGCACTCAATCTTAAAGAAATCATCCTTACCAACACCATCCCCCTCCCGCCAGAAAAACTCCCTCCGAATATGACCGTTCTTTCGGTTGCGCCGATGCTGGCAGAGGTTATTTTACGGGCGCACGAAGGGCGCAGCGTCGGCGAATTGTTTGACGAATAACCCGCTTCATCACCCATGACCACGCAGAAGCGCGTCCACATCGATGCGCTTCTCCAACATCACCCAATTGATACCGAAAGCATCTATATCGAAAGTCATTTGTGCATCTAGTGAAGCCGATTCCAGCCAAGGATACCACGCCAGCGGATTCCCGATTACACGTCCGTCATACAGCCCTACCCATAACATCGCATCCCGAATCTCTACCTCAATCGGACGCGACGGATTTTCCACACGGGGCGCGGCAGAAATGACTTTATGGCTGGCAGCCAAAATAAACACGCCCCATCCCATTGTCTGCCGCCCATAGGTTAAATAATCACGGCGGTTTTTAGCCATCCATTCGCGTATTACAGGAGCGTCGGCAACATTAGGGTTTTCCCTCAGCCATTGATGCACAGTGTTCCACTGCGAAGCGACATGCCGATCCCAGTTATCGCTATCGGCTAACACCATATCAATTAATTCCAGCCCATTCGCTTCAAAGCGGTCTAGCGTCCCTTCTAAGGTGGCGAAACTTTCCACCGGATAGCCTAATGCCGCCACAGCTTCCGGCGTAGGTGTCTCCAGCCAATACGGTTCGCCCACAATCAACAACCCGCCCGAAGGCTTAAGCGCTGTCGCCATCAAATTCAACGTCCCGACCAAGCCACCACCAATCCACGTTGCCCCCAAACAACTCACAATATCGAATTGATGATGCTCTTGGGGATAATCCGCCGCATCCCCCTCAATAAACGTCATTTGCCCGACAATATCCAACTCAAAAGCGCGGGCATTAGCCGCTTCGATAAACACCGCGCTCAAATCCACACCGACACCGATCACCTTATAGCGCTGCGCCCAACGTGCCAAGAGTTCGCCTTTCCCACAGGCTAAATCCAGCAGGCGCATCCCTTCGCGTAGATGACAGAGTTCTGCCAACAGCATCAATTTCGCCTCATCAAAAGGATTCAAAATGTGGTGATTTGCCTCAGAAATTTCATGAAATCGCAGCGACATAAATTTGATCTCCAAAAGAAAACCCCATTATAGTGTACGCATAGACAAGAAAAAACCTCCCCATCAATTAATTATTGAGGGATAACATCTGCTTAAACAGGGGATAAACAAAATCATGCTATAGTGCGTCAAGAGATAATCTCCGATGGAGTTAAGCATGAGCGAAGACCAAGCCTCCCGCCAACCTGTAAAATCCTCGCCCACTCCTGAAACCAAAATGCCGCGTGTGCGCGTGATGCAAGATGACGATGCCGCGCCGGTACGGGTAAAGGTCGTCGAAGAACCTAAAGAAGCCTCGTTAGGACTATTTGCCGTTGTCATCTTTGCGGCGACCTTGCTTGGTACGCTCATCGGCCTCGGCGCGGATTTTGGGGAACTGCTTGGCAGTGTGGAACAAATTGGCAATATCGTAAATCCTCCACCACAGTTGTGCGTTGCGGGCAGCAACACAATTCTGGGCGAAGGGCTGAATATGGCCTACGATTGGGAAACAGCTTTTGAAAATCAACACAGCGTTAACGTACAAATTCGGGGCATAGGCTCCACCGCTGGCGTAGAAGAAGCCATCGAGGACAAGTGTGTGCATATTTTGGCGATGTCTGAACCCATGACGGATAGTCAATATCAGCGATTAATTGATGCGAGTATCAAAATAGACTGCGCTGCCGAAATCGGCTTTGACGTGCTGACCTTTATCACCAACCTCAATAATCCAATTGTACGCGATGTGCGCGATCCTAATCTTCCCGGTGACAATCGCCCGATCTCTCGATCTATCCTCGTGCGCGATCTACGCAGTATTTTAGAGGGCAGCATCCGAGACTGGGCAGAGGTGGGCAATTGGCCTGCTGATGGCGGCAGCCTACCGATCACGATTCTCCTGCGTAAAGGCAGCGGGACGAGCGAAATCGTCATGAATCGGCTCATTCGCTTTGAGCAGCAGCCCATCCCAAACGAAATTCGGGATGATGTGGGGCAAGTTAATGCGTGGGCGACGGGTAATTTGTATCCAGCAGGCGTGAATTATCTGTTGTGTGATTCTAACCCCGACTGCCTAAATCGTGTGCTAGAAATTCCCGGTTCCCTCTATTGGGCGGCGGAGGCATGGCTGCGTACCCAACCGTCCGATTATCTCAGCGCTCTGACGCTGCTAGAAGGCGATGAACGCGGGGTAAATCCCCTCGAAGACGATGTTGATCTGGAACTTTATCCAAAAGACCTTATCCGCCCCCTTTATTTTTACGTCCTTGATGGTGAAAATATTGACGACAAGACCAATGGGCTGGCGCGTGAATTCTTGACATTCGTCCGCAGCATTCCCGGACAATCTATTCTGGATAGCTACTCATTTTACAACCACTTTTCTCGCCCTATTGATGTTGATGTCCCGTTTCCCGAATCCGTCTTTAATATCCCTTCGCCGGGGCAAGGCCAACGCATCCTCTGTAAACCTGCATAAATAGTCTCATATTCAATTAAGGGTTATACCTTATCATCTTCACATTATTTTGAACGTTTTGAATGTGACTTCATGGCCTATCGTAATTTGGATGAATACCTCATCCGTTTGGAACAATCTGGCGAACTCATCCGCATAAAATCGCCGGTCAGCCCCGATCTGGCACTTGCCACCCTCAGCGATCAAATGGCAAAACGCCCAGCAGAGCGAAACAAAGCGCTTTGGTTTGAGCAAGTCGAGGGCAGCGCCTTTCCCATTGTCGCCAACATATTTGGGACAGAGCGACGCATGGCATGGGCGTTGGGCGCGGAAAATTTGGCAGAAATCGAACAGCGCATGGCGGCATTGGTCAATCCTGCCATCCCTCACGGCTTGGGAGGAATGATGAGCCGCGCCGCCGAAGTGATGAGCGCCTTTCGCAGCAGCGGCATGGGTATGCGTCCAGCCACAAAAGCCGATGTTCAAGAAATCGTGTGTAAGGCTGACCTATCTATTTTTCCACCCATTCGCCTTTGGGAGATGGAGCAAACGCCTACGCTGACGTTGGCACAAATCCTGATACAGACCAATCGAGTACGTCAAACGGCATTAGGACGGGTGCAAATCCTTGATTCGCAGACGCTCGGCCTCCCAGCCACGCTGTTTGCTCATCATTCAGCAGCTTCACGACTTCCAACAGCCATTGTCCTCGGTGGCGACCCAGCGGCACTATGGTGTGCGAATGCGCCGCTGCCTGCCGGGATAGATGTCTATCTCTTAGCGGGTTGGCTGCGGAAGGGGGCCGTCAAATTTTCAAGAGCTATCTCCCAGCCAATGGATGTTCCCTCAGAAGCAGAATTCATTATCGAAGGCTGGGTTGATCCTACTGATATTAGCAGCCGAGGCGCGATCAGCAGTGACAGCGGATTTTATGTGCCGGATTCTCAACTGGTCGCCATGCACGTCACCACCATAACTCACCGCCGTGATGCCATTTTACCCATCAGTATTCCGAGCAGACCACCAACCGAGCATTATTGGATGAATAAAGCCACCGAGCGCCTATTTATGCCCATGCTGCGCCTGCTGATTGGCGAAATTGTTGATTTGAACTTACCCGCTGTAGGGGTGTTCCGCAATCTTGCTGTGGTCAGTATAAAGCCACATAGCTTGGGGGCAGCGCAAAAAGTCATGTTTGGGCTTTGGGGAATGGGTCAACTTGGGTTGATGAAGGCGATTATCGTGGTTGATTCTGATGTCGATGTACAAGACCTAAACGCGGTGGCGCGGCGCGTCTTACAGACGGTGGATTGGCGGCGTGATGTCACCCTCGTCAATGGAATGCTGCATCCCGAAGATTTCACGACTCAAGTGGCGGGTTTCGGCAGCAAAATCGGCCTTGATGCGACGCTTAAAGCGGGGCAATCTTTGCAACCCCTTCCCGATCCACCTCAGCAAGCCGACATCACCAAACTAACAACCTTAATTGGCGATCAATCGCGCATATTCACCGGATTCATCGTCGCCGCGCATTCTCAGAGTACACCGCTGGAAACCGCCGCCATGATATGGGATACTTGGCCTGAATATCACATCATCATTGTCGATGACGACCTTGATTTAGATCATCTTTCCGAAGAAGCATGGCGCATCGTTGCCAATATCAATTGGGCGGAGGATGTCACAGTTGGCAAGTCGGGGGAAGTAATGATTAATGCGACAACCAAAGATCACCTATGGCCTGCGCCCCTCATCAAATCGCCAGAAATAAAACCACATCCTAAACCGCGAAAAGCTAGAGGTTAACTGCTAAAAAATGTCTACATTACAAGGCAAAGAAAAATCACAATACGTTCAAGATATGTTCGGGCGCATCGCTGCTCGGTATAACTTGATGAATCGTCTGATGACGTTGGGGCAAGATCAACGTTGGCGGCGTTTCGTTATCCAGAAAGCGCAGCTTCCCGCTGGCGGCAAAATGCTTGATCTTGCTACCGGAACAGGCGACATCGCCTTTGAAGCGCTCAAAGCCACGCCGGACGCGCAAGTGATGGGGGCGGATTTCTCGCTGCCAATGATGGTGGTAGGACAGCAGCAGAAAATGGGGGATGAAGTGGGCTGGCTGGGGGCAGACGCGTTGCAACTCCCCTTCCCCGAAAATACGTTTGACGCGGTAACATCAGGTTATCTGGTGCGGAATGTCATCGACATCCCACAAACACTGCGCGAGCAGCTACGCACCCTCAAACCCGGTGGGCGCATCGTCATTCTGGATAGCTCCCCGCCACCCCAGAATCTACTGCGCCCGTTTATCCTGTTTCATCTCAAGACCATTATCCCGACCATGGGGCGTATCATCAGCGGCAAGCAAGGTGCAGATGCTTATCGTTACCTGCCAGAATCAACCCAGTCGTTTAAAACGCCGGAAGAACTCGCCACCCTCATGAACCAAGCCGGTATACAAAACGTCCAATTCAAACGCTTTATGTTCGGCACAATGGCGGTTCATTGGGGCAATAAACCCAAAAACAGTTAAGATTCGCCCGGACGATTTAGATTGTTCCCATCGCGGGCGCGGAAAATGATGCGTCCGCGTGTGGGATCATACATACTCATCTCCACCCGCACCCGATCACCCAAAGCGATACGGATATAAAATTTCCGCATTTTGCCGGATAAATACGACAAAATGTGATGCCCATTATCTAACTCTACCATGAACTGGGTATTCGGCAGCGCCTCAATGACGGTGCCTTCAACTTCGACTTTATCTTCGTTCTTTGACATATCGCTCCTTTATTACGGCTAAGAAAAACAACAAGCCGCTGCCGGATTTCACGACAGCGGTTTGGACTTCGATTTTACTCAGAGTGTAGGCTGCCCACTGAGTCTTCACTTGCTAAGAATTAGCGCGTGGAGGCTTTACGTTGACGACGACGCGAGCGACGGATTGCTTTTTTCTTTTCAATTCGGCGCAGCTCACTCTTGGAAATATGCCAGCGCTTGCGGCGAACCGTGCTAAGAATGCCAGCATTTGTTACACGCTTGCGAAAACGACGCAGAAGTTGTTCCTGCGATTCATTGGGTTTAAGTCTTACAGAGGCCACGTTTTGCTTCACCCCCTTCCTGCTAAAGATTTTGTCGCAAGGCAAGAGAGGACAGCAAATCCCTTCAGCCGCTATTACAGAATTATATCAATAGGGAGACATTTTTACTAGGGTTTTTTGCCCACAAGGGCGCAGCCTACTGAACTGCGCCCTGTATTTAATTCACTTATGCCCCAGCGATAACTGGTTCGGTTTCCGGTTGTGTTTCGATTTCGACGGGTGCTTCCATTAGCGCTTCGGTTTCGATTAGCGCTTCGGTTTCGACTGGCGTTTCGACTAATGCTTCGGCTGGTGCTTCCTGCTGTAAGAAGATCGGGGCGGTAATCCCCTGTTGTTCTTGCCAGCGCAGTTGTTCTTCCTGCGTCACTTCTTTAAGGCTCAAGCCCAAGCGCTGCTTATCAGCTTCAACACTGATAATACGCATCTGCAAGCGTTGGCCTTCTGCAATCAACAAAGACGCATCAGCAGGCGGCGGGTCGGCAATCTGGCTGACATGCAGCAGCGCTTCGATGCCAGGCTTAAGGCTGACGAATGCGCCGAACTGCGCGGTACGGCTAACATAGCCCTCCACCAACTGCCCAACATGATAAAGGTCTTCCACCAATGACCAAGGATTCGGCTGTAAACGCTTGAGGCTTAAGCCAATACGCTTGCCTTCGCTATCCAGCCGCAGGATATACACTTCCACATTGTCGCCGACATTCAGAAGTTCTTTCGGATGCTTAACGCGATGCCACGCCAATTCAGAAATATGGATTAATCCATCCGCGCCGCCCAGATCGACAAATGCACCGAAATCACGCAGGCCGCTGACGACACCTCTATGGATTTCACCTTCTTTAAGTTCATCCAGCAGGAATTCCTTACGCGCATCACGGGTGCCACGCTGTGCGTCACGTTGGCTAAACACCAAACGACGGCGCTTGCGATTCACTTCGATGACCTTGACGGTAATTTTCTGCCCGATCAAGCGCGAGAGATAGCCCTTACGATCATCCTCGCCCAACCCACGCGGCAAATCCGCCACATGGCTGGCAGGGACGAACCCACGCAAATTGCCAAAGACAATAATCAACCCGCCGCGATTGGCATCGCCAACTTCGCCATCCCAAACATCATCGGTTTCCAGCAGTTTTTCTGCCAGCTTCCAATCTTCGCTCTGGCGTGCCTGAGAAATCGACAGGACAAGATTGCCCTCTTCGTCTTCCATGCGGACGATGGTGACATCGACTTCATCGCCAAGTTGGTAATTTTCCGGCTGCATACCAAGCCGTTCAATATCCCGGCGAGAAACAAACCCGTCCCGCTGCGAACCAACCCCTATGATGAGTCCCTGGTGATCTACCGAAAGGACGGTGCCTACGACGGTATCGCCACGCTCCAGATCATCGTCCGCGAAGGACGCATCCAAAAGCGCAACGAAATCCATCTCATCGGTTATGAAATCCAACGTGTTATCCATGTGTCTTTATGCTCCCAAAAGTAAATTTTTGTTTTGATCTATGGAGCCAGACGTGCAAAAACCCGGTCAACTCATCGTTGGTGCTGAGTTACCGAGTAAATAGACTGAGTTGTGACAACTAAATAAAAGCACCAGTCTTACTTAAGCGTGGCAACCCTGCACGGGCTGACGCTGTCCCCTCCCTTAAGATCGGGCGGAATTATACTGGTTGGACTCTGGTTTGTCAACGATGGAGGATTGGCTTTTGTGGAAATCTCACAAAAGCAGGGCAAATCTCTAAAGAAGGTGATTTCGGGTAGGGACGAGGCGCACCTCGTCCTACATTTTCATATCAAACGAAAGCATTTATTCTGTAGGAATTTCTTCCGTCGCCTCATCACTTACGGGCGCGTCTATACTTGCTTCCACCACGTCCGCCGGCGCAAAAACCTCGACTTCACTAGGTGCTTCGGCAGGAATTTCTTCCGAAACAACATTCTCGACGAAAGCGGCATCCTGTGAAATATCATTCTCGGCAACACCAGCATCCGGCGCGGCAACACCCTCCGCAGCGGCGGCATCTGGCGAAACCACAGGGGCTTCTCCGGTTTCCGTCCCCCAACGTTGGGTAAATCCAACGCGGCGCTTTTCTGGCTCAAGATGGCTGATACGCAAGCTCATGCGATCACCCTTTTGAACATAAGAATGGGGTTCTTTCAACGATCCGTCACCCATTTCGCTCAAGTGCAGCAGCCCTTCCAAGCCGTTATCCAGCGCGACAAAAGCGCCGAAATCAACAACATTGGTGACAGTGCCATCGACCAACTGGCCTTCATGATAGCGCTCGGCAGCATCTTCCCAAGGATCACGCAGCAGGCGTTTGCGGCTGAGGGCAATTCGGTTGGACGAGCGATCCAAATTCAACACATACACGTCAATCTCTTCACCCGGCTTGAGTACATCACGCGGATGATCGACCCGATGCCATGCCAATTCGCTAACATGGATGAGGCCGTCCGCGCCGCCCAAATTGACGAAAGCGCCGAAGTCACGCAAGCCCGTAACAGTACCGCGCACGACATCGCCTTCTTTAAGCTCTGCCAAAAGCCGCGCTTTTTGCTGGGCGCGCCATTCCTTTTGCGCCTCGCGCTCGCTGAAGATCAAACGCCTACGGTCTTGATCGACTTCAATCACCTTAACCACGAGTTCCCGCCCAATTAAATCGTTCCAATTGGCGTTGCGATCACTCGTCAAGTTGATCGATGTTAAATGCGAACTAGGGATAAACCCTTCCAACCGCTTCCACCGCACCAGAATACCGCCTCGGTTATGCCCCGTAACGCGAATGCGATCTACATCCTCGCTTTTGAGCAGTTCACGCGCTTTTTCCCAGTCGTACCGCTGCAAGCCCATGTTGATCGAGACGATTAAATTATCATCTTGATCGCGTGGGTTCAGCACATAGACCGGCACTTCATCACCCACCCGCAGCCCACTGCGAAATTGGGCATCTAGCCGTTCCAAATCTTCCAAGCGGACAATACCGTCTTGCTTGGCGTTAAGATCAACGATGATCTCCCGTTCTTTGACTTCCATGATAATCCCGTTGCGAATTTCACCACGCCGAAGCGCCAATGGTGAATACACCGGATCATCCAACATCGCCTCAAAGTCTTCCAGTTCCATCTCATTGTCCGTTATAGCATTCATAAAGCCAAAATAGCGCATCGTCCCATCACGCTAATGTGAAGGTCATGCGCTCAACTCCTTTCCCGGTCGTGGTGTTGTAATAAAGGTTAAACCCGTTCCCAGTTCCCCCTGGTCAGCAACTTATACGGCTAGGCAACTCCGATTTTCGCTTCTAACTGTTGCAACCATTCCATCTCTGCCTTGCATAGTGAGAGCGCATAATCCATCACCCATGCCTGTCGGGGGTTATTGATCTCATCTTTTTCCGCAACCAACGCCCGCCACATTGCACGGGCTTCGTCCATTCGATTGGTTACGAGTATCATAAGCTGCTGGGGCGATAAATCTCTCGCCAGATACAACTTTAACAAAAACTCCCGTCGAATTTGGTCGGATGCGGCTGGCTGCTTAAGCCACGCCTCTAACTCTTGCTGGCCCAGCCCCGTAATCCTATAAACTTTTTTAGAGGGTCGCCCTTTTTGAGGCACTTCACTCACCTCAACAGCGCCTTCGGTTAAAAGTTTATGTAAGGTCGGGTACAGAGTACCATAACTGGCATTTGTAACCGCACTTAACATGGCCTTGACATGCTTTTTAATGTCATAGCCCGTCATTGGGCGCTCTGCCAGAAGTCCGAGGACGAGGTATCGATGCGACATATTTTTAAGGACAATTCTCTCATCAATTTAATTTAGATTGAATCGAGTATATCCTTGCGAGATATGCTTTCACAAGATAGAGAACAGTTTCTATCTGTATGAATTTTACAACGCCGCCACAGCTTATGAGCTACTAACCCTTTATGTACTGCATTATATCACGGAAATGTATGACTGGTGTTAGATTGTAACGCTTACTCTTTGACTTTTAATTTATCTCTGGTTCGGGGGTGGGCATCGTCATCCCAATACCCTTTAGACCACGATCTATTTCCCAAGGATAAATTATATAGGCATCGGTAATGGCGGCATAAAAATCCGGCTCGGCTTTGCTAAATAATGATCGGTACGGGTTAAAGTGGAACACACAGGTATAAGGAGTCGCGCCAGAAGCCTGTAACCGCCCTCTTACCGCAGTGCTGGTGCGTCCGCTGCCCCAAACATCATCTACAATCAAAGTCTTGCGTCCGATCAATACATCGGCTGCGGGGAATTGTAAAAACGAGGGAAAGGCCATCAAAGGCGTATCATCGCTGGAAGGAAAATCTACCGCCGCCGTAAGCACATGCCGAATCGCCAGCGCCTCCGCCAACATCCCACCGGGGACAATACCGCCGCGTGTAATCATCACCATTGCGTCGAAACGCCCCATACCGGTGAGCTGCGGCACCAGCAAATCCACCAACTTATCGACATCCGACCAGCTCAAGACCTCATGACGCACTGGCCCTCTCGCTTTCATCATCGGCTCATCCCCACCCTCATCCATACGAGTAAAATTTTAAACGTGTTATTTGTAAGGGCGCATGATGCTGCGCCCTGTAATTTCTTTATGCTTTTTAGAAGTTACGCAGTTCACAGTAATGAGTTTTTAGTCAAGGCAGTGTTTAAGGGAAAATCTTCAGCCTTACTAAAAATTATAGACTAATGCCTTTTACCCCAAAATTTGTTCAACTGCGTAAGTCCTACTTTTGTGATTCGTTTATCAATTATACGCGATACTCGGCGAACATTAAAGTTTTTCCGCGATGCTCTTAGCTTGGGTAAACAGCAGCAGATAATCCGGGCCACCTGCTTTGCTATCCGTCCCACTCATATTAAAGCCACCAAACGGATGTACCCCTACCATCGCGCCCGTACATTTGCGATTGAAGTAGAGATTCCCGACATGATATTCGCGCCGTGCTTGTTCCAACCGCGCCCGATCATTGCTATAAACTGCGCCTGTCAACCCATATTCCGTGCTGTTGGCTATTTCTAGGGCATGAGCATAATTTCGCGCTTTAACGAGTGCCAAGACTGGGCCGAAAATTTCTTCCTGAGCGACCCGCGCATCCCCGGCCAAATCGCCGAAAATCGTCGCCTCGACAAAGTAACCGCCTTCAGACGTTACATGGATTTTTCCGCCGTGCAGCAGTTTACCCTCTTGGGTACCAATTTCGATATAGTTCATGATCTTGTTCATCGAGTCTTGATCGATCACCGGCCCCAGATTAATGTTCGCGCCAGCATCGGGCGCACCAATCGCAAGCTGATGAGTCAGTTCTACCACACGATTCACCACTTGATCGTAGACATCTTCCACGATGATGGCACGGCTGCCTGCACTGCACTTTTGTCCTTGAAATCCAAACGCACTCGTGACGATGCCTTGCGCGGCGGATTCGAGATCGGCGGTTTCGTCCACAACCACAGCATCCTTGCCGCCCATTTCCAAAATCGCCCGTTTTAGCCAATGCTGCCCCGGCTGAACTTTGGCAGTGGTTTCATAAATTTGAATGCCAACTTTACGCGACCCTGTAAAGGAGACAAAGCGTGTTTTAGGATGCTCCACCATCCGCGCACCGACGATATGACCCGGCCCCGTCAGATAGTTGAGTACGCCTTTAGGCAGCCCATTATTCCAGAACAATTCGCAGATTTTATAGGCAATCCAAGGACTTTGTTCGGCGGGTTTAAACACCAATGTATTGCCTGCCGCCAGCGCCGCGCCCAACATTCCCGTTGGAATCGCGCACGGAAAATTCCAAGGCGGGATAATCGCCCCCACGCCCAATGGGATATATTCCAACATCAATTGTTCCGCCGGATAAGGCGCAAGCTGATGGCTGCTATCGGCGATTCGAATCGCTTGGCGGGCATAATATTCGAGAAAGTCAATCGCCTCGGCGGTATCTCCGTCTGCTTCAGCCCAACTTTTTCCCACTTCCAGCACCATAATCGCGCTAAATTCATGCTTACGCCGCCGCATCTCTGCCGCCGCCCGAAGTAAATAGCGTGAACGTTCTTCAACATCCACAAATCGCCATGTTTCAAAAGCGCGTGTCGCCGCTTCAATCGCTGCATCAGCATGAGCGGCTGTGCCTTGCGCGAAGTAACCGAGCGCTTCCGCCGGACGTGACGGATTCGCCGAGGCGAAACTTTCGCTTAAGTCAAGGTTTTCGCCATCAATTACAAGCGGATACGTCCGCCCCAACTCCGCTTTGACCTTGCTTAAGGCGGCTTCAAACGCAGCCACATTGCTCGGCTGGGTAAAGTCGGTAAATGGCTCATTTCTATAATCTGGTAACATTGAGAGTCTCCTTGTTAATTTTTCAAAGGAATTCGGTAAAAATTCATAAGCTAAATGTTATATTCTCAATTAACTATGTTATCCTGTCTTAAAGATGGTTGATGAGGAGAATGTTATGGATACTCAGCATCTCGCATTAAGTCACCACGCCCACCAGCGCTCTGCCCAGCGCAACCTCCGCGAAGACGAGGTTGATTTTATCGCCACGTATGGTCGCCGGATGCGCCGCACTGGAGCCATTTTCTGCCAACTGCTAAGAACCGACCTGCCCGACGACCTGCCTGCTAACCACCCGTACTGCCGCCTCGTCGGTTCAACTGTCGTCCTCTCACGCTGTGGGCAGTATGTCCTGACCGTGTATCGTGACGAAAAAGCCTTCCGCCGCGACTCTCGCAAAGAAAAATTCCGTCGCAATCGGGCAGACCGCGAAATCCGCGGCTATACCTTCGGTGATTTTGGCGCGGCCTAAAGGCAATTGCACAGGCAAAGTACTTATTCACCTTCGACGCGCCTTAAGCGCCATAATCGGCACAAATTATCACGATAGGCTGACCTGAGTAACGGGTCAAAACCAATGTACGCGACTCGCCGCCTTTCAGTTTTAAATCAGCAGTTAATCCTTCCGGCGTGAGCGCCGAACCACGCTTTTTGACCGTCACTATACCTACGTTGCGCTCACGCAGATAAGCCCGCAGCTTCTTTAAGTTGAACGGCATCCAGTCCAGAATTTGCCATGCTCGCACCCATACCGACTCCGGCTTTGTGTCAGTCGTAAAATAGGCAATCGTTTCGTCAAGTAAATACCCGCCTAGCGCAATCGCTAAATCCTGCACCAAACCAGCGCGAATAATCGACGGATCCGGTTCGACCAGCCAACCTAGCGGCTGCGAAAGCGGCATTATCTCAGGTTCATGATAGCGCTGCCAGTGATAAATCTCGTCACTCTTAAGAAGTGTAGCTGTTATTCCTCGTAAATGGTCAAGCCCAGCGTGAGCAAATCCAACACCTGACCATAACACGGCTTCCTTTAAGTCACCCTCGACAGAAAGAAATTCCAATCCTTCGGGACCATTAACCTGATATTTTCTTAATTGCGTCAGATCAATACCAGGAGACAATTTCACCATAGTCAACATCGAGCGCCACCCACGAATCAGCGACAAAGGCGGAATATAACGCTCGACATCGTAGATTCGATTACCTTTATCATCGCGCCGTGCCGGATCGTAAAAAATGGCGGAATTCCCAAACACGCTTGATATTTCATGAGCATCCCCCACTTCAAAATGAGTATACTCAATTAAACCAAGCACCTCAGCATTTAATTGTGCCATTTTCACGCGAATTGGATCAATATCGACTCCGCTAACAGGAAATTTCGCCTGTGCAAATGCCAGCGAATCCGAGCCTATTCCGCAGCACACATCAGCAATCATGCGCGGACTCATAATAGAAGGACGATACTGCCGAATCTGTGGATCACTGGCCTGCTGCAACGCCTCATCGGTAAAGAACATTTTCGCCGCGTCCGCGCCAAATTTATCGACAGCTTTGATTCTCACCAATGCCAGATTGACCGCCGTCCGCACTTGTTCCAGCGCATACTCTTTGCGAAGCGCCGTTACTAGCGTTAAATGATTGGCCTCGCTCAAGTCCTCGCGCCGCAGCCGTTCCAGTAATTTTTCGCCTGCGCTGGACGTGAGAAAGTCGAGATCATCAAGCGTCATATATTTAGCCTTCAGCCTTCAGCTTTGATTCTTAGGCTGACTGCTGATCGCTGAAAGCTATTCATCCGATGCTTCAGCAGTATTGACATCCACAGGCATAAGCGTAATGTTTAGCCCGTCGAGCAGCGTTAGCTCAGGATTCAGCAGTACAGGCAGACTCCATCCTGCCGCTGTCTCTCGGCTGAACTTAGCGACCTTATTCACATCATAGATGCGCCCATTCATGACGGCAGGCTGCATAAACCCAACAGCTTTCGGCAAACTGCTAAACGCCAAAAGCGCCGCGCCATGCTCACGCTCAACCGTCAGCGCTTGCCAAGTCACTTGTTCGCCCTCATTCAAATTCCAAACCGGCTTATTCGGACTTTGCACGATGAGCAAATGTACATAGCGGCCTTTATAATCCGACCAATCTACACTGTCTGCGTCCAGATCCGCCACCTGCTGAATGCGTTCTAAGGTATCCTGGGTGGTATGAATTTTTTCGCCGCGCATCAGCACCCCAACGGGCAATGGGCATTCCGCCGCAGTTTCCACCAAAATCCGCACATATCCAGCATCTTCAAGTATCTTACCGAGTTCCGGCGACACATCGCCCTGCGAATTGACGGCAATTAGCCGTCCACCCGGACGAAGCGCCGTCATCGCCGCTGAGAGGAAATCATCATTTAAGACGTAGCCAAACGCGACAACAGCATCAAAGCTGGACGAAGGAATATTTTCCGCCGCCCATATATTGATAGCGCCGGATACGCTCACGACATCCAAATCACCGCGCAGCCCTTTAAGGACTTCCCCCGCCGCGCCGTTCATATCCAACAACCGCAAGCTCGATGCACTCGGCGGCAAATGCTTCGCCATCGACTCGATTAACACCCGCGCCAGACGCGGCCTCACTGTCTCAGTCATCCCTCTATCCTATCGCACTCAGTGACGCTCAACTAGCTTACATTCTTCGCCGCATCCTGCACCAAACGTACAAGCTCTAACCATTCCTCACGGAAAAAATGCAGCGTCATCGCCCCTAGTTCAAGATGAACAACATGCTCATCATCAGGCTCTTCGGAAAGCCACGCGACATAATTTTCGGTCTCAGCTAAGGTAATCGTCGGAATATCATCACTCATGATATGACCTCTTTCTCAGGTGCATCCACATTACTAGAAGGTAAAACGGGTCCAGAACTTACGCGGCGATTAAACGAAGCAAATCGATTTTTTAGACCAGCCGGCAGCCGCCGCCAAACTGCTGCCTGAATCTGAGCAAGATAGCGCCGCACGTCGGCTAAAATGCGCTCCGACGTGCCGGGGGGAGGTGGCAGCGGATTCTTTTTCGGTGTCGGGAACGGGTCAACATCGAACAACTTACCGTAAAGATACAGCCCGATCAAACGAATGGTCGCCAGAAACGGCGCGGCGAGGATAATCCCCAATGGCCCTGCGAGGCTCGCGCCAGCAATCACGCCGAAAATTACTACGACAGGATGCAAATCGAGGCTGCCACCCATCACACGCGGCACAATATAAAATGCCTCGATATTTTGAATACCCGTCCACGTTACCGCCGCTACTAGGGCATAAGGCAATCCTTCCAGAAAAGGCAAAGTGGTGGATTGCGAAAAAAGCGCCAGCAAGAAGGCGGGTACGAGCGCGATAAACGGGCCAATATTGGGTATAAATTCCAAAATCCCGGCCATCAACCCTAAAATTGGTGCATTGGGTAAACCCAAAAGCAGCGCGGCGATGTAGACCATCAAGCCTACTGTCGAGCATAAGATCAACTGCCCACGCAAATAAGCATTCCACACTTTACCCAATTCATATAGCATCCGGGCGACATCCCCACGATAGGCCTCTGGGGTTATTTGAACAGCTCGCGTTGCGAAACGGTCTCCGTCGCGCATGAGATAAAAAGTGATGACGATCAAAAACACGAAGTTAAATAGCGTCGTAAAAAATCCACCAAGAACGCTAAAAGCAGGGCCAGTCAAACTGCCTACAGAACCGAGTATGCCGCGCACGGTGCCAAAAACATCAACATTTTCTGGCTGAATCAAATCCGTCGTGCTTTGGGTTCCAGTAAGTTCGCGCAGTCGCTCCATCGGAATTAAGGGCTGACCGTCAACGATGATCGTCCGTCCCAAAATCCGCAGCGGACGGTTGAGCGACGACTCTAAATTCGCCTCAATCGTGGCAACAGTTTCCGGCAGACTGCGCCCAATATCGGCAAGCTGGCTCACAAGTGCTGGCACAATGATGATGATGACAAAGATAATCAGTATAATGACCGAGAAAAACGCCAGAAAAACCGCCAGCGAGCGCGAACTTAAGGGCGGCGGCAGTATGCGTCGCTCGATAAAGATTGCCAAAGGCCAAAGCAAATAGGAGAGCAGAGTCGAGATGATGAGAATCGGAAAGATTTCCAGCAAATTTAGAATCGCAAAGCCCACACAAACCAAGCAGATCAGCACAACAACTCGCTTGGTGCGCGATCCCCAGCGTGAAGAACTTAACGCAGGCGGTGTTCCATTCACCAAAGCACCCCTATTTGGTTAACATGCTATCATCGAAATAATGGGCTAATTCTATATCAGACGAACAGAAACCAAAAGACACACCCCACAAATAGATAGAGGCGCATGATTTCGCGCCTCTACATAATGTCTTTTCGAGATTTAACAATCAGATGGCCTACTAGCGAGGACGATCTCCACCGCGACGATCTCCGCCGCCGCGATTACCACCACGATCTCCGCCGCCGCGATCACCACCGCCACGATTACCGCCACGATCTCCACCGCCGCCACGACTACCGCCGCGATCACGAGAACGGGCTTCGTCCGCCGTCCACCCTTCCAAAACAGCCTGACGACTTAGGCGAACTTTGCCACCGGGATCAACATCAATGACCATGACCATAATTTCATCGCCAACGCGCACTTCATCTTCAACGCGCTCCACCCGATAATCGGCAAGCTGCGAAATATGTACCATGCCGTCTCTGCCGGGCAGGAACTCAACAAACGCGCCGTAAGCCTCAACCCGCGACACACGTCCGGTATAAATACGTCCGATTTCGGCATCTTCCGTTAGGCCGCGAATCTCTTCAACTGCCCGCGCCACCGAAGGCCCATCGCTGCCGCCAACAAACACCGTACCGTCATCTTCAATGTCGATCTTCACACCCGTGCGTTCTTGAATTCCACGCACGATCTTGCCACCTGGCCCGATCACGGCACCAATTTTCTCTGGGTCAATCTTGAGCGTCGTCATGCGCGGCGCGTAATCGTTCAATTGAGCGCGTGGCTGCGGAATAGCCGCCAGAATGACTTTGAGAATCTCCAAACGAGCATCCCGCGCCTGTGCTAAGGCCTGCGCCATAATTTCATCACTCACGCCTGTGATCTTAATATCCATTTGCAGCGCGGTAATGCCTTCTGTCGTCCCAGCGACTTTAAAGTCCATATCGCCGAGATGATCTTCCAGACCTTGAATATCCGTGAGGACAGCGACTTTATCGCCTTCTTTAATCAAACCCATTGCAATACCTGCTACCGGACGAATGATCGGCACACCTGCGTCCATTAAGGCCAAAGTGCTGCCGCAAACGCTTCCCATTGAGGTGCTGCCGTTGGAACTCAGCACTTCGCTCACCAAACGGATGGTATAGGGGAATTCATCCTCCGGCGGGATCATGTAGCGCAGAGCGGTTTCTGCCAGCGCACCATGCCCAATTTCGCGGCGCTTGGGGCCACGCAGCGGGTAAGTCTCGCCTGTGCTGTAGGGCGGGAAGTTATAATGGTGCATGTAGCGCTTGTCTTCTTCAGGGCTGAGGCCGTCTAATTCCTGAGAATCACGCGGCGTACCGAGCGTCGCAATCGTCATGACCTGCGTTTGACCGCGTGTAAACAAGCCCGACCCATGCACACGCGGGATCAAGTTCACTTCTGCGGCGAGAGGCCGAATCGTCGTGAAGTCACGTCCATCCGGGCGCACTTTATCTTCAACGATACGGCGGCGCACTTCTTCTTTAACAACATGGCTCAACACTTCGCGCACTTGCTTGAGGTTGATCTTATCCGTATCTTTTTCAAGAGCTTCGTTCCGTGCTTGATATTCGGCAAGCAGCGTCTCGCGCAGTTCGTCAATGGCTTCATTCCGCCCATCACGCTCGGTCTTTTCGACGATAATCTGGCGAATTTGATCGCGTATTTTCCCCGAAACTTCGGCTTCCATCACCGAATCGATTTCGGCTTTGATATAATCGTTTTTGGGCTTGCCAACGGCTGCACGCATCTCGTTCTGAACGTTGATGAGAACCTGAATGGATTCACGCGCCAACGTCAAGGCTTCTAACATGGTTTTCTCGTCAACTTCCGCCGCGCCGCACTCGACCATGTTAATGGCCTCGGCAGTTCCCGCGACGCGCAAGTCTAGACGGCTGTTTTCCATATCAGAAATTTTAGGATTGATGACCAACTTGCCATCAATCAAGCCAATCCGCACACCCGCCACCGGACCAGCCCAAGGAATATCAGAGATCATAATCGCAGCGCTCGCCGCGACAATCCCCTGCATATCCACTTGATGCTCTTGATCGTGGCTGAAGGTCGTTAGGATAATCTGCACCTCATTCCGCATCCCTTCAGGGAAAAGCGGGCGCATGGGGCGATCAATTACGCGTGAAGTTAAAATCGCGCCTTCGGAAGGGCGACCTTCCCGCCGAAAAAAGCTGCCGGGGATACGTCCAGCAGCATACAATTTTTCTTCATAATCTACACTCAATGGGAAGAAATCAAGCCCTTCACGCGCATGTTTGCTCATCGTAGCGGTAGCGAACATCAGCGTGTCGCCCACCCGCAAAGTTACAGCGCCGCCAGCTTGTTCTGCCAGCTTGCCTGTTTCAAAAATAAATTCCTCACCATTGAGCGTCGCCGTAAAACGATGCGCTGTCCTAGTTGCATCTGCCATTGTAAATCTTGCCTCCTAGTTCGGATAAAACAAAGCGCCCGGCGACCAAGAACTGGGATTTAAGGCTAAATCGGTTTTAGCACTAAACCCCAATACCTGCTCCACCAAGCGCGGTTGTGTTCAGTCGCACTCCATCGGACAGCCTAAACAGCCATCACCGATGGAGCACTCATCAATGTTTCGCTTCAACAGGCCGCTTAACGACGCAGACCTAACTTCTCGATCAGTTGGCGATAGGATTCTGGGTCTTTATTCGCCAAATAACGCTGATGGCGACGACGCGAACCCACGAGCTTGAGCAAGCCGCGCCGCGAATGTTGGTCATGCTTATGAATCTTGAGATGTTCGGTCAGTTCGTTGATGCGCGCCGTCAAAAGTGCAATTTGCACCTCTGGCGAACCTGTGTCGCCTTCATGACGGGCATAGTTCTTGATGATCTGTTCTTTGATGTCTGGTGGGGTTGTCATGTCCGTTACTCCTCTGTCGTAGAGATGTCACCGGACAGGTTGGACAATAACCTGTCGGTCTCGATTAACACGCGCATTATAGCAGAGCCATAAACACTTAGCAATTAGCGGTTGCTCAATGAGAGACGGACGCAGATTCGACTTTATCTATTTACTTGACTTTTTCCCGCCAGTGACTAGAGCCGACTGGTTGCCTAGAAATCAAGCCCAACAAAGGGGCTATTAGAGATCACAAAAGTTCAATTCAGCGCTTTTAGTGCGCTTGCCACTTTGGAAGCCGGCTGTTTCAACGTCTGGCGGAAACAGCCAACCTTTATGACCTTTTCTGCTGAAGGATGGATAAAGCCCAGATAGAAGATATTGACTTTTTAGCCGCAGTAGATCAGTTTTATTGTGGCGTTTCCTCGCCGCCTGCGACAAGATTAACCGTGTGATGGGTGCGGAATAAACTGTACTGCCCTTGTCGCCCCGGCAGCATATTCAGCACATTTTCCGTTTCCATAATAGAAAACCACAACGGCAAATTCCACTTACGATCAGGGTCAGCCGCACGAATACTTTGCTCAGAAATCAACACATTTCGGTCATATAAACTCAAGAGAAGTTTGATAAAGCTGTCTCGTTCTTCTAAAATCATCTGTGCCAGATCAGATTCCACCGTGAGCGAGATGCCTTTAGTAGTGTAATTGCTTTGCGGATTGGGATATTCACTCACGACAGCGGCATCATTTTCCACCAGATATTCAACCGCCCGCTGAAACGACATGCCGGTATCAAACGCCCGCAAACGACGATGCAAACTCCCCAACGGACACCACGCAAAATTACGAAAACTGGTGAACTGCTCGATGCTCACGACGACGCGCCGCACCATATCAACGGTTTCCGGCTCCACCTGTTCCACTTCGTCTAGCGAAATACCCGACCAACTCGCGTCAATTTGATCTTCGACGATATGGGTTTCGATGGTATCCGTCGCCGTCGCTGGATAGGTTTCGCACAATTTAATCACCGGCACAAGATCATCTGGGTTATGCCGATGCGGCACGAGCTGGCGTTCTAGTACCTGCTCCCGCACCAGGCAGTCAATCCAATGTGAGCGCCATTGGTCATCACTGTTGCAACCGGGACGATCAAGCTCCCGATCCATCGCCAGCCCCTTAAGCAAAAACCCATAATTCACATATTCCCACCCGCGCACTTGAAGTGTATTTTCAACCCGCCGAATAATCCGTTCACGGATAAGCCGCGTTTTTTCCACGATGGGATGGGCGGCATTAAGCATCAAATAGCCGTTGTTCGCCACTAATTTCAATAAACCCAGCGAAACCGCCTGACTGACTAAATCTTCCCCACGCGGACGCGAGATGACCGCGCCGACTTCTTGTAACTGTTCGACAAGTTGCTTATTGGAGATATGCTCGGTTTCTAACTGCTGTGCCAACCGGTCAAACTGGACAATCACACTCGTCCACTGCGACGGCGTAAAACTATCGGCAGGATCATCATTTAAGCTGGCAGTACTAAGGGATTGGTGCGTTTGCAAATTGGTGAAATCGTCAATAAATTCAACATTGATGCCGGGGTTGTTCTCTAGTTGACGACTGGTGCTGCCACGCACCCCCCAAACAATAACGACCCGATTCCGCTTGACGAGCGTATTCAGCACATCGTTAAAATCACGATCACCGCTTGCCATAATGTACACATCTGCCGCATCGCTGTGTCCTGAATCGGTCAATACGTCGCGGGCGATACGAATATCGGCGCTGTTTTTACCCGGCAAATTAAATACTGGGTCAATATTAGCGAGTGCTAACCGGCTCGGCGCTTCGTCGGCAATTTCGCGCCCGTTAGAATCGACCAGCGGCGGCAAAGTCCCGCGCTGTCCCCAGGGTGCATAAGCCGCCATTTTGACGACATGCCCATGCGCTTTGGCCTGTTTGATGAAGCGATCCAGCAAATGATCTAGGTTTACCATGAACCCCTGCTCATTTAAGCTGATCGCAATATTCTCAAAGTCAATATAGACCGCGACATTTTTGGACTGAATTCCAAGCAGCGTTTCTAGCGGTTGAAAGACAACACTGTCCTCGAACTCCGTCCCTTTTAAGACATCTTCCGAACCCCACATACGTATGCGAGCGTTGCGGGTCGTCTTTACCCGGCGGATAACAGGCAACAAGTCACGACTGGTCGTCGCCAGAATAAGTTCGTCAATCGGTTCGGGATCATAAGAGAAGTAATGGATAATGAGCGCATCCGCTAAAGATTCGCGGCTTGGCATATCAAAAACCTCGTAACCCGCTGCTTTAAAGATATACTGGAGATCAATCGACCCTTGCTCACGGTGCATCTTCCAATTGCCGACAGCTACCGCTTTCAGTTTTTCCGCGCTTGCCAGCCCTGCGGCCAACGCTGCGCCCCCGCGCAATCCTACTGCCAATTCCTGTACATCAACTGCAATCCCGCGACTTCGGAATCGTAAGAGCAAATCATCAAGGTCTACTACTAAATATGCAGCCATTTAATCCTAATCCTAAAAATTGAACCACCAGCAAGGAGCGTGGTGGTGCGTTAGCTCCACACGGGAGGAACTATAACGAACTATTTCTTTGATCTGTATAAGCCAATAAGTGAAGATTATTCTTTATTTGCACTTATTTTAACAAACGATTTTAGGTGTCACAATCGTATTTTTGCACAATATGACTAGGCGTTATTGTACTACAACAACCAAAGATTTGAAGCATCCCCTTAAACGATTAAGCGCATGACAACAACCGAATTATAGAAGAAAACACTTTAAAGTGGTGTTAGAAATTTGCTAAAGTTCAGCTTTAGATAATTTTTGGCCTTTGTTTCAGCAATAAAAATGGCGGTCTGTGTTTTGCAGGCCGCCATTTGTCTCCAAGTCCTTTCAAAAAATTATAGGATTTACGCAGTTGACTAATGTATAGCGTAAAATTTATGAGTTCATGGTTTTTAGCAAAGGCAAAGGTTTTCCCTACACCCCACTTTGGCTAAAACTAACAACTGCAAACTTCGCCACTTATAAGCTAATAGGATTTCCCAAAGAGCGCGATGCGATCAGCAGGTTTGCCTGTGTACCAGCAAAGGCCGCTTCCGCCGGGCTGTTCAAGCGGATAACAGCGCAGCGTCGCGCCAGTTTCATCTTTAACGCGCCGTTCATCGTTATCTGAACCAGCCCACCATCCCCGCGCCCAACCGCCCTTTTCTACCAACACACGCACATCGTCGTATGTTTTCACATCATGAATATTTGCCTCGCGGAATTCCGTCGCCTGCTTAATCATGTTGACGTGAATATCGTTCAGCAGATCAACGATTCGCGCCGCCAGCCCATCTTGACCGACGAATTGCTTGCCTTCCTTGCCGGGAATATCGCGCCGCGCCAGCACAGCGTTGTTCTTTTCCACATCTTTGGGGCCAATTTCCAGCCGGACAGGAACACCGCGCATTTCCCAATCGTTGTATTTGAAGCCAGGCGATTCTTCCCGATCATCCAGATGAACACGCATTCCAGCAGCACGCAATTCCTTGATAAGCCGCGTAATTGTCTCCATCACCGGGCCGCGCTCGGTATCGTTCTTATAAATCGGCACGGCGACCACCTGAATCGGCGCGACTCTGGGCGGCAGCCGAAGCCCTTTATCATCCCCATGCGCCATCACAATAGCACCGACCATCCGCCAGCTTAATCCCCACGAAGTCGTCCAGCAGTACTCGGTTGTGTTTTCTCTGGAAAGATACTTCATATCGAAGGCTTTCGAGAAATTCTGACCGAGATTGTGGCTTGTACCGGCTTGCAATGCTTTCGTATCACCCATCATCGCTTCGATGGTGTACGTCCGCAGCGCACCAGCAAATTTCTCGATCTCACTTTTCCGCCCTTTGATGACCGGAATCGCCGCTTCATTCGTGGCGAAATCGGCATAAATATCGAGCATTTGCAGCGTTTCGGCTTCCGCTTCTGCTTCATTCGCGTGGGCAGTATGCCCTTCCTGCCACAAAAATTCCGTCGTCCGTAAGAAAGGCCGGGTTCGCATTTCCCACCGCACGACATTCGCCCACTGGTTAATCAGCAGCGGTAAATCACGATACGATTGAATCCATTGCGCGAAGGCCTCCCCAATAATCGTCTCCGATGTCGGGCGGACGACTAAAGGCTCTTCGAGTTCTTTACCACCGCCAATCGTGACGACGGCTAATTCTGGACTAAAGCCTTCTACATGTTGGGCTTCGCGCTTGAGGTAGCTTTCCGGGATGAACAACGGGAAATAGGCATTCTTATGGCCTGTTTCTTTAAAGCGCTTATCCAGACCGTCTTTAATGGCCTCCCAAATTTCGTAGCCATACGGCTTGACGATAATGCAGCCGCGCACGGGAGACTGTGCTGCCAGATCAGCCTTATAAACGATCTCGTTGTACCATTTAGAAAAATCGACACTCTGGGGCGTTACAGCCTGCGATGCCATGCTTTATCCTCGTTCTGTGTACATATCAATGACTGTGGCAGATTATACCCCTAAGACCACACGATGTATAGGGTCAAAAAGGCTTTTAAAGGGTCAGATAAAGCTAAAAAAAGAGACTGATTATTTATCCCATATACGAGTTTCGTTCTTTTTGAGCTTATCCATCACCGCCCGCCCTAGATCAATCTCGCTGATACTGGCAAGTTGGAGCAGATAAAGCATCACATCCGCTAACTCCCCCGCCAGTTCTTCTTTATCGGATGTCAGCTCGCCCCATTGAAAATGCTCAAGGACTTCGCCAGCCTCTAACACAAGCGAAATCGCCAAATTTTTAGGCGTTTGCGCTTTAGGGGAATCCGCCGCATACCAGCCTTTACTCTCGATAAAAGTGTGCATCGCGGCTTCGAGAGTCTTTAAATCCATTTAATCACATCACACTAAGGACACGGAAGGAGCATTTTATACGCATCACTCATCGCTTCAATACGCATTTTTCGCATTGCGCCGGATCGTCTGCCAAATCGTGCGGAGGATAATCTTAATATCCAGCCACAACGACCAATTTTCCACGTACCACAAATCAAACGAGGTACGCTGCGGAATAGATGTATCCCCGCGCAGGCCGTTCACCTGCGCCCAGCCCGTCATCCCGGATTTTTCGCGGTGGCGTTCCATATAACGTGGGATTTGCTGGCGAAATTCTTGCACAAGATGTGGGCGCTCCGGCCTCGGCCCCACAAGGCTCATCTGCCCCAACAAGACATTCACAAGCTGCGGAATTTCATCCCAATTAGTGCGGCGCATAAACCGACCCATGCGTGTCACACGGGGATCATTTTCCACCGTCCAACCGGGGCCATCCGCTTCGGCATCAATCCGCATCGAACGAAATTTGACCATCGGGAAAGGCAGCCCATCTAACCCCATCCGTATCTGGGTATAAAAAACTGGCCCCGCGCTTTCTAACCGAATCATGAACGCGGTGAACAGCATCAACGGTGATAAGAACACCAGCCCAATAAACGCACCAAAAATATCCAGACCTCGCTTGAGACTCAGCTTCCAACCGCGCAGCGCAATATCACGCACCGTCAAAAGCGGGATGCCGCTTAAGTCGTCAACATTCATATCGCCTGCCATATAAGCGAAAATATCAGGATAGACCTTGATGTCCACCCGTCCGCGCTGGCAAAGCGTGACCAGATCGACAATTTCGGCTCTGCGAGCATCTGGCAGCGCGATAATCACCTGCTCCACACCATAGGAGTCGATAATGGCGGGTAAATCGTTATAAAGCCCCAAAATCGGGATACCAAGCATTTGGCCTTTGGGTTTATATTCGCCATTCACTACACCGACGATCTTATAACCGAGTTCCGGGTGCATCTGGATTTTTTGCGTGATGTCGCGGGCGATGCGGCTGGTACCCACAATCAGCAAATTATCGCGGGCGATACCCCGGCGGCGCGCGCTGGATTGTAAGATGCGATGTGCCTCGCGCCCCATGACGACCAAGACGCAGCTAAACGCACAGGCATAAAAGAACATCCCGCGCAGATAATCGACCTGCAACGGCGTATTCCGAAATAGCAAATCTTGCGTTGCCCACGCCAGTAGCGAGCCAATCGTCACCGAACCCAAAATCGTCCGGGCGAAATCAATCCGGCTGATAACGCGGCGCAGATGATAGAGCCGCGAGAAGTAAAACATCGTGATGATGGTCGTGACGTGTAAGACTAATGCGGGAAGATAGCTCTCCAGCGGTGGCAGAAGCGTTGTTTCATCAAATAACGGCAGCTTTAGACGAGCGACATAAGCCAGCACAAAGGCAGCCGCCAACATCAGCACATCCATACAAACCAGAAGTGCAGAAAGTGCCGACTTCGTGCGGTTGGAACGCGCTGTATCGACGGGACGGGGGATTAGCTGCTGATAGCCGCTGCTGGGGAGTGTCGGATCTCCTTCCATAATCCGCGACCTCCCTTGACCATCAAACCGAACAGCACCAGACTGTGCAGCCACAGGGGTGTGGTCGCCCGGAAGTGCTTCCGGTAGAAGATCAACATCGCCCGGTAGAACTCGAATTGTGCTTTCTGGCTTTTGCGGCTGGATGCTCTTTTGATATGCCATACGGTCACCTGCGGATGATAAACGACTGTCCACCCGGCTTTTTTGACGCGAAACGCCCAATCTAAATCTTCTCCATACATGAAAAACGTCTCGTCCAACAGGCCAGCATTTTGCAACGCTTCACGCCGCACCTGCATATACGCCCCGACCACCGAATCCACTTCGATTTCTTGGTCGGGCGAAACAAACGTCATATTATAACGCGCAAATCGTGGACTGTGTGGGAATAACTTCGCCAGCCCGGAAAAATGATAAAACGAAACGATAGGCGTAGGAAAACTGCGCCGACACGCTTTATCCAAACTGCCATCCGGTAAGATAAGTTTTGGTCCCGCCATGCCGATTTCAGGCCGCGAATCCATGAACCGAATCATCTCGTACAAGGCTTTTGGGGGAACTTCCGTGTCGGGATTCAGCAGGAGCGCATAACGCGGTGAATCAATAGCCGCTTTTTCGCCATCATCAAAACCTAAAAAACGCAGACCAAGATTATTGGCATACGAATAACCGCCGTTAATCGTACTGACGATGAGGTGAAGATCAGGAAAATCAGCGGGGGGGAATTCTGCTTTGACCATCGCGGCGCTGCCGTCGGGGGAAGCATTATCAACCACTACAATCTTAAATGTAAAATTGCCTTCGCTCGCCATAACCGTTTGCAGGCATTTCCGAAGGAGGTCTTTTGTGTTCCAATTGACGATCACGATGCCAATATCGATCATAAAGTTTCGCAACTAGCCTTTAACACTTGGCAAAAACAGATCAACTTTTGTGTCGGTAGCTTAGTCTATTTTGCTTCCGGTGCATTGTACCACAAAGCCGGCAGACATCCCATAATGCTTGTCTTCCTTTATTCCTTCACGAAGCCGCCGTTGGCAGCGTTTTCAACGGCGCACCGCGTAATGCCGCCCGCAGCGCATCCCGATCATCCCAAGGATATTCAACCGTCCCAAATGCCATGCTCTGCTCATGTCCCTTGCCACAAGAAATCACAATATCGCCCGCCTGCGCCATCAAACAGGCTTGATACAACGCTTCACCACGATCAGCCACGCGCATAAAGGTCTGCCCCTCTATTCCGCCTTGAGACTCACATCCTTGCGCCATCATCTGCAAAATCGCATCCAACGACTCGGTACGCGGGTCTTCGGCGGTTAAAATCGTAAAATCCGCCAACCGCGCCGATGTTTCCGCCATCAAGCGGCGCTTTTCCACATCGCGCAGTCCAGCGCTACCAAACACAGCGATGAGTTTCTTCTCCGGCTCTAGCATTTGCTTACACGTTTGCAGCGCATTTTTGAGTGCATTCGGCGTGTGGGCGAAATCGACAATCGCCGTAAAATCCTGTCCCTCGTCGATGCGCTCCATCCGACCAGGAATAGTTCTTACCTGGACTACGCCCGCCCACGTAGCATCAGCATCAGCACCCGTTAAATGATGTGTTGCGCCAATGGCAGCCAAAATGTTCATGATATTGAATTTGCCCAAGAGCCGTGTTCGAAATTCGCCGAAGTTTACAGCCCATCGCCACAAAGCCTTATTCGTTTCAAATTGTGTCTCGTCAGGTAAAAAACGGATGTTTTGCGCTTGAAAAACAGCCTTGTTTTCGATCCCATAAGTCACGATTTTGTCAGCCACAATCGAGGCAAAAAACTTAGCATTGGCATCATCTGCATTGATGACGCTGATTTTTGGAACAGCTTTATCCCATTCATCCACTTTGCGAGTTGACTTCATCAACATCTCGAACATCAGCGCTTTTGCAGCACGATAATGCTCAAACGAGCCATGATAATCAAGGTGTTCATGGGTGATATTGGTCAGAACCGCGACATCAATATCCACGCCGTTTAAGCGCCCTTGCGCCAACCCGTGACTCGTCATTTCGATCACCGCATGAGTCAATCCATTGGCGACCATCTGCGCCAGAAATTCTTGAATTTTCGGGGCGCTTGGTGTCGTGACGTGCAGCCCTGTATCCGCCGTCGCGTTGCCCAAATCTGCCGTAATCGTGCTGATGAGACCAGCTTTGCCCCCTGTAGAGACTCTTAAGATATTGTGAATTAGCGTACTAGTCGTTGTTTTACCATCCGTCCCAGTCACGCCAATAACGATCAGCTTCCGTGATGGAAAATCATGATAAGCCGCCGCCAGCCAGCCGAGCATGTTCTGAGAATCGCGCACTTGGGCGTATGGAACAACCAAATCCTGCATCGGTCTTTCGCCCACAACCGCTGCTGCCCCGCGCTCAATCGCCTTCAGGATAAAATCATGCCCATCGACAGATTTCCCCTGTCGCGCTACGAACACTCCGCCACGCTGCACATCATCGGCAGACTCAGATACAGGCGCGGTGATCTGTGCATCGCCCGAAACAGCAAGCACAGTATCAGGAGCCAATGCGTTCAATAAATCAAAAAGTGCTTTCGTCATGACTTCACGCCATCTCTTTAGAGGATGAGACACCAATTATGGCTAATGCGTTCCCAACTGTACAAATGTCATACTGCATCTACCAGAGAAAACAAAAAAGCGACGGTGCTGCCGACGCATTCACTCTTTTGATTCTGAAGGACGCACACGAATCCGGTTTATCTCCGAAGTGATGATTGCTCCATTCAAAAGTTCTTCACCGTAATTTTTCAGCACATATTGACAAATACGCGCTTGCTCTTTGACAGAAAGATCAACGAGACGAAGAATACCTGAATGCGGCTTTTGATAAACAATAACAAGTTCACCAAAATCTTTATGGAGTGTTACGAGAATGCGTTTATGTTGATGAGCATATTGTAAAATGGCTTTATCACCTGGGTCTTTCGACCAATTCCCTGTCCATTCTACATCATAGCCATCATTCATCAAGCTAACCTCTGTTTTTGATGAGATACAGCTATCCAACAACACCTTCAAGAATCCGACTCCAATATGAATGGCTCAACCCGTTCATGCCCCACCAAACGCCGCGCATAGACCAAACAGGCTTGAATATCCGCCGCCTCTAACCAACCGTAGGCTTCTAAAATTTCGGCTGGTGTATCTCCAGCGGCAAGCATTCCCAAAACATGCTCGACAGCCAACCGATTTCCACGAATAATTGGCTTTCCACCAAAAATATCAGGATGAACGGTTATTCGTTCTAATAGCTCAACTTCGCGCATTCGATTGCCTCCAATTGTTGAAATAAGTTTACGCTTAAAAGTATATCTATTCAAATCAAAACAAAAACGCGCCGGGGATGCCGACGCGCTTTCATACAAACATTATTCTAGGCTTAGTTCAAGCGCGATTGCATGTCGTTCAGGCCGCTGCGGACGCTGCCATCAATCACACGATCACCCGCACGAATGAGCAGGCCGCCTAAGATACTTGGATCAACCGTATAGGTGATATCCGAAGCACCAATTTGGCTGGAGATTTTCGATTTTTCCGAATCTCCTAAAGGCATCGCGCTCACAACGGTGACTTCACCAGAGAGTGAGCGAGCGCTTTCCGGCACTTTGGTAAAGAATTCGTCGATCATAGCTTTCTGGCGATTTTCGTCCAGATTTGCGCCGATCAAACGTTGAGCAACTGCCATCGAGATCGCCGTCACCTGTCCGCGCAGACCAGCGAGTTCGGTGTTACGCTCGGCTTCCGCGCTGATCCGTGCATCCTGACGAATTTTCTCTGCAGTGGTTTGGGCTTCAGCCTCAACCGCTTTACCCACCTCTTCGCCACGTCCACGCGCTTCTTCTACCAACTTCGCGGCTTCTGCACGGGCTTGCGCCAGAATTTTTTCCGCGTCACTTTCGGCATTGCGTCGCGCATTAGCTGCTGCTGCTGCGTCTTCCAAGCCTTTAGCAATGGTAGCAGAGCGATTATCCAGCATACGGGTCAAGGGACCCCACATGAGGAAAGACAGCAGGCCAAAGATCACCAAAAAGTTGATGATCTGGGCGATCAAAAAGCCTTGATTGATACCAAGCGGCGCAAGGGGGCTAATCGAAGCCTCTTCTTCCGCAACTTCTTCACCCTCGGCAGCGGCTTCTTCGCCTTCAGCAGAGGTTTCTGTTTCGGTGGTTGTACCTTCCCCAGCCGGAGTTTCTGGTGTGGATTCTTGTGCGAAGGCAATTACAGGGAACACCAGCAGGACTGCCAAGAGCGCAAGCGCCACAATTTGTTTGAGTGTAAGTCTTTTCATGTGTAGGCTCCGTTTTGGGACTACAGCACGAACAGGATGATGAGGGCAACCACCAATGCGTAAATCGCAATGGCTTCCGTAAACACGATACCCAGAATCATGTTCGTCTGGATAAGCGGCGCGGCATCTGGGTTACGTCCCATCGATTGGAGCGCACCCTGCACCAACAAACCCACACCGATACCAGGCCCAAGTGCGCCGATCATCGCCAAACCTGCGCCTACTGCCTTCAAACCGATTTCGAGATCACCAGTCATTGTTATTCAGTCCTTCCTTCGATAGCCAAAGTGTTCAGTAAAGTTAAAATTGACCGCAAATGCGGATGCAGCTACATCAGTAGTTGCTTTTAGTGTGCAGGTTCTTCTGCATGGTCATGATCGTCGTCTCCGTGATGGCCTTCCATCGCCTGAGCAGAGAATACCAACGTCAGAACCGCGAATACATACGCCTGAATCGTCGTCACAATCACTTCGAGGCCGATGAACAATCCTGGCAGCAGCGGCGCCACCAAAAAGGACATAACCGCCAGCAAAATACCGCCTGCGAACATATTGCCGAAAAGACGGAAGCTCAAGCTGATGATCTTACCGAACTCAGAAACAATTTCAAATAACCCGACGAGGAAATCAACCAATCCAAGCGGCTTCTTACTAATGTTGCCGAGCGCACGTAAATTGATGAATTTCTGGAAATAATCTGGCCCCTGCCCAATCACACCGAAGACCTGAATGGCGACAAACACAATCAACGCCAAACCAATAGTCAGATTCAAGTCAGTCGAACCACCGCGCACAAAAGGCGTGACGACGTACAGATAAGGCACAACACCCTTCTCTAATTCGTCTGCTGAAAGAGCAACAGAAGCATGTTCATAAACAGTTTCGGCAGCTTCCAAACGCAGGGTATCAACCTGATCAGTTTTCTGCTGCGAAGTCAGCGTTCCGGCTTCAATCTGTGCATCCAATTCGGCGACCAGCGCTTCTTCTTCAACACTCAATTCCTCAGAAGCAGCATCCAACTGTTCCTGCGAAGGCTTGGGGACATGCCCCTCTTTATACTCTTCACAAGCATGATAATCGTCTTCGTCAGCGGCATAACCGGGGAATAATACTTGATCTACCCATAGACGATCCCCAATACGCGGATGTCCACTGGTAATCGTAATGCCGATTTCAGGGCTGGAATGTCCGGCGCAGTGCATAATGCCTACGCTTTCAATACCAGGGAACAATTTCATCCAGTTGACGGCCAATAAGAAGACAAAAATAGTAGCAACCAGCGGGAATAACTTTCGTCCATTGACGTTGCCTGCGACCCCAACCGACTGGTTAAACATAAAGCCGCCCACAGTTTCGGCAAATGCCTGAAACCGTGAAGGTACCTGTTTAGTCCATCCCTTAGAAGCACGCCATGCCCAACCGATGAAGATCAAGACCATAATATCGGCCAAAATCATCGCCGTGAGCGTGTTTGTCCAATTAAAATTGGCGCTAGGCCACCCTTCACGATACGGTTCGGGCGGGACGACAATCACCGGCAGCGCCACCGAAGAACCTGTAGACGGCAAAAAGCTGAAGGTGAAAAAGCTACATGCACCCAGCACGACGATGAGAATGCCGAAGATCACCGCGCCGCGTCGTGTTGCGCTCATTGCAATCCTCCTCTGCTATGTCCCCTACGATGAGGATAAGCGGATAAAAACATGCGTAATTTTCTCTCCTTTGTTACTGTTGCGGCTTGATTCCCACATCCTGATTTTCCGGCTGATGCTGCAATCGATTGATTGACCACAGAGTAATCCGTAACATCACATACAGGCTGACAGGCATACTCAGGATTAATACGCCGATTGTACACGGCCCTTGCCAGTTAAACAGTGAGTCAAACCACAAGCCTAGAAAAAGTGCGGTGATGACAATCACAACCGTCACACAGCCAGATAGCCCGGCAATGGCGGCCAGCGCAGAATTTTTCATACGCTGACGCGCAGGTGTCTTTAGATTGTTCATCAATTTTCCGCGTTAGTGGTGCATTTTATCACAAACGACATGCGATTACCACATTTAGACGCAACCAATTTTTAATGATCGCGCCCAAAATCATTAAGAGAACAGCGCCATTGCCGCATCACGCGCCCAGTTAAAGACCACTGTTGGCAAAGTGCCTAAGATCAGCACGACAATAGTGGTCACGCCCAATAATGCCGATGAAGCAAAAGACAGCGTAATCGGCTTACCATCGTCTTCGCTGCGGTCAACATAAATGACCTTAATCACGACCAGATAGTAATACAGCGCGACAATCGAATTTAAAACGCCGATCATCGCTAGCCAGATCAGATTGGCATCAACCGCTGCTTTAAACAGGAAAAACTTGCCGAAGAAGCCTGCCGCCGGGGGAATACCCGCCAATGAAAGCAATCCCACCGTCATCGCCAACGCCATCCAAGGATTGCGGCGGCTAAGACCAGCCAGATCAGCAATCGTCTCGCTGCCTGTCGCCTCCGTAAATAACACGACAACCCCGAAGGCCAGCAAGTTCGTAAAGGTATACATGAACATGTAGAAGCCAATCGCGGCAACCGCACCGGCTGCCCCATTGATGGCATCGGTTTGATTGGTCAAATTGAGCGTTTGGATGGCGGCTACACCGACGAGCGTATACCCTGCTTGCGCGATAGATGAATAAGCCAGTAGGCGTTTGATGTTGCGCTGCGAAAGCGCCACCACATTCCCTAACGTCATGCTGACGACGGCTAACGCGGCGACAAGCTGAAGGAAGAAATTCTGAATTTGCTGTCCGTCAACCACGAGCGTATGCGGAAAGACGGCGATAAAGAAGCGCACCAAAAGCGCAAAGCTGGCGGCTTTACTCGCCACACTGATGAAAGCCGTCACAGGCGTAGGCGCACCTTCATATACATCGGGTGTCCAGAAATGGAAGGGCGCGGCGCTGATCTTAAAGCCGAAGCCTACAAAAATAAGCACCATCGTCACCACGAGCGGGATGGCGTTATCGACAAACTGTCCGCTGCCGAGATAATCCGCAATCGCATAGAGGTTCGTCTGCCCCGTAAAGCCATACAACAGACTAAAACCATACAGCATCAGCGCGGACGTAAACGAGCCGAACAAGAAATATTTAACAGCACTTTCCGTCGATCTAACATCATTCCGGCGAAACCCTGCCAAAATGTAAAGCGGAATCGTCGTCGTCTCCAGCGCAACAAACACCATAATCAGGTCAGAGGCGGCGCTCATGAGAGTCGCGCCAAGCGTGGAGACAATGATAATCAGATAGAACTCACCCTTGCGCCCCAGTTCACGGGTTTCTGCCGCGACAAAGCTGGTAATCGCCGCCGCCAACAGCACTGATACTTTAAAGAACTGTGCCAAAATATCGTGGCGGACCATCCCACCCCAGAACAATTCAGTTTCTGGCGCGACAAAAAACGGCGTAACCGCTAGCGCCAACAGCCCGAATCCGGCGACATAGGCCACCGTCTTACGGCGGCTTTCCGGCAGATATAAATCGAGCGCCAGCACCACCACAGCCAAAATCGTCAGCCCGATTTCTGGCAAAATCACTGATAAATTCTTCAGGTAATCGAATGATTCCACGATTTACATGCCTCCTAGTAGATGCACGATAGGCCGCACGCCCGACTCGATCATCGGAGCCATAACAAACGGTGCCAGCCCCAAAATAATCAGCGGAATGCCCAGCAGCAGCAAAATCGCCCGATCAGTAATCGTAATATCGCCCACATCGGGGTAACGCTTCTCGTCGAACTCGCCAAAGAACACCTGCCCTGTCACCCGCAACACATACGCCGCCGTAATGACGATACCCAGTGCAGCGATGACCACGATAACGGCATAATAATTCGTCAGCTCAAAGCTGCCGATTCGCAGGACGACATTCTCAGAAGCCGCCCACATCCCCGTAAAGATCGGGAACTCCGCGACGAAGCCGCTTAAACCGGGCATACCCATACTCGTCAAACCACCGACGATAAAGGCAAACCCGACCCAAGGCATCTTTTTGATAAACCCGCCCAAACTCGGAATATCGCGGGTATGCGCTCGGTCATAAACCATCCCGACACAGCCGAAGAACAAGGCCGTCATCGCGCCGTGACTGAACATTTGCAAGCCTGCGCCCGTCATGCCGATGGTGTTCATCGTAGCGAAACCCATACTCACCAGCCCCATGTGGCTGACGGATGAGAAGCCGATGACGTATTTGAAGTCGCGCTGACGGAAAGCGATGAACGCGCCGTAAACGACGTTCACAAGCGTCAGAAAAACAATCCAAGGCAGATGCACCCGCGCCCCATCTGGCAGCAGCATTACGCCCACACGCAGCGCCGTGAGCGCACCCAGTTTCATCAGCACCCCGGCATGGATCATCGAAACGGCTGTTGGCGCAGCGACGTGTCCATCCGGCGACCAATTGTGGAACGGGAAAATACCCGCCAGCACCGCGAAACCGATAAAGATAAAAGGGAACCAGAAATGCGCGAAAGTGATGTCACCCAAGAAAGGCATATCAAACGCGCCGAGTTCACCCGCCAGCATCAACTGCTTCATATTAAAACTAAAGGCCTGCGCCCCTTGCGGCAGCAAATCGGGATTGTCCGTAAAGAAGTGGCTGGCTTGCAACACCATCGCAATCGCGCCGACGAGCGCCACCACCGAGCCGATTAAGATATACAGCGTCAACTTCATCGCGGCATATTCGCGCAGCTTCACCCATCCCCATCCGGCGATGAGGAGATACATAGGGAAGATCGCAAATTCATAGAAGAAAAACAACTGAAAGAGGTCTATGGCGACGAATACGCCATAAACACCAGCGACCAGCAGCAAGAAGAACGCCATAAACTCACGGATGCGGTCTTCAACGCGCCACGAAATCAGCACGCCTGCCACCGCCACCATGCCCGTCAAAAGCACCATCGGCGCGGTCAGGCCATCCACACCCACATGATAGCTGATGCCCAAATCCGGCACCCAATCATATTCTTCTTCAAAGGCCAAACCGCGATTAAACATCTCGCTCGCGCTTGCCTCGCCGCCGTTAGATGCGATTTCATCTTGTGCGGCGGTGAGTGCGCTTACCTGGGCGTTATAGCCAAAGTAAACCAGCGCGGAAAGCACCAACAGTGTCACCGTTGTTGAGATGGCGACCCCGCGAATCAAATCGCGCTGCTTGCCATCCATAAACAGAATAATCACCGCCGCCACAATCGGGATAAAGACAATGGCACTTAGTACAGGAAATGAAAACGATTCAATCATAGTTTTATCCTACATTCCCAGTAATCGCACGACGGAACCGTTAATCACATTTAGTATCCAATCCGGGTAAAGCCCGGTGAAAAGCATCAACGCCATCAGCGGCGCAATCGCAATAAACTCACGCAGTTCAATTTCCAGATTCGTACCGCTCCATTTCATATTGAATGGCCCATGCAGCACCGCCCGAATACCCTTCAGAATATACGACCCTGTAAACAGCAAACCGATCATCGAAATTAAGGTCAGCCAAGTGAAAACAGGCCAGCTTCCGCGCACAACCAAAAATTCGCTCACGAAGCCATTCAGCCCCGGCAGACCAAGACTCGCCATACTCGTAAAGATAAACACGCCGCCATAAATTGGCGCTTTAACCCACAATCCGCCATATTCGCGCAGGTCGCGGGTATGCGTTTTATGATAAATTGCCCCGGCGAGCAAGAACATTCCCGCCGAACTTAAACCATGATTAAACATCTGCATGACCGCGCCGTTTGCCGCCATCACCGCGTGCTGCATCATATCGGTATTGGTCGGGTCAAGATACGCTTTGCCATAAGCCAGCGCCATAACCGCGATACCGAGCGCGACAAAGCCCATGTGGTTGACGGAGCTATAAGCGACCAGCCGCTTGATGTCATTTTGCGCCAACGCCGCGAATGCGCCGAAGACGATGCCCATCATCGCCAAGAAAGCGAAGATCCCCGCCGCAGTGGTATGAATACCGAAGATGTTGATGTCCCCCGCCCATACATCCGGGAAGAACGGAACGACCAACCGGATAAAGCCATATGCACCCAACTTGAGCATAACACCCGCCAACAGCATCGAACCCGCCGTCGGCGCTTCACCATGAGCATCCGGCAGCCATGTATGGAAAGGCCACACCGGAACTTTGATGCAGAAAGCGATGAAAAACCCAACAAACGCCAGCGCCTTGACCGTCCCGACACTGATACCGAGGAATGCGCCATCAGCGCCATTAAATGCAGGCCAGATGCGGCTGAGTTCGGCAATATCAAATGTCCCTGCCGTCCAGCCGATCAACTGTGAGGCCAGCAGCATACCGAGTGTGCCGCCGATGGAGTAAATCATAAATTTGGTCGAGGCATACTTACGGTTCGCCCCACCCCATTGATCGATTAAGAAATAAATCGGCACGAGGCTGAGTTCATAGAACAGGAAGAAGATCATCAAGTCCTGCGCGACGAATACCCCCATCAAGCCTGTCTCGAAAAACAAGATCAACGCCAGATGAACACTCGCCCGGTCTTCAATCTCCCAACTAATGAGGATCGCCAATGGAAGGAGAATACCCGTCAACAAGATCATGGTGACACTGATGCCATCGACCCCTAAATGCCATGACGAACCGAGCAGGGTAAACCATTCCGTTTGTGTGGTAAATTGGTAGCCACCCAAGGTGCGGTCATAAGCAAAAAAGACCACAAACGCCAGCGCACCTACGCCGATTGCCACTGCCAGCGAAATCCAACGCGCCAATACCTTGTTACCGGATGGCACTGCCAGCACCAGCAGCGCACCCAAAGCCGGCGCAAAAATCAGCACCGACAGCGGGTTAAGTCCAAAAACATCTAATGAATTCATAAATACTCCGTTTTAGCTTTCAGCGATCAGCCTTCAGCTTTTAGCCAAACAATCAGACACATCTAATTTCTCGTAAGGGCGAAGTGCGCCTCGCCCACTCTGCATTCTTTGTGTCTCTCTGGTTAAAAAGATTATCCTGCCGCTTGGATAAAGCCCGCCGATACGATGAAAATCAGCCCGATCAAGAGTGCCGCGATGAGCGCAACCAGAATATACTGCTGCACCCGTCCGCTTTGAATGCGTCGGAACCAGCGCCCAAAATTGCCGATCCCCATCGGAATACCATCGCTCACCCCATCAATCAGCCACAGGTTGAAGACCTTCAGGAAATCGCCAATAAACGTGAAGACACGAGCGATCAAATGCAAGATGCCGTCGATCACGCCGCGATCAATAAACTCGCTGACAACTACCCGCGAGAACCATTGCGCGGGTTGGATAAACACAACTTGATACAACTCGTCGATATACCATTTATTCTTGAGTGTGGTATGCAGCGGCCCCAAAATCGCAATCAAGGGATCAGGCTCACCCGCTTCTAGTGGCTTACGTCCATACATGGCATAACCGAGCGCCAATCCACCCAGCGCCACCCCAAACGAGAACAACACAGGAATGATGTTGAACGCAATCGTGGGTGGTTCAATAAGCAGGCCATACGATAAAAAGTGATGGAAGGGATTATGCTCTGGCGAGAAAATCGCGCCAAATAACGGGAAATCCGACGGAACGCCGACGAAACCTGCGATCAGCGCAAACACTGCCAACACCACCAGCGGAAGCTGCATCGTGATACTGACAATGCTCGATGGCCCACCTAAACCGGAATGTTTGGCTTCCTCAGTGCGCGGCTCACCGAGGAAAGTCAGGCAAAGCTGACGCGCAGTATAAAAGGCCGTCAAAAACGCCGCTAAACACAACATCACAAAGACGAAAGCATGAGGCCCAAAGCCTTCAGTCAAACCGTGATAGGATTCCGCCAGAATTTCGTCTTTTGACCAAAAACCCGCCGTAATTAATGGGAAACCGGCCAGCGACAAACCACCGATAATAAACGTCAGCGCTGTAACAGGGATGGTCTTACGCAAACCGCCCATATTCATCATATCTTGCGGATCAAAGTGACCGTGTGCGCTGTGATCGTCATGTTCGGCATGACCATGCGTATCATGTGCAGCATGAGCGTCATGTCCATGTGAATCGTGACCATGTGCGGAATGATCGTCGTGCGCCACAGCGGCTGATTCAGTTGAAGCAGGCAGTTCCGCGACAGGATGCGCCCCTGCTAACTGTGGATGAGCGTCATGCCCGCCATGCTCATGAACATGATGTTCGCCGTGTTCCATCGCATGAATAACGGAACCGGAAGCCATAAACAACAGAGCTTTAAAGAAAGCGTGGGTGATGAGATGGAAAGTCGCCGCCACATACGCGCCAAGCCCTAAAGCCGCCATCATAAATCCCAACTGAGAAATCGTGGAATACGCCAGCACCTTTTTCACGTCGTTCTGTGCAACGGCAATCGTCGCAGCGAACAACGCTGTAAATCCACCGACTACTGCCATCAACGTCAGCGGCGCGACAAATTCACCACTATGCGGATGCCCACCCGCTTCCAGCAGTGGATACATGCGGATGATGGCGTAAATACCCGCAGAAACCATCGCCGCCGCATGGATCATCGCGCTAACGGGGGTCGGACCTTCCATTGCATCTGGCAACCAGACATGCAGCGGAAATTGTGCGGATTTACCAATCGTACCGATTACAAGGAAAACGCCGATCAAACTCGCGGCACTCAATCCGCCGAAAATAAGCGCAGGGGTGTTTGCCAATTGATCGAGGACGGCTTGATTATGCAGAATATCGCGGAAGTTGAGCGTCCCAGTCAGCGAATACAGATAAACGATGCCGAGCAGCATAATCACATCGGCGATACGTGTGGTCGTAAACGCTTTAATCGCGGCTTTATATGCGCTTGGCTTCTCGAACCAAAAGCCGATGAGCAGGTATGAACACAAGCCCATGATTTCCCAGCCGACGAACAAGAGCAGCAAATTATCGGCAACGACCAACGTCAACATCGCGCCTGCGAATAGCGAAATCAGGCTGAAAAAACGCGCCTGACGGGGGTCATGCGCCATATAGCCGATGCTGTAAATGAAGATACACAACACCGCCAGCGGCACCATGAACAGCATAACTGTCGTCAGCGGATCGACCAACACGCCCATGCGGAAAGTGGTGAGTCCTGTAGACATCCAGTTCAGACCACTGGTATAAACAGTCTCTTCGCCGAAATGTTCCACCCGAATCGCGGCGAAGAATACGCGCCATGCGATCAACCAAGCCGCAACCGCCCCCGCCATACCAACGACAATACTCAATACGCGGCTCTGCGGCGTAACGACAGGGACAAGCATTCCATCATAATCAGGATGATGTCCGCCATATTCATGGCTGTCCGTCGCCGGTACTAAGCGGCTGCGATTGGTCGCTAGGGTGATGACCAAAAACGCCAGCAACGGCCCAATCGGGATCAGCCAAGGTAAAAAATTCAAATCAGAAAAATTGACATTCATAAGTTCGTTTTTCCTCTCGCGCCGCGTGTACCGGCATCGCATCTACGCCCGTACAAAGGCGTTTTTATAGCCTCAAAAGGTCAATATCTTCCACCTGAACCGTCTTGCGATTGCGATAGATGGCAATAATAATTGCCAACCCAACCGCTGTTTCTGCCGCCGCGACTACAAAGACAAACGCAGCGAAAGCCTGCCCACTCATATCTAGTGGTGTTTTAAAACGCCAGAAGGCCACCAGATTAATGTTGACCGCATTGAGCATCAACTCCACACCCATCAAGATAGCAACCGCGTTGCGTCGGGCAAGCACACCATACGCGCCGATTGAAAATAACGCAGCGCCAACCAGCAAAAACATCCAGAGTGGAACCATAATCGTACCCTTTAGCACTTAGCTTTTAGCTATCAGTGATTAGTCGTTAGTTCTTTTAGCAAGTTCTCTCACTACTCATTGCTCAGCACTACTTATTCGTCATCCCGCGCAATGACAATCGCGCCGATCATCGCCGCCGTCAGCAGCAGCGAAGCCACTTCAAACGGCAGCACATATTGATTGCCATCCACCAAAGCCACCCCTAAATCTTCAGTCGTCGCTACGATCTGTGAAGTAGGTTCTTCAATCTCGCCAAAGACAGGCACAATAACGGCGAGCGTGATGAGCAGGAACATCAGCACCCCTGCCGCTGCGCCGAGCCACCATTGCTCGTTAAAGCGCTCAGTCAGATTAGTCATACTGCGCGTGAGCATGACAGCAAACGTAAAGAGAATGCCAATTGCACCGATATAAACCAGTACCTGCACCGCTGCCAAGAAAGGGGCGCTCAACAGTACAAAATAACCCGCGACACCGAACAAGCTGACGATAAGCCAGATGGCACCGCGCACCAAGTTCTTGGCAGCCACTACACCTACTGCCCCGCCCAGCGTCAAGATT
>Ga0209591_10000369_pt1 | contig 59143 bp, 52 predicted proteins | sample MAT01_FD_187207 | JGI IMG/M metagenome (GOLD analysis project Ga0209591, IMG submission 187207) | Freshwater microbial communities from Lake Fryxell liftoff mats and glacier meltwater in Antarctica - MAT-01 (SPAdes) (version 2) | ecosystem: Environmental > Aquatic > Freshwater > Ice > Liftoff...
GAGCCTAAGCAGAAATTCTCTCGCGAAGGAGGGGAAGGTTACGAAGGCAGAAAAGCATTAATGGCCATGATCAAACACCGCTGATCTCGCGGCTAAACGCGGATACAGAAGAAACCGTCTAAGGTTTTTATCCGTGAATTGATCCGCGAGATCAGGGGAAAGGTTTTTGGAGGGGTGAATCGGGATTTTGATACGTGAAGCTGCTGAAATTGCTTGGGGCGATCCGAAACGCTCCCGACCCCACCACCCAGAAGTTTAGCCGACCCGCGAACGACTTGTGCCGCGATCCAGCGAATTTGGGTGCAGGAATTAGCTCGACCCAACCAGACATTTTAATGCGAAGTGCGTGGAGGACGCGGCGTGAAACCACGTTAGGCTCCGCGCGCTCCGCGTCCTCCGCGTTAATTGTATTTTCCGATTCGCGGTAGAGTTGAGCTCACCCTAATTCCTCGGGATCAGGATGTCTGAACCTACAGGTCAATACCGTTCAGGCGCTAAGAGATCTTCTCGGCAATATTGGGCCAGGCGACAGCCAGTCCGCCATCATTGGTCGCCAGTTTGCACCCGTGGTCAGCCGCAATTTGGGCGAACCAGAAATCCATCACCCGTTTGTGGCCCGTGGCCATCTTCAGTAATTTCGGATCGGGTTTGCGCTGCGCCATCACCATCTGTCCCGGATGCCGGTCACCCAATTCGGCTCCGATCGCATGGAGGGCTTGGGCCGCAGTGAGCTGGCCGGATTTCATAACGGCGGGGTTCATCAACAAGCGAACAGCGGCCAAATAGGTTTCGGATGCGATTCCCCAACCGGCCGGCTTGGCGGCGTCCAGCCATTTGCGCGCCAAGACATGAAGGGTGTGTCGGTCGTAAATCGCCGCAAAAAACACGTCGTTGTCCAACAGGTAGCGCATCAATCGTAGAGCGCGGAGGCGACGTCGGCGGAAGTTAAGAATGGAGCGTCGGCGGCCCCTTGAATGACCACGCGGCCCGGCTTAATCGTGGCCTGCGTCGCCTTGGCTTTCGGCGTGCGGGGCAACGCCGCTCGCCGCAGATATTCGGAAACACTCATGTGCTTGGCTCGGGCGGCCGCCCGGATGGCTTTTGCCTCGGCTGGTGCGGCCTTGAAAGTGAGGGTGGGCATCGGTAAGACGGTCTTACCGCCCTAGTTTCAGTCAAGGCGACAGGTCGCCGTTGCGACCGCTCCCACTCAAAGCTTCTTGATCAGAATTTTCGAGTTCCGGCCGCTCTCGTCGTAGGTTTTGAGCCGCGACTCGGGGAGCACCTCTTTCTCGGCTTCGGTGAACTCGCAGACGGAGGTGAAGAAACTGAAAGCCTGGGTCGAAAGGGCGATGACCTTCTTGGTGCCTTTCTCTTTGGCGCGCAGGCAGGCGAACTCGACCATCTTATGGCCGATGCCACGATTGTGGTAGAACGGCATGACATAGAGCGAACCGATCTCGGCCATGGCGTTCTTTTCCTCGGCAAAAAAATGCAGCGAGATGCAGGCGATAAGATTTTCGTCGATTTCGAAAACGTAGAATTGCTCGATATTTTTCTCGATGGCTTGCTGGCTACGGGCGCGCAACTCCTCGCGCTTCATGCCGGAGCGGGTGAGATTGTAGATGGCGCGGACGTCGCGCTTGGTGGCCTGGCGGATCTGCTGATATTCGTTGCCGTAGATGAGCGTACCGACGCCTTCGTTCGAAAAAATCTCGGCGAGCAGGCCGTCGAGTTCACGGCCGTCGAGCAAATGAATACGCGGCGTGCCCGTGTCGATCGCCTTGACGGCGTGAGCGGCTTTGCTGCGCATGGGTTCGTTGATCGAGTCGGGTTTGGCTTCGATCACTTTGCGCAACGTATCGACCGAGATGTCGTGCTGCAGCTTGCCGGCGATTTCCATGCCGTTAAACGGGGAGAGGTAAATAATCTTGGTGGCTTGGAGGGCCTCGGCTAGCTCGGCGGCGAGGAGATCGGAGTTCACCCGGAGCGGTTTGCCATCACGATCAAAACCGATCGGGTTCACTATGGGTACGACACCCGAGCCGATGAGTTGCTGGATGAAATCGCGGTCGATGCGATCAACCTTGCCGGTGAATTGGTGATCAACGCCGCGCAAGATGCCGAGTGGGATGGCGCGAATGGAATTCGTGATGGCCGCCTTCAGGCCGTTGGCGGTGAGGCCTTCGATCATGAGATGGGTGACCCGGGACGAAGCGCGGATGGCGAGATCGAGGGTGGGGGCGTCGGTTACGCCGGTGCCGATGTTGTCGGAGATCGCGATGTTGCGGAGTTTGGCCAGTTCCTCGATCTGTTGGCCGATGCCGTGCACGAGCACGACCTTGATGCCGAGCGAACGGAGGACGGCGACATCCGTGATGAGATTGGCGAAATTATCGTCGGCGACGATGCTGCCATCGACGGCGATAATAAAAATCTGTCCCTGAAAACGAGGGACGTATTTCAGAATACCGCGCAAGTCGGTGGGTTTGATGTCGGCGCTGTTGGACATTGAGATGGTTTTTTAATCAGGCATCGCGCCCCGCTCGTCAATGGGGATTCGTGGTCGGGCCGTGGGGCAGGAGCAAAGATCTCCGGATTATTTCACAAGACCACGTACTGCCCCAAGCAATCATCATCACCCCATTCTTTGGTGGGAGGGGTTTTACCCCCCGACTCAATAACCGACTCGGCCTAAAGCCGCTCCCACCTCAAACCAAACCAAAGCCGATTCGACAGATTCAAAAATTCAAAAGGAGTCAGGTTGTAAGTATTATAATTGTGCGGCTAAAAAAAGAAGGAGAGAGCCGGGAATAGCGGCGGGAGATGATGGAGCGAGGGGCGTTGGACGGAGTAAGTCGGGAAGCTGAATGGTGCAAGCGTGCTCCTTGAATGACACGGCGGGTTGTTGCGCCCTTAGTCGTCGGGTAGCTAAAACTAGGTGGGCGGCCCGAGTGCGCGAGCGTCCGCACTGGTCTACGGAAAACATACGCGGAGGACCACGCCGGAATTTCTACTCGCTGGCATCGATGGCTTTCACCTCGGCGTTTTTTAGGTGGCGGTTGAAAAATTCTATGACGCGTTGCGCTTCGCGGAGGCGTACCACGGGGTCGCTGGAGCCGGCCAGGTGCGTGCCCATCATCGGCATGAGTTCATAGGATTTTCCGGCCATGAAAAGTGCGTCGGCGAGTTGCAGCGTGTGTTGAAAATAGACGTTGTCGTCGGTCAGACCGTGGATGAGGAGCAACGGTCGGCGCAGCTCGCTCGCATAGGTGGTGACATCGCTGACCTTATAGGCTTCGGGTGAGGCTTGCGGCAGGCCGAGGTAACGTTCGGTATAATGCGTGTCGTAGTTTGCCCACGTGATGACCGGCGCGCCCGCGATGCCGGCGTGGAAAATATCCGGACGGCGGATGGTGGCCATGGCACTGAAGTAGCCGCCAAAAGACCAGCCTTTCACGCCGACGTGCGCCAGATCCAGCTCGGGAAACTGGGCGGCGAGGGCTTGGAGGCCGGCGATCTGATCGGTGAGCGCGATGTCGATGAAGTTGCCTTTGATGACACGTTCCCAGGCTCGGCCTTTCCAGGGCGTGCCGCGACCATCAAGGCGGACCACAATATAACCTTGGTCGGCGGTCCATTGGTCGGTCAGGTAGGAACGGGCGACGGCGTTGACGGTTTTGGCGGTCGGACCGGCGTACACTTCTAGTATGACTGGATATTTTTTCTGCGGCTCAAAGTGGCGCGGTCGGGTGAGGGCGGCATCGAAGGACCGCGGGCTTTTCGTTTTCACCAACTCGGTGGTGGGTCGGGCAGGTAGGGTTTCCGCCACGGAGCGAAGCGTCGCGAGCACTTTGCCGGCTGTGGATAATATCTCAGTTCCAGCATGACCGTCGAACAATTCGTAACTGTGAATCAATCGACCTGATTCTTCGGAGAACTTTGCGGAGTGTGAGCCGAAGCCATGAGTCAAATAAGTGCCGCCACCGCCTGCCAACGGAAATTGTCTGAGCTGTATCTCTCTCGAATCGAGGCTGCCGCGGACAATAATTTGTCGGTTGGCTTCGTCGATCCCCACAAACGAGCGATATAGAAAAGTGGCTGGAGTGAGTGCGCGGATGAGCGTGCCGGAAGCATCGTGCAGCTCCACCTGCCAAGTTCCGCCGCGTTCCGTGGTCCAGAGGAAGCTCTGGCCGTCCTTGAGCCACACGGGCATCGGGTGGCCATAATCGAGATTGAGCCAAGCGGAGTCGGTTTCGCGCAACAATGGGCTGGTGGCTCCGGTCGTCGGGTCGACTTTCAATAAATGCTGTTCGGTCTGTGCGCGGTTCTGCACCAAGATACAGAGCGGGGCGGCGGCGACATCCCAGACAACTCGGGCCAGGTAAGGATATTTTTCTGCGTCCCAAGTGATCCAGGTGGTCGGACCGCCGGTGCGGGCAATGATGCCGAGGCGAACTTTGGCATTGGGGGAGCCGGCCTTGGGATAGAAAAATTTCGTGGGCGCGGTTTGAGGGTTGAACGGGTCGGCGATGTAGCGGACCTCCACGCCGGATTCGTCGGTCTCCTGGTAGGCGAGCCATTGGGAATCAGGCGACCACCAGTAGCCCTCGCGCCGTTCCATTTCTTCCTGGGCAATAAATTCGGCCGTGGCGTGGGAGATGAATTCCGTTGCTCCTTTGGTCACGGGCGTGGCGAGAGTGGTGGCGAGATCGATGAGGTGGAGTTCGCGGTCTTTGACCGCGGCCACCGAGCGGCCATCGGGGGAAAAACGGGGATCGAGCCAATTCGTCCCGGGCACTTCGGTGATTTTGAGATCGGCGCGATTCACGACGTAGAGTTTGCCGGCGAGCGTCACGAGCAGGCGCGTACCGTCTTGGGACAGATCGAAGCGGGTGAATCCTTTCAAACTGACCCGCGCGCGTTCGCGGCGGGCTTTTTCCTCCACGCTCAATTTCTCCTCTTGGGCGCCGAGGAGCTGTTCAGGCGTGAGCAGTTCGCGTTCTTTCCCCGTGGCGATGGTTAATTCGTACAAGCGCAGAACAGGACTGCGCGGACCGGCGCGGAGAAAAATGACGGCGCTGCCGTCCTGCGTGAGTCGGGGCGAGACCGGTCGGCCAAGGGTGTAGCTGCGAGTCTCGGCCAGATCACGGAAGTGTTTGAGATCAGCTGCCTCGTTCGCGTCGGTGCCAAAAAGGACGGTCGCAAACAACATACCTGTCAGCCAAAGCGGGTGAACGATTTTCATAATTTTTGCTCCAATTGGGAAACGGCGAGAAGCTAGTGACCGGTCCGATATTGACCAGAGAATCCGGTGGTTTGATTCGCCTGCGTTCCCCTTGAGTCGCGAGAAAGCGCCGTAGTTTGTTTAATAAATTGGAGGCGGGGTGCCCTCACCCTGCGTGGGTCATTCGAAAAATAAACGGGGTGGAGGCACCCCGTCTCCAATGACTGAAGCGGATTTCGAAGTTCATCGGATGGGACTGGCAGGAACCTGTAGTGGGTGGGCGTCGGTTTCCACACCGACGCTCTGTCGCCGATGTGGAAATCGGCGACCACCATTGAGTTTGCCTTTCCTTATTCGGAAAACGAGTTCGTCGCTATAAGTCCGTGCTCACCGGGCCGACCTGATCATTTTGGAATATGGCCCGAAACTGGCTACGAAACTGTCGGGTGACTGAATCAAGCCATCTGTGCGGCCGGATTTCCGGTTGCAGTTGCCTCTCTCACCTGAATTTCCGCCTCTAGCGTTTAGTCGCAGCCCCCGCCGGGGCATTTTCCCTGAAATTATTCGCAAAACACCCATACATCGCCTTGACCCCGGGTCCGTCGCTATTTCAATCTCAATCTTTCGCGACCCTTGCGGCGCACCTCAAACACCCAGATTCCACACTCCATAACGATGTCGTCCGCCGCTCGGCCCACTCATTTTAACATGTCCAACCAGAAGAATGATTCCCTCAGCGCCTCCCGTTCACTCGGGCCCGGCCGACCTGCCAAGCAGGGTCTGTATGATCCGTGGTTTGAGCACGACGCGTGCGGCGTCGGCTTCGTGGTGGATATGAAGGGACGGAAATCCCATAAGATTTTGCAGGACGGCCTGCAGATCCTGCGCAACCTCGACCATCGGGGTGCCGCCGGAGCCGAGGTAAACACCGGTGACGGCGCGGGCATCTTGCTCCAGATGCCGCATGAGTTTTTCAAGATCGCGGCCAAGAAAGCCAAGTTCACCCTGCCGGAAGTCGGCTACTACGGTTGCGGTATCTTCTTCATGCCGCGCAATCCCAGCATGCGCCGCAAACTTGAGCAATGCCTCGAGCAAATCGTGCAGTCCGAAGGCCAGGTGTTCCTCGGTTGGCGCACCGTGCCGGTCGATAATTCCATGCTCGGTGATTCTGCCAAGGCTTCCGAGCCGGTCATGCGCCAGGCTTTCATCGGCCGGGCCGAAAACGTGAAGGACGAGACGGCCTTCGAGCGGAAGCTCTACCTCATCCGCAAGCGCGGCTACAGCGAGATTCGCATGTCCACGATGGATGGGGCGCAGTATTGGTACGTCTCCAGTCTTTCCTGCAAGACGATCGTCTACAAAGGCCAGTTGCTCACGGAACAGCTCGACAAATATTTCACCGACCTCCGCGATCCTTCCATGGAAACCGCGCTGGCGCTCGTGCACTCGCGTTTCAGCACCAACACGTTCCCGAGCTGGGATCGCGCGCATCCGTATCGTTACGTCGCGCACAACGGCGAGATCAACACCCTTCGCGGCAACATCAATTGGATGCACGCCCGCGAAGCGCTCTTCGAGTCCGAAGCTTTCGGCGAGGACATGCCGAAGATTCTTCCGATCATCAATCCGAACGGCAGCGATTCGGCGATGTTCGACAACACCCTCGAACTCCTCGTCCTCGCCGGCCGCCCGATGGCGCACGCGATCATGATGATGATCCCCGAGCCGTGGTCCAACGACGATCAGATGGATCCCGCCCGCCGCGCGTTCTATCAATACCACGCGTGCTTGATGGAACCGTGGGACGGCCCCGCCGCCATCGCGTTCACCGACGGCAAACAGATCGGCGCCATTCTCGACCGCAACGGCCTGCGTCCTTCCCGCTTCTGTGTCACCAAGGACGGGCTCGTGATCATGGCCTCCGAGACCGGCGTGCTCGACATCGCTCCCGAGGATGTTGTCAGCAAAGGCCGTCTTCAACCCGGCCGCATGTTCCTCGTCGATACCGAACAGGGTCGCATCATCGAGGACGAAGAAATTAAACAGCAATTCGCCGCCGAGCGTCCGTATGCCCAGTGGATCGAGGAACATCTCGTGCCCCTCAGCGATTTGCCCGATGCTCCCGAGATTCCCTTGCCGGATCACGAGACCCTGCTCCAGCGCCAAATCGCCTTCGGTTACACACACGAAGATGAGCGCATCATTCTCGCCCCGATGGCCCGCGACGGCGTCGAGGCCATCGGTTCGATGGGCAACGACACCGCGCTCGCGGTGCTCTCCAACAAGCCGCGCCTGCTCTACGATTATTTCCAACAACTTTTCGCGCAGGTCACGAATCCGCCGATCGATTGTATCCGCGAAGAAATCATCACCTCCGCTGAAACCCGCCTCGGCTCCGAGGGAAATCTCCTGCATCCTGGCCCGACCGCCTGCCGTCGCGTCGAGTTGAAGTGGCCCGTCCTCACCAACGAGGAATTCGCCAAGATCCGCCGCATGGATTTGCCCGGCCTCAAGGTCGGCGTGCTCAACTCCCTCTTCCGCGTGTCGCGCGGCGAGAAAGGCCTCGCCAAGTCACTCGAGGAAATCTGCATCATGGCCCGCCGCATGATCGAGGAAGACGACGTCAACGTCCTCATCCTGAGCGATCGCGGCGTGAACAAGGAGTTCGCTCCGATCCCCGCGCTGCTCGCTGTCGCCGGCCTGCACCATTACCTCATCCGCGAAGGCCTGCGCACCCGCGCCAGTCTCGTGATCGAAACCGGTGAAGCCCGCGAAGTGCATCACTTCGCGCTGCTCATCGGCTACGGCGTCAGCGCCGTGAATCCGTACGTCGCGTTTGAGACGGTTGATGATATGATCCGCGAAGGCGCGTTGCTCAACATCGACCACAAGACCGCCTGCAAAAACTTCGTGAAGGCCGCCTCCAAGGGCGTCATCAAGGTCATGTCCAAGATGGGCATCTCCGCCATCCAGAGCTATCGCGGCGCCCAAGTGTTCGAGGCGCTCGGCATTCGCCAAGACGTCATCGATCACTATTTCACGTGGACCGCTTCCCGCGTCGGCGGCATCGGCCTCGATGTCATCGCGCAGGAAGTTCTCCTGCGCCACCACGCCGCGTATCCTGATCGCCAGGTCGACGGCCACGTTCTCCCCGTCGGCGGCATTTATCAATGGCGTGCCGAAGGCGAAGCCCATCTCTTCACGCCCGAGTCGATCCATCATCTGCAAAAGGCCACGAAGCTCGGCAGCTACCCGGCCTTCAAAGCCTACGCCAAACTCGTTAACGAACAGGGCAACAAGCTCTGCACGCTGCGCAGTCTCCTCGATTTCAAAGCCGCGACGTCGATCCCGCTCTCCGAGGTCGAATCCGTCGATAGCATCGTGAAGCGCTTCAAAACCGGCGCGATGTCCTACGGCTCCATCTCCAGCGAAGCCCACGAAACGCTCGCGATTGCGATGAACCGCATCGGCGGCAAGTCCAACACAGGTGAGGGCGGCGAAGATCCCACGCGTTTCATTCCGATGGCCAATGGCGATTCGAAGAACTCCGCTATCAAGCAGGTTGCTTCCGGCCGTTTCGGCGTCACGAGCGAATACCTCGCGAGCGCCAAGGAACTCCAGATCAAGATGGCGCAGGGCGCGAAGCCCGGCGAGGGCGGCCAATTGCCCGGCTCGAAAGTTTATCCGTGGGTCGCCAAGACCCGTCTCACCACCGCCGGCGTCGGCCTTATCTCCCCGCCACCGCACCACGACATCTATTCCATCGAGGATCTGGCCGAGCTGATTCATGACTTGAAGAACAGCAACCGCCACGCGCGCATCAGCGTAAAGCTCGTCTCCGAAGTCGGCGTCGGCACCATCGCCGCCGGCGTCGCCAAGGCGCACGCCGATGTCGTGCTCATCTCCGGTTGCGACGGTGGCACCGGCGCATCGCCGCAAACCTCGTTGCAACACGCGGGTCTCCCGTGGGAACTCGGCCTCGCCGAAACCCACCAGACCCTCGTCCTCAATAATCTTCGCAGCCGCATCGCCGTCGAGACCGACGGTCAGCTCAAGACCGGCCGCGACGTCGTCATCGCCGCGCTGCTCGGCGCCGAGGAATTCGGTTTCGCCACCGCGCCCCTCGTTTCTACGGGCTGCATCATGATGCGCGCCTGCCATCTCAACACTTGTCCCGTTGGCATCGCCACGCAGGATCCGAAGTTGCGCGCCAAGTACACCGGCAAGCCCGAGTACGTCGTCAACTTCATGCGCTTCGTCGCCGAGGAAGTCCGCGAGATCATGGCCCAGCTTGGTTATCGCACCATCGAGGAAATGGTCGGCCAAGTCGGCTCACTTGAGCCGCGCAAGGCCGTCGATCATTGGAAGGCCAAGGGCCTCGACTTCTCGAGCATCCTCTATTCGCCGGACGTCGGTCCCGAAGTCGGTCGCTTCTGCTCCATCAAACAGGATCACGGCATCGACCGCTCGCTCGACATCACGACCTTGCTCGATCTCTGCAAGCCAGCCATCGAACGCGGCGAAAAAGTTCAAGCCTCGCTGCCGATCCGCAACGTCAACCGCGTCACCGGCACCATCACCAGCTACGAGATCACCAAGAAGTACGGCGCCAAAGGTCTGCCCGAAGACACCATTCGCCTCCATTTCACGGGCTCGGCGGGCCAGAGCTTCGGCGCTTTCGTCACTCGCGGCATGACGCTCTCCATCGAGGGCGACGCCAACGATTACGTCGGCAAGGGCCTCTCCGGTGGCAAGCTCATCATCTATCCGTCCCCCGCAGCGACCTTCAAGTCCGAGGAAAACATGATCATCGGCAACGTCGCGCTTTACGGCGCGACGGCCGGCGAGGTTTTCCTGCGCGGCATGGCCGGCGAACGCTTCGGCGTCCGCAATTCCGGCGTCGACGCGGTCGTCGAAGGCATCGGTGACAACGGTTGCGAATACATGACCGGTGGCCGCGTCGTCGTGCTCGGTCGCGCCGGCCGCAACTTCGGTGCCGGCATGTCCGGCGGTATCGGCTACGTGCTCGACGAGAGCGGCGACTTCGCCTCCCGCGTCAACACGCAGATGGTCGGCATCGAGAAGCTCACGTCGAACAACGAGATCACCGAGCTCCGCAAGTTGATTGAGAAACATCTCGCCTACACGAAGAGCCCGCGCGCCAAGGCGCTGCTCGACGCGTGGGACCAGACCGTGCCGAAGTTTGTCAAGATTCTGCCGAACGACTACAAGCGCATGCTCGCCGAAATCGACCACGCCAAGTCACAAGGCCTGACCGGTGACGAAGCTATCATGGCCGCGTTCGAGAAAAACTCCCGCGACCTCTCACGCGTCGGCGGCAACTGATCCGATCAACGGAGCAAACCACTAATCTACACTAATAGACACTAATCCGATCTACTGAATACAACTACCGCTCTGCTTCATTAGTGAGCCATTAGTGTGTTTTAGTGGTTAAAAAAATCTTACCAAAATGGGCAAACCAACTGGCTTCATCGAATATTTGCGCGAGCTTCCCGTCGACCGCGCTCCCTCCGAGCGCACGCACGACTGGAAGGAATTTCACCACCACATGGAGGAGAAGAAACTCCGCAACCAAGGCGCACGTTGCATGGATTGCGGCGTCCCGTTCTGCCACACCGGCAAACTCATCAGCGGCATGGCCTCCGGTTGCCCAATCAACAATTTGATCCCCGAGTGGAACGATCTCGTCTTCCGCGGTCGCTGGAAGGAAGCGCTGCTGCGCCTGCACAAGACGAATAATTTTCCGGAGTTCACCGGCCGCGTTTGCCCTGCGCCTTGCGAAGGTTCCTGCGTGCTCGGCATCAACAATCCGCCCGTCACCATCAAGAACATCGAGGCCGCCATCACTGATCGCGGTTGGGATGAGGGTTGGGTCGTTCCTCAGCAGCCAAAGGTTCGCACCGGCAAGAAAGTCGCCGTCATCGGCTCCGGTCCCGCTGGTTTGTCCGCTGCGGCTCAGTTGAACACCGCCGGCCACACCGTCACGGTTTTCGAGCGCGCCGATCGTCCGGGCGGTCTCCTCATGTACGGCATTCCGAACATGAAACTCGACAAGAAGGAAGTCGTCCTTCGCCGCATCGAGCTCATGGAGCAGGAAGGCATCAAGTTCGTCTGCAACGCCAACATCGGCACCACCATCGATGCTTCGACGCTGCTCAAGGATTTCGACGCCACGGTTATTTGCACCGGTGCGACCCAACCGCGCGATCTCCCGATCGAGGGCCGCGCGCTCAAGGGCGTGCACTACGCCATGGAGTTTCTGACCGCCAACACTCAGGCACTCCTCAACGGCGGCAGCGATCATTGCTCGATCCACGCCAAGGGGAAGGACGTCATCGTCATCGGTGGTGGCGACACCGGCACGGACTGCGTCGGCACCTCGATGCGCCACGGCTGCAAGAGCATCACGCAAATCGAAATTCTCCCCAAGCCACCGCTCGAGCGCACCGCCGACAATCCCTGGCCCGAGTGGCCCAAGACCTACAAGATGGATTACGGTCAGGAAGAAGCCGCCGCCAAATTCGGTTCCGATCCCCGCGTCTATCTCACCACGGTTAAAAAGTTCATCGGTGATGCTCAGGGCAACCTGAAGGAACTCGTGACGGTCGAGATCAAGTGGGACAAGAACGACAAAGGTCAGTTTATCCCCGTCGAAATTTCCGGAACCGAAAAAACACATGCCGCGCAGCTCGTGCTGCTCGCGATGGGTTTCCTCGGGCCAGAACAAGCGCTGCTCAAAGTTATCGCCCTCGAGACCGACGCGCGTTCCAACGTGAAAGCCGAGCACGAGAAGTACACCACCAGCATCAAGGGCGTCTTCGCCGCCGGAGACTGCCGTCGTGGTCAAAGTCTCGTCGTCTGGGCGATCAACGAAGGCCGCGGTGCCGCGAGAGAATGCGACCGTTATCTCATGGGTGCAACGGATCTGCCATAAGGTTTAGTCAATGGGTAGGGCGAATCCTCCGGATGAGCCGTTAATCTCAGGCGTTCCCTAAACCGGAGCGCCTTTTTCTTTTAGCAACCAAGGCTCCCAACTGTTTTTAACTACGAATCAGTTTCACCAAACGGCGAAACTCTGGATCACCCTTTCGCCTCATCGGCGCCGGAGTCGCCTCATGGGTTCCGCTAAACGCGGACCGGACTTCAGCCTCAGCCATCCTGATTCCGAGGAATCAGGGTGAGCTCAACTTCACCGCGAATCGGGAAAACATTTAGCGCGGAGGACGCGGAGCCTGACGTGATCTTACACCTCGTTGTCCCGTAGGCGGGCTTGTTTTCTATTCGTGGAGATTCGTGTGATTAGTGGGGAAATCGGAGTTTTGCTCTCGGAGGTTTGGCCCACGAATCACACGAATTTCCACGAATGAAGGCGTAACCCGAATAGACATCTTGTAAGGGCGCGGGGCTTGGGTCCGAGATTTATTCGCGCTACTTCACGTGATTCGCGGGCCAACCCGAGCGCGGTGAGATCAACTCGCTCCAGCTAGTGGGCTCAGCTCGGTTCCTCGCTACTCCTCTCACCACGGGCTGGGATCAGGAAGTTTGAGCTGAATGGCGCTAAGTTAAGGAGGTTGGTCGTCATTCTACCATGCGTGATCAGGCCAACTATTTTGCATGAGGAATGTAGGGCCGGCCCTTGTGGCCGTGCCGTCAAGCGGGGAGCGAAATGCCCGGCACGGCGACGAGTGAAGGCCCTCCAAAATACAGGAGCAAACCAAGCGGACTCACTCGTAGCGCAGGGCTTCGATGGGGTCGAGCTGGGCGGCTTTGTAGGCGGGAAAAAAACCGAAAATTATGCCGATGATCGCGCTGACGCCGAAAGCGATGACGATCCAGAGGGTGGAAAGCAGCACGGGCCAGCCGTTCATTTTGGCAATGATCTGGGAAACGCCGACCCCGAGCAGCACGCCCAAGGCTCCGCCGATGACGCTGAGCACGATGGACTCGATGAGGAATTGCAGCAGGACGTCGCGGCCGTGGGCGCCGACGGCGAGGCGGATACCGATCTCGCGGGTGCGCTCCGTCACGCTGACGAGCATGATGTTCATGATGCCGATGCCGCCCACGAAGAGGGAAATGACGGCGATCACCGTCAGCAGAAAAGTCATCGTGGTGGCGGTGGCGGTGGCGGCTTGGGCGAGCTCGAGTTGGTTGCGGACGGTGAAGTCGGGTTCACGGCCCGAGCGGCGCTGGGTGAGCAGAGCGGTGACATCGGTCTGGATGCGTTCCATGTTTTCGGGTTTGTCTGCCTGGATCAGGATCGAGCTGAGGAACTGACGGCGAGAGATGCGTTTCATGTGGCTGGTGTAGGGCACGATCACCACATCGTCCTGATCGCTGCCGAAAAAACTGAAGCCCTTGGGGGCGAGGACGCCGAGAATTTTGAAGGGCAGGTTGCGGATACGGATGGTCTGGCCGACGGGGTCGGTATCGGGGAAAAGCTGCTCGACGACGGTTTGGCCGATGACACAAACCTTGGCTCCGCCTTTGACGTCGGAGTCGCTGAACATGGCACCGGCGGTGATATTCCAAGCGCGGATGCTCAGATAGCCGACACCTTCTCCATTGATATTGGTGTTCCAATTGAGGCCGTTGGCGAGGACTTGATTGCGGTCGCGCACTTCACCGCTGACGGCGACGATTCCGGGAATTTCGTTGCCAATGAGGTTAACTTCTTCGGGCAGGAGAGTGGAGTTGGAGCCAGAGCCGCCCCGGGAGCCACCGGTGGTGAAGGAGCCGGGGAAAACGGTAATGACGTTCTGCCCGAGACTGGCGATCTGTTGCTCGACCTGATTTTTGGCGCCGTTGCCAATGCTGACCACGGCGATCACCGCCGCGATGCCGATGATGATGCCGAGAGCGGTGAGCACGGAGCGCAGGGCGCTGCGCCGGAGGGCGCGCAGGGCGATCTTGATGGTGTTATAAAGGCGCATGACGGACTCAGTCGGTGAGTTTGGCGGCAGACTCGGCTTGGGCGAGTTGGCGGATTTCGGTCTCGGCGTGGAGGCGGTTCGACACTGGCACGTCGCTGACGATGCGGCCGTCGCGCATGATGAGGTTGCGCTTGCAGTAGTGGGCGATGTCGAGCTCGTGGGTGACCATGACGATGGTGATGCCTTGATCGTTGAGTTTTTGAAACACGCCCATGACCTCAGCGGAGGTCCGGCTGTCGAGATTGCCGGTGGGCTCGTCGGCGAGGAGCATTTCGGGTTGATTAACGAGTGCGCGGGCGATGGCGACGCGCTGTTGTTGACCGCCGGAGAGTTGGCTGGGGAAGTGATCGGAGCGGTTGCTGAGGCCGACGATATCGAGGCAATGCAAGGCGCGGGTTTTGACCTCTTTGGCGGTCATCCGCTGTTTGCCGTACAGCATGGGGAGCTCGACATTTTCGAGCGCGGTGGTGCGGGCGAGGAGATTGAAGCCTTGAAAAACGAAGCCGAGTTTTTGGTTGCGGATATCGGCGAGTTCGTTGCGGTCCAATTGGGCGACGTCGATGCCGTCGAGGAGATAACGTCCCGTGGTGGGACGGTCGAGACAACCGAGCATGTTCATCATGGTGGATTTGCCGGAGCCGCTGGCACCCATGACGGCGAGGAATTCCCCTCGTTGGATTTCGAGGGAGACGTTCCGGACGGCGTGCACCTTCACCTCGCCGGTGTCGTAGGTCTTGTGCAGATCCTGAATGGAAACGACCGAAGCCATGATGGTATTTAGAAGCGCCGCGAGCCGCTGAAAGGATTGCTGGAGCCGGAACGTGAAGGCTGGGCTGCGGGTGCGGCGTTGCTTGCGCCGGGAAGCGCGATGCTGGTGATAATGACGTCGCCTTCATTGAGGCCGCTGATGATTTCCGTGCTGAGGCCGTCGGTGATGCCCGCTTTGATGGAGATCGGTTCAGGCCGGGCTCTCTTATCGCCGCCGGGCAAACGGTAAAGGGTGCGGGTCGTGATCACGACATCGCTCGAGGAGACGGCAGGTGCAGTGATGACACCCCGTTCGACGAGAAGTTTTTTCAATTGTTCACGTTGTTCGGCCGAGGGTGGGCCGTTGCGAAAATCGAGGCCCAGCTCGGTCATGATTTCACGGAGTTGCTGCCGTTGTTCGGGGGTGGGATCAGTGCCGAGGAATCCACTCAACCCGCCACCACTACCACTGCGGCGACCGCCACCTTCGCTGCCGGAGCCAGCTGCACTGGTGCGGCGCTCGCCAGCCGGGGCAGCGCTGGTAGCGGCTCCAGCGTTTTTGGGCGCGGGGGCTGCGGTCTTCGGCCCGACTGCTGCGGGTTTTTCGGGCAGCAAGCTCTCGGGCACGCGAACGCGAAGAGCGGCGTTGACGACTTTCAAGGTGTTTTCGCGACGGGCGACAGCGATGGATACATTGGTGGTCATGCCGGGTCGGAGACGTAGATCGGCGTTGTCGACATCAATGATCGTTTCGTAGGTGACGACGTTCTGAGCGGTCTTCGGAGAATTGCGGACCTGCGTGACTTGGCCCTTAAATTCTCGGCCGATAAAGGCGTCGACGGTAAAGGAAACCGGCTGACCCGTTCGGACGTTGCCGATGTCGGCTTCGGCGACGGCGGCGGTGATCTTCATTTTGGCGAGATCGTTGGCGATGACGAAGAGGATAGGGGAGTTGAGACTGGCCGCGACAGTTTTTCCTTCTTCGGTGGATTTTGTCAGCACGATGCCATCGATGGGTGAAGAAATGGTGCAGCGGTCGAGATCGACTTGGGCGTTTTCCACCACGGCTTTGCGCGTCAGGAGTTGCGCGTCGGATTGCTGGAGCAGTGCGATGGCTTGGTCGAGGTCCTGCTGGGTGACGAGTTTTTGCTCGAACAAGGACTTGGTGCGGTCGGTGTTGAGGTGTTGGAGCCGGTTATTGGCTTCCGTGGCCGCAAGATCAGCTTGGGCTTGGCGGAGTTTTTGCCGGTACGTGGCAGAATCGATCTCGGCGAGTTTATCGCCTTTCTTGATCGTGGAATTGAAGTCGACGTAGAGTTTCTGGACCAAACCGGAAATCTGACTGCCGACATCGACGCTGATGAGGGGTTCGAGCTGGCCGGTGGCGGTCACGTGTTGAACGACGTCGCCTTTGACCACGGTGGTGGTGGTGTATTCCGGGGCAGCGGTCTTGGACTGATTCTCGCGCGAGTAGAAATAGTAACCGGTGCCGGCGAGCAGCACTAGGGTAACGAAAATAGTGAGAGGACGGTATCGGGATGCAGCGGCCATAAATTTATGGAAAGAGACGGGCGACAGTCACTTGGAAGAAATAAAGTGAAGTGACTGATGGGATGACGTCAGCAATCCCGGCAAGTTGCGAGTTTGGATAATAATTTATAAATTCGGGTCCAGCACTTCACCGGGTTGACCCGGGCCTTAGCCGATCGGCCACCCCCTGCTTTGGCCTTAGATTGGAATTTAGGCTTAAGCTGCCTTGAGAACTGCCGATAAATGCGCAGGGCCAACCACCTATGAAATTGACCATGTTGTTCTCCACGCCTGAAGAGCTTATCTCGCAAATCAAGACACTGCCGTCTTCGCCGCAGCTCATGCAGCGCATGATGCTTTTATTGGATGACCCGAATTCTACAGTCGAATCACTCGTGGAAGTGATCCAGTTGGAACGAAGTTTGGCCGCTCGGGTGGTGCATCTTTCAAATAGCCCGATCTATAACGGTGGGGCTTGCGGTTCTATTGAAGAGGCCGTGCAGCGGCTCGGTTATGCGACGGTGCATGAGGCCGTGATGACCATCATGGCGATGGAAACGTTTTCCAAATCTCTCCGCGTCTATGGCTGCTCCACGAGTGTTCTCTGGCGTCAGGCACTCGCCACAGCTTGTGCGGCACGGGATCTGGCCCGCCGGACCGGCGATGATGTCAATCAAGCCTACACGTTGGGCTTGCTGCATAATGTCGGAATGGTGGCGGTTGATCGCTGGGTGCAACAACGGCAACCGGGTGTTGCTTTAGAGTGCGGTGACTGGCCGGAAGAGTGGCAGACCAGTGAGAATCGGCTGCTCGGTTATGATCATGCCGAACCCAGTGCGATCATGATGCGGACCTGGGGTTTTCCTGCTCAGATGATCGAGGCGGTTAAATATCAATTTCGCCCGCAGGCTGCGCCCAATGCCTCGGGTTTGGCGGCCTTGTTGCTGACGGCCCGTTGGGTGCGACGTCAGGTATGTGTGCGTGGGGTCGTGTGCGCGTTACCCGACCCGGAAGTGATTAATCTGCTTGGGCTCAAAGCGGCCGACCTTTCACCTGTCGTGCAGAAGGTGGCCGTCGAGGTTGAGGTGCTCGCGAAAACGCTGAACATCGAGCAGGTGCACGCGACCGTGTGAGCAGAAAGTTTTACGGAGAACGAGGGGAAGGAGCGGGCGGCTGACGCGGAATCGCCCGTCCTACTTTGCGTCCAGCAATTTGATCAGTGCTGAAAAATCCTCGTCGCCCAAGCCGCGAGCCTCGGCCGTTTTGAGCGCTTCGCGGACGGCGTTGAGCACCGGAAGGTCAACACCGGCGGCGGTGCGGGCGGCCAAGCGCATATCCTTGTGCATGTGTTTCACGGAAAATTGCGGCGAGAAATCACCGGAGCGCAGTTTCGGCTCCTTCATTTTTGTCAGACCGGAATAGCCCATGTTTTTTGCCATCACCTCAAAAAACATCGCGTCGGATACCCCGGCCTGACGGGAGAGCGTCAGCGCTTCGCTCAAGGCCTGCATTTGCGCGGCCAGGTGGAGATTCATCGCGAGTTTCAACGTGCAGGCCTGCTCATTGGTCCCGATGACGAAACGATGGGCGGAGATCAGGGATAGCAAGGGTTCCAGTTCGGCGATCAAAGCGGAGTCGCCGCCGAGAAAGAAAATCGTCTGGCGCTGCTCTGCGGCGGGCTTGCTGCCCGTGAATGGGGCCGCGAGATAGCGCGCCCCACGCCCAGTGACGAGGGCGGCAAAGCGCGCGCTGCTTTCCGCGTCGATCGTGCTCGATTGGACCACGATTTTTCCGGGGCCGAGCTGGGGGAGAATCCGCGAGAGCACACTCTCCACGGCCGCCGCATCGGCGACCACGATTTGCATGACATCAGCGGCGTTCGCCACGGCTTCCGGCGTGGACAACCACGCGGGAACGTTCGGCTGGGGCGTGCGATTCCACGTGCCGACCAGCACCCCTGCGGCTTGGTAATGCCGTGACCACACACTGCCGATGAGGCCTAAACCGAGTACGCCGATTTTCATGATTGCAGGGATTGAGCTAACAGGAACGAACGTGATTTGGTTTTATTTAATCTGGAAACTCCACTTCGCGGCGGGCCCTTGCGCGAAGAGGCTGATCTGGTACGCGCCCGGTGGCAGGGCGGTGGTGGAGAAAGTTACACAGTAGTCGGCGTCTTGCCAGCGGCTGTAAAGTTCCTTGCCGGGCAGATGCTCCGTCACGGGCAGCAAGACGAGATCGTTGCCCCGCCGGTAGAGCTGAATATCGCCCAGTTGAAGTTTCAGATCGCTGATGGTGGCTGTGAAATAAGCGGTGTAGTCGGCGCCGGCCTCGACGCTGTCAGGTGCGGTGACGTGATCGATACTTCGGAGCAAATTGGGTTTAGCGACTAAGGTGGTGTTGAAATCCAAACCGAGGCCGAAAGGCCCGCGCGCGAGAGCGGCATCATCACTGGCGATTTTTTCGACGGGCCGGCGGGTGTTGCAGGCAAGCACGCTCCAGCCTGCTTCTTTAAGGCGAGCCGCGGTCACGCGTTGTTTCATTTCGGCGGCCGGCTCGTGACCTTTGCCAGGCTTGCGGTAGCGCAAATTGATGAGCGTGTAACCGATGATGAATATCGCAATCGCCAGCGCCACCCACTTCATGGGCCATGGTTTGGGCTGCACAGATGGTCGGGAGGAAGGCATGGGCAGAACTGTTATCGGAGCTCAGGATAAATCGTGGCAAGCCAAGAGCACGATACGGTTCATTGGCTCAATTCTAGATTGAATTGTTTTCCTGAGGTCCATTTTCCCGACGCCTCGCGGCCATTGGGTCAATCGTTACGCTCCGCTTAGCTTAGTTGCACGATGATGGTGTGACCATCGACTTTCACTTTGTCGCCGACCGCGAGTTTCTTGCGTTTCTGGGTTTCAATCTCGCCGTTGAGCATTACCCGGCCCTGGGCGATCAAGGTTTTGGCCGCGCCTCCCGTGTCAGCGAGTCCGCCGAATTTGACGAACTGGCAGAGTTCGATGGGGATCTCGCGCACGACCACGTTGCGGGGCGTGGAGGAGTTGGTGGCTTGAACAGGCAGGGGGATTTTTTTCATGGGAACGGTAATACGGTTGGAATGAAATGAGTCGATCTTCAGTTTTTCTGCGGCGGCGCCATGAGGCGGATTCCATCGGGGTCGATGAAGATTTTGCGTTCGCGGAAGAGCGAGCCGATGCCTTGTTTGAAAGCTTTTTTGCTCAGACCAAACGCTTCGCGAATTTCCTCGGGCAGGCTATTGTCGTGGTAGGGCAGGTGGCCGCCGGCGACGGTAAGTTTTTCGATGATGGTTTCCGCCGCAGAAGCGATGCGGCGGTAGCCGGCCCGACCGAGGGCGAGATCGAATTTCCCGTCGGGCCGGATCGAACGCATGTAGCCTTCCACCAGTTGGCCGATACTGAGAGAACCTTGGATTTCGGTGTGATAAATCAGGCCGCGATGAGCATCGTTGATGATCATATTGTAGCCCAGCGGACTGCGGCTCGCGACCATCAGTTTCAGCGATTCGCCTTCGTGATAGTGGGGCGGCGTGAGGTCGAGGCGGCGATTCAGGCGGGCGCTGGCGACGAGCCGGTCCGATTTGTCATCGACGATAACTTTGACGACTACGCGGTCGCCGACATTCAGCGGACCAGCGGTTTCGCGAATGGGCAGCAGGAGATCTTTGTCTAGGCCCCAGTCGAGGAAAAGGCCGATGCGCGGATTGATGCCGACCACGCGCAAGTACGCGCATTCGCCCACGACGGCCAAGGGTTTTTCGGTGGTGGCGACCAGGCGGTCCTCGGAGTCGCGATAGATAAAGACGTCGATTTTATCCCCGGGATTGGCACCGGGAGGATTGTATTTTCCGGGCAGGAGGATTTCGCCTGCGGAGCCGCCGTCGAGGTAGAAACCAGGAGGCGCGGAGCGGACGATGGTGAGCAGGCTGCGTTTGCCGAGGAGAGACATGAAGGGAGACCTTACCGCAACCGCTGCGCTTGGGGAGATAAATCGCGGAATTTAGTCAGAGGCGGGTGTAAGACCGGAAGTCACCTTCGCGGTGAGTTTTCGCAGGACCGATCCATAAAGGATACTCCGGCGGCGGGCAGGCTCGGGTTGTCCGCCGGCTCGAGGAACTCATCGCGACCATCGCCCCGTGCAGTGCCGCAACGCAGCAACTGATCGAACGCGAAGCCAACTACTGCAAAATCCACTACGGCACATGAATTATCACGCGCGCCATCGCGCGGGAGCACCCATCGGCAGCGGGGCGATTGAATCTCTCGGCGCGCAACTCCCGCGCCGGCTCCGCTGTAGCGGTCAGTTTTGGCAGCGTCCCGGGCTCGCCAACCTGCTCGGCCTCGCGGACCTCGTCAGAAACCAAGACGATCACTACCTCTGGAATGGAAAATCACCGCCAGCCCGCAGATGCGCCCAATACCATGTGCCCGATGATTTATTGCTTGAAGGGGATTGGGTGGAGCGGTCTTCATTGTCGTTCAATCCACTCTTTTAAACTTTAACCCAATCCCCTTATGGCCGGCGTAGGCACCCTTCTTAAACAAGCCCAAAAAATGCAGAAGCAGATCGAGTTGATGCAGGCATCACTCGCGACGCGCGAAATCGACGTCACCAGCGGTGGTGGCGCGGTGAAGATCAAGATCAACGGCGCGGGTAAATTCCTCGCGTTGGATCTCGATCCGGAATTCATCAAGGAAGACAAGAAGCTCCTCGAAGAAACGATTCTCAACGCGGTGCAGGAAGCCGCGACCAAGGCGAAAGAGCTGAATGATTCCGAGATGCAGCGCATCTCCGCCGGCTTCCAGGTGCCGGGGATGTTTTGAGCCTGAAGAATATCTATCCACAGAAGACACAGGGAATACAGAAGCAGTCCCGGAGTATAAACCACTAGGCCACACTCATTGGACACCAAGCCAAACAGAGCTAGGCTGCATGGACTTCCTTAGTGGCCCTTAGTGTTCATTAGTGGTTAAGCTGTATTTCCAATTTCCCCATGACTCCTGCGCTCGAACAATTGCAGAAGCAGCTCAAGCAGTTGCCGGGGATCGGCTACCGCTCGGCGGAGCGCATCGCGCTGCACTTGCTCGTGGAAAAACCGGGCCGCTTGCCTGAACTGGTAGCCGCGATGCAGGCGGCGGCGCAGACGGTGCGACGTTGTCAGGTGTGTGGAAATCTTGCCGAGCAAGACCAGTGTCCGATCTGCGCGGATGAGCGTCGCGCCACCGGCCAGGTTTGCGTGGTGGAGAATGTACCCGATCTCGCGGCCATCGAGCGTTCCAGTGCCTATCGCGGACGTTATCATGTTTTGCACGGGAAGCTGTCGCCGATTCGCGGTGTGGCACCGGACGATTTGAATCTGACGGCACTGCTGCAACGCGTGGAAACCCGTGAAATCACTGAACTCGTACTCGCGCTGTCCAACGACGTGGAAGGGGAGGCGACCTGTCATTATCTGGTGGAGCGGCTGCCCAAGAGCGGGGTGAAGATCACGCGCATCGGTTTCGGCCTGCCGAGTGGCGGCGGCGTCTTGTACGCCGACGGGGTGACGCTCAAGAGTGCGCTCGAAGGTCGGCGGGATTATAGCTGATGATTTTTGCCTTTCTCGCACTTGATCACGGTGCGAGCTTGACCGTCGAGAGTCGGTGGTTAGCACTGAGGGCCGTTCTTTCCTGCGGGCGTAGTATATCGGTATTATATGTGCTTCCCAAGCATGAGAGGAGGGTTCGACTCCCTCCGCCCGCACCAGCCTTCGCTCTTACGAGCTACGGCTCGGCAAGCCCAACGCTCGTGGCGATGGCTGCCGCGCCGAAGCTTTTGAGCGTAGGCGGGCCGAAAGAAATGTCAGTCTTCCCCTATTTCAGTCAGTCACCCCTCCAACCCCCCAACTACCCTCAACATGCGAACCCTGCGTCTGTGTGCGCTGATCGCTCTTGGCATGGCCTTTGGCTACGCCTTCAGTGATGCCGCGATGGCTAAGAATGATAGGATGGAAAACCACAACAACCAGCAACCGGCTGCTTCCGCCGAATAAAATTGGTGGGAGCGCTTACGCTTCTCTGGTCACCAGGCAAATAAACCGCGCACTGACCCTGCGCGGTTTTTTCATGGGTGGATGTTGAGTCGGGAGGCTGCCACTACAGTCCGATTCGGCTACGATTATTTGGATAGGCCTTCAAGGTAACCCTGTTTCCGTGATCCTGCTTTCGGTGGCGGTTTTCGGTAGCGGTGCTTGCCCCCCAAGCGCCCTTTTCGTGCGTAGCATCCATTCCTCATGGCCGTTGAGGGCAACAGCCTCTACCGAACCGCAATTCAACTGGATCGGGCACGTCCGACTCTGGCGGATTCGCGGTGATAATCGGGTATAACCCACGAGCGCTTGGTATAACAACCCGTCTCTGTAATAGCCGAGGGCGACTCTATGCTTTCATCTCGGAATTCGGGATAAAATTGAGGTTATCTGGTTTCATTTGCGGGGCGGCGGCGATCAGTGGCAGGCGGGGCCTGCTTGGGTGGTTGGAGGATTCAGTCTCGGTTTAGGACTCCGGTGAGGGAGGAGTATCTGTTTTCTCCCGCGCGGGATCAGGTTCGGGGGGAGGCGCGGGAGTTGCGCGTGGAGAATTGGTCTGCTGCGGAGGTGAATTGGGCGGTGGGACTTCGCGACGATAACGATATTGCGCAGGAGAAGTTGGTGGTGGTGGCGTTGCTCTTGGCGTGGGCGCCGCAGGCTGCGGCTGTGGTGCTTGCGGCAGATCGGGTCGGAAACGCCGGTAATCAGGTTGGTTCTGGGGCGGTGGAGTAGTGACAGGCGTAACGGCGGGCTGAGTCGGTGGGGCGGGATGATTTTTCCAAGGCCGGCGATTCGGATTGTTGCCCTGAGGATCGGGCCACACCGGCGGATTTTGTGGCGAAGATTGTTGGGGCGGTTCTACCGGCGTTGGTGGTGGATTGGGCTGGGGCTGCCGGGGCTGCCGGTTGGGGCCGTAGCGCGGGGGCTGCGGTTGATTCGGTTGAACCGGCGGCGTGGGCTGATGATTATTGTCGCGGCGATTATCCCGGTGCTGGCGTGGATTTTGATCTCCATTGTTCCGGTGATCGTCAGGTGTATTCGGTACGCGGTGATGATCTCGGTCGTCATGCTCGCGATGATATCGGGATCGATCATAATCACGGCGTGGATAATAGGAGGGCTCGACGGGACAATACCAAGGATCATACCCATTGCCGAAGTAACCGTGATCGCCGGGAAAATAGGGATAGACGGGATAACCGATGGGATCAAAGGTCACTTCGCGATGGGAGAGGCGCTCGGGTTTATAAATCGTGAGTTCGAAACTGCCATCGAGTTCCAGCTTCGCGCGGATGATCTGCTCGGCAGAAGAAACACTCTGCACCAGATCTTCTCCGCTGAAGATATAGCCTTCGGCGATCAGGTAACTGACAATGTTCTGGCGACGTTCGCTGAGTTGTTCCGGGGTTAACTGGTGGGATTCATCGATGAGGGTCAGCAGCGTCGTCGTCCGGCGTTCTGCGGAGCGATATTCTGAACCGCCCTCTGCTGGTGGCAGAACGCAGCCCGTGACAAGGAAAGAAAACACACCAAGCAAGCCGGGGAGAATGAATGAGGAAAATTTCATGGGTCGATAAAGTGTTGAGCGAGGAATTTGACCGCCAGTGAGGTGATCTGGTTCCGTATTCTCCGAGTGGAAACGGGGGTTTAGCCGTCGATCGGGTGCGTGGGGGAAGGCAGAATGAGTTGATAGAATTCCAGATCGAGCCAGCGGCCAAATTTGAATCCGGCCTGCTGGATGCTCGCGCAATGGGTGAAGCCCAGACTGCGGTGCAGGGCGATGCTCGGGGAGTTGGCGGCATCGATGCCGCCGATGAGCAGGTGGTATTCTTGAGCAACGGCCGCAGCGATAATTTCATTCAATAGCGTTTTGCCCAAGCCTTGGCGACGAAAACGCGTGTCGATATAAACGGAGTGCTCCACCGTATATTTGTAGGCAGGAAAACCACGGAAGGTTCCATAGCTGGCGAAGCCCATGAGTTCCCCGGCGTCGTTAACTGCCCCGACCACGGGGTAGCGGTCTTTATTTTTCGCGTCGAACCAAGCCTGCATCATCGCCGGCGTGCGCGGATGATAGTCGTAGAGCGCCGTCGTGTTGACGATGGCTTCATTCAGAATGGCAAGAATCGCTTCAGCATGAGTCAGATCGCAGCGGATAATTTTCATATTGGGCTGGGTGGCGCGTAGCTCAGTGCTATTTGGCACTGGAGTGAAAGGATGAATCGCAAGCAACTCAAGCTGGTACGCGCAGCGGGGCAGTCGGCGCGACGATCTCGGTGCGCTGGCGGTCCCCGGCCCGGGGCGGTTGTGCGTCTCGCTATCCGGTCCGATGATGTGCCAGCAGGGTGAGGGCACCTCGCCTCCATCAGACTAGACGAAGCAGGGTTTGAAAAGTCAGCTGCTGCGTTCCGTCTCATTATCCGATGCCCAGACGACCAGCCAGCCGCTGTCTTTATCAACATAAACCATGGTGGAAGCCTTGGCGTTGCCTGCTTCGACAAATTCGGCACTCGCCACATCAGCCACCTGGAGTGATTCGCCGAGGTTGATGGCGGCCGGGTGCTTGATGAAAAATACCAGCGCGACGGCGGCCGCGGCGGCGAGCGGTGCGCCAAACCACACGATGGGTGCAAGCGGGCCTTTTTTTTGCGGCTTGGTCTCGGCCCCGTGCAAATGGGCGCGGATCGTGCGCCACTCCTCATCGATATTGGGCAAGGCGATTTTCGCTGCGTCCATCTGCATCAGCTCAATCGCCTCGTTAAGTTGTTTGCGCCATAACCGACAAGCGGGGCAGGTCGCGACATGCTCGCCGAGTGCGGCGTGTTGATCGGTCGTCAACACGCCATCTCGTTCGGCGAGGATCAAGGCTTCTGTGGCGCGGCAGTTCATGGGACGATTTTGCTCGAACGAATGGGCTTAGCGGTTGCGACCGTAGCCGCGGCCAGACTCGCGGTCGTGGTGATTGCGACGATCATAGCGGTCATAGGCGACCCAGACGCGATCATTGCGGTTTTCGTAGTGGCCACCGACATAGCGCCGGTAGCAACTGCGGTGACTACGTTCAGTGATCCAATAACCGGGTACCCAGATTTGTACGCTGACCACGTTCCAGTAGCCCCCATCCCGTCGTTTTTCGCAACGATCATCGCGGTCGTTTACCACCACCACGGTGCCGTAATTTTCTTCATAGCGGCGATCATGACGACTGTCGTTGATGGCCGAGGCGACGATGAGGCCGCCGAGAAAACCACCGACGATCGCGAGTCCTTTATCGTTAGCCGCAGCCGGCTTGGGTGTAAGGGAAAGAGCGGTGACAGTGGCGAGAGCAAGCGCGATGAATTTTGTTTTCATAAGTTCTCCAAGGTTGAGTTCATACCTTGAGACGCAGCTCGCGATGGGTTTATTCAAAACAAGTTCTGCGTTTCGGAAAACGCCTGCAATCAGCTATTTGCCGATGAGGATAACCGCATAGACTTCGCCTTTCTTGCCGGTCGATGGGCCGCCGAGGACAGCGGGGACACCGGGGCGGAGAACGAGAACGCTGCTAATCAGGTTGCGGCCCCCTTGGGTCCAGCGCACGCGGACGTGGATGGCTTTGGCGTCGGCGCTTTCGGCGGTGACTTCAAGTTGGTGTTCTTCGCCAATCGAGAGATGGCCTGACTCGCGCACGGTGAGCGAGGTGCTGTCTTCACCGAGAAAATGGTAACTCTCGAAACGCAAAATGCTTTTCAGGGTCGGCTCGTAAGAGGCAAGGCGTCCGTCGGTTTTGCCTTTGTCGTTTGAGGCGGAAATGAGAAGACCTTGGAAGCGGACAGTTTCCGCGGCGTGGGTGGCGGAAAATATTCCGACGAGTGCGATGAGAAATAAGATGAGGCGGATGGTTTTCATTTTTGGGATTCTCCTTTGAGCTGTTGGACGAGCAGGCGGCGGGCGTGATAAAGGCGGGACATGACGGTGCCGGTCGGAATTCCGGAGGCTTGGGCGATCTCTTCGTAAGAAAGGCCTTCGATCTCCCGCAAGGCAAGCGCGGCGCGCAGCTTCGGCGGCAAGGTATCGAGGGCTTTTTTCAATTGGGCGGAACGGTCGGCTTGGTCCGAGCCTTGCCGCGTGTCGTCGGTCGAGACGGGTTCGGGGGCGGATTCGATTTCAGCGTCGCCGGTGGAAAAAGGCAGAAAGCGGTCGAACCAGCGGCGGCGTTTGCGCAGATGATCGAGCGCGCGCCGGGTCGCGATGGGATGGAGCCACGTGGTGAATTTGGCGTCGCCGCGAAAGGTCGGGAGCTGTTGCCACACCGTGAGCCAGATTTCCTGGCAGATGTCGCGCGCATCGTGCTCGTGGCGCACCATCGCGTACACGAGCCGGAAAATCCGCTCGTAATGCGACCGCATGATGACGCCGAACGCGGCCTCGTCACCGGCCTGGGCCCGGCGCAGGAGAGCGGGTTCGTCGGGAGCGGCGGTGGGAACAGGATCGGGCACAGAGGGTGAGACGCGGGTCGCAGGAAAATATTCAAAGCAACTCAACTGTGGCGTCGAGCGGCAGATCGACATGCACCAAACTGCGATTCAGGCCAAAGGCAAAAAGCGAACGGTTGCAGAAATGATAGGATTCCCCGAGGGCGATGTGCGGCGAGGCGTTTTCGTCGAGCAAGGTGTGATAGAAGAGGCGACCGGAGTTTTGCCAGGAACCGGGAGCGGGATCGCGTTTCACGATCAGGGCGACTTCGCCGAGCCGGGCGGAGCCGTCATCGGTGTCGAGTAAGCGCTGGAGTAAATCGCGGCCCGTGCGCGCCTGGGCTTGGACGACCCGGCCCCGCTTGAATGCCAGCTCGATGCCCTCAATCACGCTGCCGCCGTAGCTGAGAGGACGCGATACGCGGATGATGCCCTCGGCGGAGTTGCGATCCGGCGCGGTGAAAACTTCCTCGGTGGGTAAATTGGCGACGAAGGGGACGCCGCGTTTCGTGCTGAGCTGCGCGGTACACCACTGGTGTTTGGCGGGCAGTTTCACTGTGAGGTCGGTGCCGGGACCTTGGTAACGAATCGTTTTGTGCCGCCGCGAGTTCAGCGCGTCGCGTTGTCTTTCGAGCGCGGCAAAGTGGGTATGCCAAGCCTGGATTGGTTCAGTTGTAGGAGCGGGTTTATCCCGCGATGGGACGAGAGCCGACTGATTGCACGCGATCAGAACCCGCATCGCGGCCAACACGGTTTCCTGCAACGCCTCGAGCCGTTGTTCGGCTGGCAGATCGGCAAACGCGGCGTCGGCCCACGCGGGAGTAGGGGCGGGGACGATCAACCACTGGCTCTCGCCGTGCGTGAGGCGTTGGATGATCGGACCAAAATGCGTCCACGAAATCCGCTGCAGTTCACTCACCCGTTCGGCGGCGACGCCCTGCATCAACTGCGGCGTGCTCGAGAGCGGAAACAGAAACGCGCCGCCCTCGGCGAGATGGTGTTTCATGTGATCAGCGTTGGCGGCGACGAGTTGGGTGAAACCGCGCCAGTCGGCCTGCTCCGCGAATTGGCGCAAGCGCTCGGGATCGCCCCAGATGATAATGGGCGGCACCCCACTCGCAGCCAAGGCGGCGGCAGATATGGCCTCGACGAGCGCGCTGGCCTCGCGGCTGACGCCTTGGAGTTCGTAAGGTTCGGCGAGCAGCAGGCGCTGGCCTGGTTGGAGATTCAGGCCGATGCGGACAATGATTTCGGCACAGGTGCGCAGGCGGGATGCGTGGTCAGTCGACATTTAAGTGGGAAGGCAACTCAACCTCGCTGGACGTCGAGCAACACCGCTTCTTGGAGATGTTTGCTGAGATACCCATAGGTCACCTTGCCGTAGCCGCCTTGTCCCCAACTCTGCCCCCAGGAATTTTTAAAGACGAATAGGGCATCTTCGATTCTACCGGTCGCGGATTCATAGCCGACCAAGGTCACAGCGTGGCCCGACTTTTCCAGGGGGATTTGTTCGCTCAAGTAGGGAACGCGGATGGTTTTGTAGTTCGGCCACGCCAAGCCCACGGGGACAGGCACACCGGCGTTGAGGGCATGGATCAGGTTGTTCAGCCGGGTGGCGGCGTCACGGCCGGGCAGGGTGATGATGGAAATATGCCGGTGATTGCGCGCTTCGGTTATGACTGCCGGTGGTGGTTCTGCTGGGGTGTTGGTTTTAACGCCGGCCAGATAAGGCATGCTCGCCTGAAGCGGAACTCCGTAGGCGCGCAAGGCTGATACCACTTCATTCAAAGAAAATCCTTCGTCTACGTCCTCAGGCATTTCAGTTTCGGCTGGGCGGGAAATCCCTGCGGGGCGTTGGATCGTCCGACGTGTTGCCCAGATGAGATACTCTTCGGAAAACTTATCGGCCTGATGGGTGAGCTGAGCGTTTTGAAATTCCAATGCGCTGACGACGGCGAAGACCGCGCAACTGGGTTGGATGCCTTGGTTTTTAACGTGCAACTCCAGCTCAATAAATTTCGGACGGAGATCGATCACGGGTTGAACGGTCGCGGGCGTGCCAAACTGCAAGAGCAATCGCTCCATCGTGGTTTGCCCAGGATTCACGAAGGCGTGGACGGTTCGTTTGATCGGAGCAGGGACTAGCCGCGCTTTATCGGCTACGTCAGCAGCGGCCGCTGCTGTTGGGTTATAATTAAACCGGGTCTGCCATTCGGGTGTCAGATCGCGCAGATGGATCGAAGCCATGCCGCCGGCGTGCGTGATCATCAGGGTGCGGGCATTGTACGATCGCACCTGCACCTGCGTATAAGTCACTGCACCGGCGGTCAGGTTATCGATTTTCGCGCCGGGTCGGAGGGCTTCCATGGCGTGCAATGGCGGGGTCAGGGCGAAGACGATACTGGCAACCAGTACCATCAGCAATGGGCGCGGCGGGATCATGGGAATACCCATAGGTTTGGTATGAGGCCTAGGGGAATGCAATCCGCCAAAACGGAGACCATCCCGCTTTTTCGTCTTCTTGTGGATCGCGCAATAAATAGACTGACTGATCCGTGACGTTCCCAGTCTTGAGTCAATGGGCCTTGGCTTAGCCACAGGCCTCCGGGCCTGTGGGTTTTCAAGACGTAGGTTGCGAGCTTGCCTCGTTCTGCTGGCCAGCAGAATGACCGTGGCGCGACACGCGCACCACCTGCGACGGAAGTGGGCATTCGCATCAGCCAAGTGGCACGGGTCTTCGGACCCGTGCGGTCGATGATCATGGGTCGGGAGACCCATGCCACCTCGGCCCAGCTAGTCACCGAAAACACACTTGATTAGCCCATAGACTTAGCTAATCAACCTGCATGGTTTCATCCACCGTTAATGTTCATGCGGCCAAGAGCGGGCTTTCCCGACTGATCGCCCGCGCGGAGAAAGGGGAGCGGATCACCATTGCCCGGGCCGGGCGCCCCGTGGCCCAGTTGGTGCCAGTGGCGCGGCCGGGCCGGAAAACGCTGCCGCCCCATGATCCCTTGTTGAATATTACTGATTTTGCCGTGGATGGACCCGGCGGAAAATTGAGCAACCCGGATATCGACCGCGCGCTTTATGGCGGCAAGTGAGGTCTTCGCCGACACCTCGGCGCTTTACGCTTTGGTCAACCGACGGGATGCCCATCACGCGGCGGTGAGCGCGGCCTTGACGCGGGTGGTGCGCGCCGGCCGTCTCTTGGTCACGTCGGACTATGTGGTCACGGAGACGGTCAACCTCGCCAATATCCGGGGCGATAAGTTGGTGGCCGGACGGGTGCTGGATTTGATCGAACAATCGGAGGGTATCCGTGTGGAATGGATCGGGGTGGAGCGGTTTGAGCGGACCAAGGTGTTTTTCCGCAAGCATGCGGATCATGGCTACTCCTTTACGGATTGCTCCAGTTTTGTGGTGATGAAGGAGGCCCGGATCGTGGATGCGCTGACGACGGACGGTCATTTTGCCGAGGCCGGCTTCAAGCCGCTACTGCCCGTCGGGTGATTCAGGCGGATTGTTTCGCGGGCCACAAATTCTGATTGCCCCCCGGCTGGGCACTCAACTTAGTTGGCCCCTCTGTCCCTATGAAACGCACCCATCATTGCGCCCAACTCACCTCCACCGATCTTAACGCAACCGTCTCCCTCGCTGGCTGGGTGGACTCCGTGCGCGACCACGGCGGCATTATCTTTGTCGACCTCCGCGATCGCGAAGGCGTCACGCAGATCAAGTTCGACGCCAATTGCCGCGCCGAGGCCGCCCTGCTCAAGGCCGAGTCGGTCATCGGCATCACCGGCAAAGTCGAGCTTCGCCCCGCCGCGATGATGAATAAAAACATCCCGACTGGTGAGATCGAAATCGATGCCGCCTCCCTCGAGATCCATAATATTTCCGACACGCCGCCGTTCCCGCTCGACGATGCCGGCGGCGACAAGGTCAACGAGGACCTTCGCCTGACCTACCGCTACCTCGACCTGCGCCGGCCGAAGATGCGCAAGAATCTCCAGGTGCGCCATCGCGCCGCCAAGTCCGTGCGCGATTACTTCGACGCCCAGGGTTTCTACGAGATCGAGACGCCCGCGCTCTTCAAGAGCACACCCGAAGGTGCCCGCGAATACCTCGTGCCGTCCCGCATTCACGCCGGCCAATTTTACGCGCTCTCCCAGTCGCCCCAGCAGTTCAAGCAGATCCTCATGGTCGCCGGCGTCGAAAAATATTTCCAGATCGCCCGCTGCTTCCGCGACGAAGATCTCCGCGCCGATCGCCAGATGGAGTTCACCCAAATCGACGTCGAGATTTCCTTCATCGACCGCGAAGGCATCTACTCGCTCTTCGAAGGCATGCTCAAGAAAGTCTGGCAGGACGTCCTTAATCAGGACCTCCCCACGCCATTCCCGCGTCTCGCCTACAAGGATGCGATGAACCGTTATGGCGTCGACAAACCCGACACGCGCTTCGGTTTCGAGCTGGTTGATTTTTCTGACACCTTCAAATCCTCCGGCTTCAAAGTCTTCGCTTCGACGGTCGCCGCCGGTGGTTCCGTGAAAGCCTTCAACGCGAAAGGCCTCGCCAACATCACGCAAGGGGAGATCGGGGCCCTCGAAGAAATCGCCAAATCACTCGGGGCGAAAGGCCTCGCCTTCATCAAGGTCGAGGGCGGCGAATGGAAATCGCCGATCGTGAAATTCTTCTCCGACGCCGAAAAAGCCGAGCTCACCAAGCGCCTCGCTTTGGAAGACGGCGATTTGGTTTTCTTCGCCGCTGCCCCGTGGGAACGCGCCTGCGCCATCCTCGGCCGCACCCGGCTCGAAGCCGCACAGCTCCTCGTCAAACGCGGCAAGATGACGATCCGTCCCGATCAATGGAATTTCCTGTGGGTCGTCGATTTCCCGCTCATGTCCTACGACGAAGAGCGCGGAGCCTTCGCTGCCACGCATCATCCTTTCACCTCACCGGTGCCGGAAGATGTCGCGCTACTCGACTCCGATCCCAAGGCGGTTCGCGGCCAGCACTATGACTGCGTGCTCAACGGCATGGAGCTCGGTGGCGGTTCGATCCGCATTCACCAGCCGGCGTTGCAGAAGAAAGTATTCGAGGATGTCCTCAAGATTCCGGCCGACGTTGTGGCCACTCGATTCGGTTACATGCTCAAGGCCTTCACCTACGGCGCCCCGCCGCACGGTGGTATCGCCTTCGGTCTCGACCGCATGGTCGCACTCCTCTGCGGCACGACGAGCATCCGCGACGTCATCGCCTTCCCGAAGACGCAAAAAGCTCAGGATCTCATGACGCAGAGCCCGACGCCCGTCACCGATAAGCAGCTCAAGGATCTCCACATCAAGATCGTCGAAGAAGCGAAGTAAGCGCTGCCGCCCAGTTTTTCAGTATCCCCAAGCCCGCCTCCCGGCGGGCTTTTTTCAGGCAAGGTGGAGTGACATGACCTCATGGCTCCTTCTGCACCCAACACAAACCGCATAACTGTGGTCGGGTGTCCCACCTCACTCCACCTGGGCAAATTGATCAAGAGTCCGGTGTCGGCTTCCCCGCAAAGAACACTCCTAGTTTGGCCATTCGACTCAGACCTCCTGACCCCAGCCCGTGGAGTGAGGGGTAACGAGGAAACGAGCTGAGCCTATAAGGGCGATTGGTGTCAGGTAGCGGCCGTTGCCCTCAACGGCCACGGGGAAGCGGTGCCGCGAGCCGCACTGGCGCTTGGGGGCAAGCGCCGCTACCGGCCATTCGTCTCAGACATTCTGATCCCAGTCCGTGGAGAGAATCGGGACGAGGAAACGAGCTGAGCCTGCCACGGCACAAACCGGCTGAACGGTATCGAGGTGGAGCGCGACCTCCGGGCGCGCTGGGTGCTGGCTCACGTTGCAAAACCCGCCCGGAGGTCGGGTTCCACCACGGCAGAGGCACGCGCGGTGGATCTTGTGATCCGTGCCCCTTCTCCATCACGTCAGACTCCGCGCCGTTGAGCTCACTCTCATTCCTTGGGATCAGGAGGTCTGAGACTACAAACTCCACCCCGAGCGATTGTAGTTTAATAGTCTACATCATCCCCCGGAACCGCCTGAACCTGGCTCACACTGCCATCCGTATCGACCGTGGGAGCTGACGCCGGCGCACCTGACAATTCTCTGACAATCTTCTGACTCGCTGGTGACAACCTCGGGCGGAGTTTCTGGTTTACTGGGCGGCGTAATCCAAATCCTAAATGAAAACTTCACTTGTCCTCTCTCTCTTCGCGGTGGCGCTGGTCGGCGCTGCTTCTCTGTTCTCCCAATCTTTGGCTCAAGAAACGGTCCGCCTTTGCATCGATGTTGATCGGGTGGTCTTGCCAGCGGAATCTACCGAGCGCGCCGTCGTGAAGATCGGCCTGGATTGTAAGCGGATGCCTCGCCGCACGGAGCGCCAGCCGGTGAATCTCGCGCTCGTCATTGATCGCTCCGGCTCGATGGGGGGCGAGAAGATCGCCCAGGCGCGCGAGGCTGCGCTGGCTGCCGTGCGCTGTCTCGACGCGAACGATATCATCTCGATCATCGCCTTCGATTCGACGGTGGAAATCGTGGTGCCGGCGCAGCGGGTGGGTCGGGCACGAGGGCTCGAAGCGGCGATTCGCGGCATCAACGCCCGGGGCGGCACCGCGCTTTATGGCGGCGTCTCCAGTGGAGCGACGGAGCTGCGGAAACATATCGAGGATGGGCTCGGGGTGAATCGCGTGATTTTGCTTTCCGATGGTCAGGCCAACGAGGGCCCGAGTTCGCCGGAGGAACTTGGTCGTCTCGGGCATTCCCTGATGAAGGAAGGGATCTCGGTCACCACCATCGGACTCGGTCTCGGCTTCAATGAGGACTTGATGGCTCGTCTCGCGCAACGCAGCGAGGGCAACACTTACTTCGTGGAAAACTCGGCTGATTTATCGCGCATCTTTGCAACCGAGCTGGGCGATGTGCTCAACGTCGTCGCGCGCCGGATCGTGATCGAAATTGAATTTCCCGCAGGCGTTCGTCCGCTCAATTTTGTCGGTCGTGCAGGCAGCATCCGTGGTCAACATGCTGAGCTGACGCTGAGTCAGCTTTATGGTGGCCAAGAGAAATTCGCGCTCGTCGAGGTGGAGGTTTCGCCTGTCGCGGCGGGTGCTGAGCGCGAAATCGCCCGAGCTAGTGTTCGTTATGAAGATGCGATCACCCAGCGAACGAGTACCATCACGGCGCAGCGCAAGGTGCAGTTCAGCACGGATCGCAAGACAATGATTAGCTCAGCTGACCATCGGGTGCAGGCGGATTATGCGGCCAACGTACTCGCGGTGGCCAAGGAGAAGGCGATCGTGCTGGTGGATAGCGGTCGCAAGGACGAGGCGGCGACGCTCTTGCGTCAGCGCGTGCAAGAGTTGAAGAAGATCGGCGAGGTTTACAGCAATGTTGCAGTGCAGGCCTCTGCGGCCGCGGTGGCCCCCGAGGCTGAGCGGATCAATCGCGAAGGCTTGGACAATGCCCAGCGCAAATCTTACCGCGCCGAGAGTCAGCAGGTGAAGGCGCAGCAGAATAAGGCGTCGAGCCGGGAGTGAATTCAGCGCTAGCGGCAGGTGCATCCGGGGACGTAGCATTGGCGTCTGCCTGCCGGCGTAGGTGGCGCGCACGTCGCGCCATTCTGCTGGCCAGCAGAACGAGGCAAGCTCGCAACCTATGAATCATCACAATCCCACAGGCACGGAGGCCTGTGGCTACCATTCCCAGCGTTGCATCGACGTTCAGAAACCCTCTAACCTTTCACCCGTGTCACCTGCTTCGCGTCGCACTTTTGTTTACTGGCTGCTGTTGCTGCTCCCTGCGGTGGGCGTGGGCATCGGTGCCATTTTGCTACTGCAACGCGAGCAGACGCGGCTGACCGAGCGGGCCACGTATGCCGATGAAGCGCGACGGGCGGCCGTGACAGCGCGGGCCCAGTTGATCGCCGAGAATGTCGAGTTGCTGGTCGGCGATGTGCAGACCGGATTGCTCGAATCATTGGCCGCAGAGCAGGCGGTGGATGCGGATGCACTGCTCGATCAATTGGAGCAAGCCAATCCGCTGGTGCGGGCGGTTTTTCGTTGCGCCGCAGACGGGCGGATACTGCGGCCAGCTCAAAATTCAATGGATGATGATGCGCGCGGTTTTCTACGCCGGTTTGGTCGCCCGTTGGTTGACGCACCGCCTTGGCGGATCAATTACGCGCAAACCGACGCCGCTGGATCAACCGATGATTTTAAGCAGAAGAAAGTCGCCGACGAACCACGGGCGCGTCAGCAGGTCGCGCTGAATGTGGCGAAAGTGCAAAGCGCGCGACGCGAGGTGCAGGCGCTATCGAAAAACAACTATGCCGGTTCGGCTCCGGTTGCTTCGGCTCCAACTGCTGCGGCGGCGGCTCCAACTGAGCGGCGTCGTAGGGTGGAGACGAAAGAAGAAGAAAGGCCGACTGATCGTATAGGTGGAATTCAGTTGGCCGATAAAGATAACCATCCCAGTCGAGACGGGTACGCCAATCGCGGTTGGTTCCCGCTGAAGGTGGAGGGCAAGTTGCATCTGCTCGGTTGGGTGCAGTCTGCGGGAGCAGGAGAGGTGCGTGGGATCGAACTCGAGATGGCGGCACTCATTTCCCGTTTGGGCGGGACGATGCCGGGGGAAATCTCGCCGACGGAGGGCTACGCCTTACGCGATGATCAAAAGCGGATATTGCACCAAGCCGGGGCGGTACCACGAGTGAGCAATTCCTCTTGGGAAAAGGCTCCCACGGTTGATCCGGCGATCATCGTGCCGCTGGCGGCTGATTTGTTGCCGGGTTGGGAAGTGGTGGCGTATGTGCCGGCCACCGGACGCGAGCACGCGGCGGGGAGTGGTTTTTTCCTGATCGGTACTTTGCTCGTCGGTATTTTTCTGACCGCGATCGTCTCGGGCGGATTTTTGCTGCTTCGGCAGGCGCGGCAGAGCGAGGCGGAGGCGGCGCAGAAAACATCTTTCGTCGCCAATGTGTCGCATGAATTTAAAACGCCGCTGACGACGATCCGACTGTATTCCGAACTGCTTGAACAGGGGCGGGTGCCGGATGAAGCAAAACGCGGCGAGTACCTGCGCACCATTGGGCGTGAGACGCAGCGACTGGCCCGGCTGGTGGGCAATGCGCTCGATTTCAGCCGGCTTGAGCAGGGGCAAAAGAAATACGCGCGCGATAATTTGGATTTACGGGCCGAGTTCACGCGGTTGCTCGACACACAGGTCCCACGTCTGGCTGAGGCCGGATTGGTTTTGCAGCGCGAACTGCCCGTCGATCCAGTGAACGTGATGGGTGATCGCGACGCGATCGAGCAGATCATGCTGAACCTACTCGACAACGCCGTGAAATACGGAGCAGCAGGAGGCGAAGTGACGGTTGAGTTGGCGGCGAAGCCAGGCGGAGGGGCCGTGGTGCGCGTGTCAGACCGCGGAGCCGGCGTGCCGGCGGAACACCGCGCGCGGATTTTCGATAAGTTTCATCGCGTGGACGACACGCTCACGGCGGAAAAAACCGGCACTGGTCTCGGGCTGAGCATCGCACGCCAGCTCGCGCGCGGGCTTGGCGGGGAATTGCGTTACGAAGCCCGCGCCGGTGGGGGCGCCGGATTCATTCTCGAACTACCATGAACATCGCCTGGAACCGAATGGGTAGGAGCTTGTTTACAGGCCACTCCGTGCGCCATTGATCTACGGATAATTCGAGGCGCCTGCAAGCAGGCTCCTACATGAAAACGACATCAAACCAATCAGCAGAATTTCGGAGATATAACCCATGAAAGCACGAATTCTTCTCGCCGAAGACGACCGTAACATCCGGCTCGGGCTTAGCGCCACGCTGGAAAGCGAGGGCTACGCGGTGACCGCTGCCAGCGATGGCGCGCAGGCGTTACAGTTGTTTCCCCAGCAGAAATTCGATCTCGTGCTGCTCGACGTGATGATGCCGAAGCAGAGCGGATACGAGGTGTGCAAGGCGCTGCGTAGTCGGGGCAGCCAGGTGCCGATTTTGTTTCTCACGGCGAAAGGTGAGGAGATCGACAAGGTGGTCGGGTTGAAACTCGGGGCCGATGATTACGTGCTGAAGCCGTTTGGCGTGCATGAGCTCCTGGCGCGAGTGGAAGCGTTGCTGCGACGTGCGCGGGTGGTGGGGCCGGCGCTCGTGACAGCGGAGCTGCCGACGGAATTTAAGTTGGGCGAGGCCCGAATCGATCGGCGTAAATTTTCGGTCACGGTGGCGGGGCGGACGACCGCGCTCACGGCGCGGGAATTAAAGCTCGCGGAAGTTTTCGCGGCGCATCCCGGTGAAGTGCTCACGAGGGATGCATTGCTCAACGCGGTGTGGGGGGTGGATTACTTCGGCACGACGCGCACGCTGGATCAGCATGTGGCGCAGTTGCGCAAGAAAGTGGAGGTGGTGCCCGATGAGCCGAAGGCGATCGCGACCGTACACGGCGTGGGTTATCGGTATGATATGGTGCCGACGTGAAGGACGGAGCGGTTGAATTTGTAGGGCTACTGATTGCGGCAGCCAGTAGGTGGCGCGCTTGTCGCGCAACGTAGCGCTGAAGAAAACGCGCCCGGAGGTCGCGTTCCACCTCAGAAGAGGCCGCTTCAGGCCACCGCGTAGTGGTCCAGCTTGCCTTGCAGTTCCCGTTTGAGCTGGCGGCATTCGTTCTGCACTTGGGCTTCAAATTTCTTGAGGTCAAAATTGAGAAAGACCTGACTGCGCAAAATCTGCCACTCGGCGGTATCAGCCAAGGGGACGGCTTCGTCCTTGGGGGTGTCGCCGCAGAAACCCACATGGTTCTGGCGGCATAGATCTCGGGCCAGCGAGACGATGGCCACCAACTCGGAATTTTCCGTCGCGGCTTCGGGATTGTCCATCCAGCGCATGACATCAGAGAAGCGTTTGGGCAGGCCTTGTTTCTCGGCGAAGTGGGCGGCCATTTCGTGCGTAGTGGTGCCGAGGAAAAGTTTTTCGGCAGCGGCCAATTTGAGCCGGTTCGAAAAGGCGTAGTCTTGGATAGCCTGCAGGGCGAAGGGGTGCAGCTGGATCAGGAGCAATTTTCCAAGATCGTGCAGCAATCCGGCGGTGTAGGCGGCAGATTCCAAGTTGGCGATTTCCAGATAAATGCAGGTGTAGCGGGCGAGACGGGCTGTGCCTAATTGAAACATCCAGAATTGCGGCCAGCTGGCCGAGGGCGGGGCGTGCATCAGGCGTTCCTCGACGGTCACCAGACTACGGCCGATCGAGGAGAGTTTAACTTCGCCGAGCAGGCCCACCGCTATCCGGGGATCTTCGATGGCCGTGTAATCATCATCTTCCTTTTTTGCTCTGAGTTTGTTGCTGGCGATCAGCATTTGCGCCGTCAGGCCCGGATCTTTTTCCACCAGATCCATGATCGGATTCAGTGAGGTGGGGTGACCGTTCGCGGCCATCTGAAAGGCGGCGGCGACCGAATCAATGACGGGACACCCAGCCAAGGCTTCGATCTCGCGTTGAAGTTGTGGCCAGTTAACCACCGGGCAACGGTTCTGCTCGGGGGCCGTGGACCACCACATCCGGGCCCGGGCCTCGTTCTCGCTGTTGATTTCTTCGCTGGTGAGGAAATCTTCCGGAGTGAGCGTGGAGTTTAGATGGCGAAAAATCAGGCGACCGGCAAAATCGAGCAGTTCCAGGTTTTGTTGAAAATCAGGCCAGCTGGCGGCCAGGGCTTTTTCATGCAAAACTTTTAGGCAGGCTACCACGCCCCAAGCGCCGACTTCCTCGGCTTTGGCGGAGAGTGCTTCCAAGGCGTCGAGGATGGGTTGTCCAGCCTGCATCTCAGCCCATTTTTTCAGCTCGGGTTTGATCAGTTCAAGAGAGGTACGCAGGCTCTCGAGCATCTGGTGCAGATTTTCGATCATGAAGCCCATCATCTGGCAAAATGATTTTTCTTCCTCGAAGTGCTGCAGGCGCCAGGGGTTTTCGGCGGCTTTGGCGATCTCGGTGTAGATGGCGTCGTCGTGGTAAGGTTTGACCAGGAAATTTTGCACCTTGAGCGCGAGGGTTTTCTTGACGCTGTCTTTGTCGCCAAACCCGGTGTAAACCACGACCGGCAACAAGTTCAGGCAGCAATCGCTTTTTAATCGTTGGATGAGAGAGAGGCCGTTGTCCCCTTTGAGTTTTAATTCGGTCAAGACCAGATCCACTTTCACGGAACGCTGAATAAGTTCCCAAGCTTCGAGGGCAGTCCCCACCGCGACGAAGCGATGCTTCGCCCGCGCGAGAATGCCGCGCATGGCTCGGTGAGCCACTTCGTCAGGATCAACTAGAAGGATATTGGCCATGAATAATAGACGGCCCAACACCAGCCAGTGCTTTGTCAGATGTTGAAAGTCCATCTAGGATATCGGTAATTTGAACCGAAACTGAACCGGAATTCTCACACGCCATGGACCGGGCCACCGCCTGACGTAAAGTCCTTAACCGTATCTATGGATAATACTGCTACACTCGCATGAATGTACTTTCGGGGTGAGTCCTTGCAGGAGCCTGTTTACAGGCGACCAGAGACAACCGTGGATCGACTACTGTGTCTCGCCAAAAAGGATTACAGGTGGGACGGACCGCTGGGCCGTCGGGTTTGACGAATTTCACTCGCAAATCGCGGCGCGCCCTGCCGCCGAGTCTGTGCACTCGTCGCGGTCCCGCCCTACCCACCGGCGTCACCGTAATAGGCGAGACTCGTTAGGTAGGGCGAACCCTCCGGGTGAGCCGTAGTTTTAAGCGCGGTTCACCCGGAGGGTTCGCCCTACCTAAAACCGCTCTACCTAAAACCGCCCTGCCTAAAACCGCAGTGCCTAACACGGGTCTAAATTCCCAAGCGCTTTTTGAGGATTTCATCCACCAGCTTGGGGTTGGCTTTGCCGGCGGAGAGTTTCATCACGGTGCCTTTGAGGGCGTTGATCGCTTTCGGATTACCGGTCTTCACTTGCTCGACCGAGCGGGGATCTCCGGCGATGGCGGCATCGCACCAGCCTTCGAGTTGGCCGGTGTCAGTGGACTGGCGCAGGCCTTTGCGATCAACTACGGCGGCTGGTTGTTCGCCGGACTTGAACATTTCGGAGAAAACTTCCTTGGCCTGATTGCTGGAGATTACGCCTTGGTCGAGCAGCGCGACGAGTCCGGCGATGTGCGCGGGCGTGACTTTGCTGTCAGTAAGCGAGAGCCCGGCGGCGGCGAGATCACGGAGGAGCTCGTTGCTGATCCAGTTCGCGGCGAGGGTGGGCTTGGTGCCGAGTTTCACGGCGGCTTCAAAGAAATCGCTGAGCGCGTGATCGCGGATCAGCACGGCGGCGGACGAGTAGGGCAGCGTAAACGTTTCCAGGAAACGACGCTGTTTCACGAAGGGTGCTTCGGGGAGTTCGGCGCGGAGTTTTGCTTTCCACGCTTCGTCGATGCGGACGGGCAGCAAATCGGGGTCGGGGAAATATCGGTAGTCGTGCGCCATTTCCTTTGAGCGCATTGAAGCGGAGCGACCGGTCTCGCCATCGTACAAACGTGTTTCCTGCGTGATCGTGCCGCCGGAAGTGACGACGTTGATCTGGCGTTTGATCTCGGTGATGATGCCGTCGCGAACATACGAAATAGAATTGAGGTTCTTCAGTTCGACTTTCGTGCCAAGCTTGGTCTCGCCGACGGGACGGATGGAGATATTGGCGTCGCACCGCATCTGCCCTTTTTCCATGTCGCAATCGGAGATGCCGGCGTAAACGAGCGAGTTGCGGAGGGAGGAGAGAAATGCGAATGCTTCATCGGCGTTCTTGATGGCGGGATCGGTGACGATTTCCATCAGCGGCGTACCGGCGCGATTGTAGTCCACGAGCGAATCGTTGAGGCCGTGGTTGAGTTTGCCGACGTCTTCCTCGAGGTGGATGCGCGTGAGTGGAATCGATTTGTGTTCGCCCATGACGGCGAGGGAAGCGCCGGAAAGTTCGATCTCGACTGCGCCGCCCAAGCAGACGGGTTGTTCAAACTGGGTGATCTGATAATTCTTCGGGCTGTCGGGGTAGAAATAGTTTTTGCGATCCCAGCGGGTGACATGGGCGATTTGGCAGTCGAGCATGAGGCCGGTCTTGATGATGGCATCAAGGGCGGCCTTGTTCAGCACGGGCAGGGCGCCGGGCAGGGCGAGGACCACAGGATCGGTGAGCGTGTTTTCCGCCTGACCAAAGCCCGTTGCGACGCGCGTGAACATCTTCGACGCCGTCTTGATCTGCACGTGGACTTCAAGTCCGATGACTGTTTCGTAGTTCATGCGAGAGGATGATCAGAGGAGGGAAAAGATTTGGTCACAGAGGCGGAAGGAGGTGGCACAGAGGTCAGAGAGCAAGGCGACGGAGGCCCTTGGTGAGAATGGTGGATCGAAAGTTGAGGAGTAGCCCAACATGGCAGCCGGAGAATTTAAGATAGGTGAGGACTTGGGCGTCATGCACGTCAAGCAGCTCGTCCACGGTTTTCAGCTCTACGACAACCAGATTACTCACGAGGAAATCCAGACGGTAAGCATCATCTATAATCAAGTCCTCGTATTTGATGGGACAGAGCTTCTGTTCCTCAAACGCTAGGGCACGCAGTCGCAGTTCATGCGCTAGGGCTCTTTGGTAGTCTGATTCCAATAGTCCAGGTCCGAGCTCACGATGAACTTCAATCGCGGCACCAATGATGGTTTCTGTTAGTTGATTAATCGGGGTATTCATGGTGATTGATCCTGATTTTAGTGGGTGAACTTTCGTACTTTGCGATTCGTGGAATTTCAGAGAAGCAGGAGCACAGAGGCGGAATGAGGTTGCCCAGAGGTCACGGAGCAAGGCCCGAAGAGGAATGGTTCAGTGAGTTGGGGATTGGTTTATACTCTGTGCTCTCTGTGGTTCTCCTGTATTCCACTGTGTAGCAAATCAAAGACTTGGATGCCGACAACCCCACTCGTGGGCTTGTTCGTAGGATTGGGCGATGGCCATCAGGTTGGCTTCCTGGAAGGGCTGGCCAATCAGCTGGAGACCGAGGGGCAGGCCGGATTTGGTGAAACCGCACGGGACGCTCATGGCGGGCAGGCCGGCAAGATTTACGCCGATGGTGTAGATGTCGCAGAGATAAAGCGCGAGCGGATCGGATTTCTCGCCGAGCTTGAAGGCGGGGATCGGCGACGTGGGCGTGAGCAGCACGTCGACTTCCTGGTACGCGTTGAGAAAATCCTGCCGGATCAGCGTGCGGACTTTCTGGGCACGCAGGTAATAGGCGTCGTAGTAACCAGTGCTGAGTACGTAGGTGCCGAGGATGATGCGGCGCTTCACCTCGGCGCCGAAACCTTCGGCGCGCGACTTGGCGTAGATATCAATCGCATCGGTCGCGGCTTTCGAGCGGTGGCCGTAACGGATGCCGTCGTAGCGCGCGAGATTCGAGGAGGCTTCGGCTGTCGCGATAATGTAATACGTGTCGAGGCACGATTGCGTATTGGGCAAGGAGACATCTTTGATTTCGCAGCCCTGTTTTTTGTAGTGCGCGATGGCGGCTTCCACCGCGGCGCCGACTTCGGGGTCGAGACCCTCGGCGAAATATTCCTTGGGGATGCCGATTTTCCACGGGCCTTTTTTCACGGCGAGCTCGCGGCGGTAATCGGGCACCGGGGCGTTGAACGAGGTGGAGTCCAATGGATCGTGGCCGGCGATGGCGCCGAGCACGAGCGCGGCATCTTCGACGGTGCGGGCAAACGGGCCGATCTGATCGAGCGACGAGGCGAAGGCGATCAGGCCGTAGCGCGAGATGAGACCGTAGGTTGGCTTCATACCGACAATGCCGCAGAGCGCGGCGGGCTGGCGAATGGAGCCGCCGGTGTCGGAGCCGAGCGTGGCGATGGCTTCGCCGGCGGCGAGCGCGGCGGCACTGCCACCGGAGGAACCGCCGGGCACGCGGGTGAGATCCCACGGATTGCTGACGGGGCGGAATGCGGAATTTTCGTTCGACGAGCCCATGGCGAACTCATCGCAATTCAACCGGCCCCACACGACGGCTCCGGCTTGTTCTTTGAGTTTGCGGGTGACGGTGGCGTCGTAGGGCGAAACAAAATTCGCGAGCATTTTGCTCGAAGCGGTGAGCGGTTGACCGGCGACGGCGATCACATCTTTCAAACCGATGGGAATACCGTCGAGTGGTCCGCGGGATTGGCTGGCGGCGCGGCGCGCGTCGGAAGCGGCGGCTTGGACGAGGGCATCGCCTTCGTCGTAGGAGTTGAAGGCCCGCACGCGGTCATCGACAGCCTTGGTGCGGGCGATGACGGCTTGCATCAGCTCGACGGACGTCAGTTTTTTCGCGGCGAGTTGGGCGGCGAGACTGGAGATGGTTTGGTAGAAAATATCGGAAGACATGGCAGGCGCAGGTTAGTCGACGACTTTGGGCACGCTGATCATGTTTGCGCACTGAGCTGGGGCATTGAGCAGGGCATCGGCTACCGTCAGGCCGGGCCGGGGGCGGTCGTCGGCCCAGACGTTTTCGACGGGAAAGGCGTGGGCGGTCGGCTCCACGCCGGTCACGTCGACCTTGGCCAGTTGTTCGATGTGGTGGAGGACGTCGCCAAGCTGACGGGAGAATTTTTCCTTTTCCTCAGACGTGAGGGAGAGGCGGGCAAGGTTGGCGACGTAGTCGATGTTGAATTCAGGCGCTGAGCTCATGGTGAATAAGCGGGAGAGCATGCGAGACGATTTTGCCGCATGGCAACGGACAAAACGTGGAGGTTCGCACAGGTCGTTTGGTTTTAAATGTAGGTGGCGTGCTCGTCACGCCATTCTGCTGGCCAGCAGAACGCGACAAGCGCGCAACCTGCGCCACTGACGTCCTGCCGATATGCAAAACCGCCATGTTTGGCTTGCTCCGTGTGGGGTGGTGAAGTTTTCTTCTGCTCTATGAAGCTAGTCGTTGCCGTTATCCGTCCCTTCAAGCTTGAGGAAGTCAAACATGCCTTGTCCGGCATCGGTCTGGAAGGTATGATCGTGACTGAGGCCCGTGGTTTTGGGCATCATCAGGGGCATACCGAGGTATACCGGGGCAGTGAATATACCGTCGATTTCCAGCCCTGCGTGCGGATCGAAGTGGCCATCGCCGATGAGCAACGGGACAAAGTTGTCGCCACGATCGTGGCTGCCGCTCGCACCGGAAAACCGGGCGACGGACGGATAATCGTCCAATCGATTGAGGACTTTACCCGCATCGACAACGCAGAGCACGGCAACGCCGCGCTTTGATTTTTTGCGCGCCAACGATGAGCAGAGGGATGCCTGATGTAATGGGGTTGAGCGAAAAGAAATCTGAGGGTGGGCGTCGATTTCCACACCGACGCTCATCGCCGATATGGAAATCGGCGACCACCGCCATCCTCGCCTCATGAACGCTCAACGCTCAGTCGTCATCTGCGGGGGCGGTATCGTCGGTCTTTGCTCCGCGTACTATCTCGCCCGGGCGGGTTTTCGCGTGACCGTACTCGAGCGCAAAGCCGAGGGCGCCGACTCCTGCGCGCAGGGTAGTGCCGGCTACATTTCTCCGAGTCATGTCATCCCGCTGGCTTCACCCGGCATGGTGTGGAAAGGTTTCAAATGGATGTTTAGTTCGCGCAGTCCGTTTTATATTCAGCCGCGACTCGATGGGGAATTGCTTCGTTGGGGCTGGTTGTTTGCCCGGCATTGCAACCGGCGGCATGTGCGGCGCGCTGCTCCGGTGTTGCGTGATCTCTGCCTGAGCGGGCGGAAATTATTCGTCGAGCTCGCGGATATCACCGGCGATATTTTCGAACTCAAGACCGAGGGTTTGATGAACCTCTGCAAAACGCAGGAAGCACTCGATCACGAGGCCAGCGGTCTAGCGGCGCTCGCCAACGAACTCGGCGTCGAGGCCCGCGTGCTGAATGGCCAACAGACCGCCGCGCTCGAACCCGGCACCCAGATCGCCGTGGCCGGTTCCGTTTATTTTCCGATCGATGCCCATCTGACCCCACGCAAGTTCATGCCGGCGCTCACGAACTTGCTCAAGGAGATGGGCGTGAAGTTTCATTGGAACACGAGTGTTTATGGCTGGCGCGCCGAGGCCGGGCGGATTGCGGCGGTGCATTCGACGGCAGGCGATATCGCCGCAGATGAATTCGTTCTCGCCGGTGGCTCGTGGTCGCCCTCGATGGTGACGGGACTTGCGATCAAGCTCCCGATGCAGGCCGGCAAGGGGTACAGTCTGACGCTGGCGCAACCGCGTTTTCAACTGACGAAATCACTTTTGCTGAAAGAACGACGTGTGGCGGTGACGCCGATGGGGAAGCAACTGCGTTTTGGTGGCACGATGGAAATCAGCGGCATCAACGAACGCATCCGACCCGAGCGCGTGCAGCAAATTATCGACGCCGTGCCGCATTACCTCCCGGAGTTCAGCGCACAAGATTTCACCGATGTGCAGCCCTGGAGTGGCCTTCGTCCTGTCTCGCCTGACGGTTTGCCCTACATCGGACGGTTTCGTGGTCACCGCAATCTCACTGCCGCCTGCGGCCACGCGATGCTCGGGGTTTCGATGGCTCCGTCCACCGGTCAACTTGTCTCTGAAATTCTCCTTGGCCGGAAACCGAGTATCGATCTCACGCTGCTGAGTCCGGACCGGTTTGCGTGAGGCGATATCGCGTGAGGCGATGATCAAATAGCATTTACCAGGGATTCTGGATTTAAGGCCGGGCGAAAATTTCTCAAGTCGCCTTTGGATATTTGCCCGAGACTCAAAGTTGTTTTTTCATTCGCGGTGGGTACGATACCCCCAAGCTTGCTTCGGCTTGGATGGGAAGTGGCACGGGTCTCCTGACCCGTGCGTCCCATAATCCGTTGAGCTTGGCGGTTGAGGGCAACCGCCGCTACCCATCCGATGCGGTAATGTTTAAAAACCATAACCTGCGTTGGTCGATGCGTCGACTACGTCACATCCGATTTACCGGTACTCCACAATATCGGACTCTGGCCGCAGGTCGGGTGGCCGTTTAGGGTGGCGGCCTCGCACTGATAAATTCAACGATCGCGCAGGCGGTCTCGATAATTTTCCGTTGAAATTATCTGACGACCCGGGCGCCGCCGCCGGCGAAGGTCTTTTCGACTTCCTTGCGGGTGGCCATCGACGTGTCGCCGGGAGTCGTCGAGGCGAGGGCCCCGTGGGCGGCGCCGTACTCGACGGCTTTTTGGGCGTCGTTGAATTCCATGAAACCAAACTGCACGCCGGAAGCGAAGCTGTCGCCGCCGCCGACGCGGTCGAGGATTTCGAGACCGGGATACTGGCGGCTCTCGTGGAATTTGCCGGCGTGCCAGAGGATCGCGCTCCAGTCGTTCTTCGTGGCGGTGATGACGTGGCGCAGCGTGGTGGCGGCGACCTTGAAATTCGGGAATTCCTTCACGGCGGTCTCGATCATGGCCTTGAAGGCGCTGGTCTCGATGTGGCCGAGGGTTTCGGCACCCTTGACGGCGAAGCCGAGCGAGGCGGTGAAGTCTTCTTCATTGCCGATCATGACATCGACGTACTTCGCGATCTCGCGGTTAACTTCCTGCGCTTTCTTGAGGCCACCGATGGTTTTCCAGAGGGAGGGACGGTAGTTGAGATCGTAGGAAACAATGGTGCCATGTTTGTTGGCGGCCTTGACCGCTTCGACGGTGAGCTCAGCGGTGGTGGTGGAGAGCGCGGCAAAAATGCCGCCGGTGTGAAACCAGCGGACGCCGAGTTTGCCGAAGATGTGATCCCAATCGATATCGCCGGGCTTGAGTTGCGAGGCGGCGGTGTTGCCGCGGTCGGGATTGCCGACGGCGCCACGGATACCGAAGCCACGTTCGGTGAAGTTAAGGCCGTTGCGGACGGTGCGGCCGATGCCGTCGTCTTCGCGCCATTTGATGAAGTCGGTGGCGACCCCGCCCTGCATGATGAAATCTTCGACGAGGTGGCCGACTTCGTTGTCGACGAAGGCGGTGACGACGGCGGTTTTCAGGCCGAAGCATTTGCGGAGTCCGCGCGAGGTGTTGTATTCGCCACCGCCTTCCCATGCTTGGAAAGAGCGGGCGGTGCGGATGCGGCCTTCGCCGGGATCGAGGCGAAGCATGACTTCTCCGAGGGAGATTTGGTCAAAGGTGCAGGAGGTGGCAGGTTTTATTTGGAGGCTCATAGGAAAAAGGACTTAAGGACGAGGGAGCGGGGGATGGCGGGTGGTCAATGACTGACCGGTGGATTGGATGTAGGCCCACTGAGGTTGAAGTCAGAGCGGGTAGCGTTCGTAAACCGTTTCTTTGCCGAAGTGATCTTCAACGGAGCCGAATCGTTTGCAGTCGTTCGCATGGGGTTGTCAGGGATTCAGCACGAGATTGAACCGGCCCTTTCCGCGGTAGCGATAGGTGCGGAAACCGCGAAGATCCAGCGTCAGGATTTCGCTGTGGCCGGTTTCCTCGGCGAGGAGGACGAGCGTGGCGTCGGCGAAATCCATCGGCGCCTCGGCGTATTTTTTCATCAGTCGGGCGGCGGCGCGCAGTTGCGTCTGGCTAAAACAATTGCGGATGTCCACCTGCGCATCGTCGAGCAATTCGGTCAGGGTTTCGGCCCCGGTGGCGACTCCGCTAAGAAAATGCATGGCCTCGGTGACGACCGCGCCGGTGGTCCAGAGGGGACCGGTGAACGCGGCCAGGGCGGCGGTGCAACGCGAGTGAGCGGGATCGCGGCGATTAAGGGCGGCGACCAACGGGCCGGTGTCGAGGAGCCAGGGACTCACGAGCGGGAGTTAATCCGGCGAAGGTGCGCGCGCCATGGATCGCGATCCAAGGTGGCGGGCGCGAAATCGAGGCGGCCGAAATGCCGGCCGGCGCGTTCGCCGAGCGTACCGGCGCGTTGCATCTGCCCGGCGATCATCTCGCGCACCAGCTCGGATTCGGTTTTGCCGGTGGCCGTGGCGCGAGCCCGCAACGCTTTGCGCTGCGCCGCAGGCAGCCGGATCGTGAGGGTGCCGTTCATGCCGAAAAAATGTCCGGCGTAAGACGGGATGCAAGACGTTTTGTCATGGACGAAGTTCGGCTTAGATCGTGACGGTTGGGAAGGACTCGGTTTTCCAGAGCGGTTGCTGGGCTTCGGTGGCGAGTTCGTTGAAGGCTTCGATTTCGGCTTGGGAGAATAAGAGTCCGCCGGCGGCGGCGGTGTGCTTGGCCCAGGTGGCTTCAAGCTGGCCGGGGAGCATGGCCTTTTCGTTGCCGTGGCCAAGGACATCGTCGATCACCGCCTTGACGTTTTGCTTTTGGTTGCGGCCTTTCGCGAAGGCGCCGCCGTTGAGGGCGTCGGGATGGATGACTTGGAAGAAGAAGGTGCAGGTGCCCTTGTCGCCTTCGGCTTTGTCCCAGCGGTTGCGGATGGTCGGGAGCGAGCCACCAATAAAACCGCCCATGATTTCATTGATGAGGGAGAGGCCGTATCCTTTGTGCGCCCCGAAGGGCAGGAGGGAGACGGCGAGATTTGGATCGGTGGTGGGATTGCCTTCGTTGTCCACGGCGGCGAGGGGGGGAAGTGGTTTGCCTTCGCGTTTCAGTTGTTGGACGCGGCCCATGGCGACGACGGAAGTGGCCCAGTCGATGACGAGGGGATAACCGACGGCCTCGGTGGTCGGGAAACCCCAGGAGTGTGGATTGGTGCCGAGAGTGGGGAACTTGCCACCGAAGGGGACGACTTCCGCGAGAGCGGCGGTGCAGTTGGTGTAGGCGAGGTAGCCTTTCTTGGCGGCGTCCATCACGTAGCCGCCACCCCAGAGATAGTGAAAGGCGTTGTCGACGGAGACGGTGCCGACGCCGTATTTATCGGCGAGGCGCATGGCTTCATCCATGGCGCGGTAGGCGGTGGCTTGCCCGAGTTTTTTATGGGCGTTCCAAATTTTGGCGGCCTCGAAACGCGAAGGTAGCACCTCGATCTGCGCGCCGGGTACGCAGCCTTTGGAACCGGAACCAAAGAGATGATCAAGATGGAGCGCCTTGATGCCATTGTGCGTGCGGATGCCGTGGCGGGAGGCTTCGGCGCAGAAGCGCGCTCCTTCGGCGGATTCATCCGCGAGAAACCCACGGTGTTGATACGCGGCAGTGATCAGGGCGTTGTGCTGGGCTTCAGGGACGATGTGGAATTTTTCGGGCATGGCAGAGTGACCGGGCGGGTGGGAACAGGAGTTATAGAACCTCGGCTGAAACTTCCGGGTTTGCTTGGGCGATAGGTTTTTTCCCGGCGAGGAAAAGAGTGAGGTTTTCCACGGCGCAACTGGCTTGGCGTTGCACGCTTTCGTGGGTGCGTGAGCCGATGTGTGGGGTGAGAATGACGTTGGGCAGGCCGAGCAGCGGGTGATCGGCAGGCGGCGGCTCTTGATCCAGTACGTCGGCGGCGTAGGCGAGGAGGTGATTGGCTTTGAGCGCCGCGACCAACGGGGCCAGATCGACCAGTTCGCCGCGACCGGTGTTGACGATGACCGCGCCCTTTTTGATGAGTGGAAAATTTCGGGCGTTGATCAGGCCTTTGGTCGCAGGAGTGAGCTTGGTGTGCAGCGAAATGATGTCGGCTTGCCGGAGGACATCGTCGAGATTCGCGATGCGTTCGATGCGATACTGCCGGGCGAAATCATCGTCCCAGTAATTGCCGTAGCCGATGATTTTGAGACCGAAACCGTGCGCACGGATCGCGACTTCTTGGCCGATCCGGCCGAAGCCGACGATCGCCAAAGTTTTTCCGAAAATTTCATTACCGGTGATACGGGTCCAACGTCCGGCGGCCACATGGTTCGCCTCCACGACGAGATGCCGTACGGCGGCGAGCATCAGCGCGAAGGTGTGTTCGGCGACGGTGGTGTGATTGACGCCGGGCGTGAAAAGCACGGGAACCTTGAGCTCGGTGGCGGCTTTGACATCGATCTTATCGAGACCGATGCCGTATTTGGAAATCACCTTGAGGCGCGGGAGAGATTGGGCGATGACAGCGCGGGTCAACGCGTCGTCGCCGCAGAGGTAAGCATCAAAGTGGCCGGCCAGTTCGAGCATGCGAGCCTCGGACAACGGGCCGCGTTCACGAACGATCTCGCAGCCGGCTTGGGCCAGCATCTCGTGATGAATGCCGGGGGTATCTTGAAACGAAGTGGTGCTGAGTAAAATGCGTGTCATGACAGCGCCCTCCTCAGATTTTTACGGCAGCGGCGGCGATGACAAATTGTTTGGCCCGGGCGCTGATGGTGGCCCAGTCGCCTGATTTCAAGGCAGCGGGGGCGACGAGGGCGCTGCCGGCGGCGGTGGCGAACGCTCCGGCTTTGAGGAAATCGCCGACTGTCTCCGGAGTGACCCCGCCGGTGGGGAGAAATTGCAGATTCGGGAAAGGGGCTTTGAGCGATTTGATGTAGGCGGGGCCGAAATATTCGGCGGGGAAAATTTTAATGACATCTGCACCGAGTTCGTGCGCATTGTAAGCTTCGGTGGGCGTGAGCGCGCCGGAAAGAACGGGGACGCCGGCCTCGCGGCAAACGGCGATGACGGTTGGTCGTAGACAAGGAGTCACGATGAATTTGGCTCCGGCTGCGATGCCGGCCCGGGCGGTATCCGCATCGAGTACCGTGCCAAGGCCGAGCAGGACCTCGGGCAGTTCCCGGGAAACGCGGCCGCATAATTCGATCGCGCCCGGTGTCGTCATCGTGAGCTCGATGGCGCTGAGACCACCAGCCAGCAGGGCGCGGGCACAGCCCAGCAGGTTTTCGGCGCTATCCGCACGGATGAGGGCGATGACTTTTTGGGCTCGGAGTTGGGCTAAGATTTCAGCTTTGTTCATGGTGAAACAGATTTTTTAAGGGAGGAGGAGGAGGACTGCGAAAGAGTTTATCACTCACACCGTTGACGAGGAAGTTCAAGACAACAGGTGTGCTGGATGTCAGGGAAAGAACAAAAGTCTTTTCTGCGCTTGCCGCAAGTCGAGGATAATTCATAAGTGAACGCGTGGTTCAAATATGAATTATAACCTGCATTATGCAATTTAACGATTAACCGATCATGCGCTTCGAACATTTCGCTCTTAACGTGCCGGACGTCCGGGCTGCCGTTGCCTGGTATGTGGCCCATCTCGGACTGGTGGTGGTACGCGCACGCTCTGACGCGCCCTTTACGCATTTTTTGGCGGACAATACCGGCAGGGTTTTCCTCGAGCTATATACCAACCCGATTGATCCTCTGCCTGACTACACGGCCCAGCACCCTTTGCGGATCCATTTTGCCTTTGCCGTGGTTGATGCCGCGGCTGAACGGCAACGCCTGCTGCTCGCTGGTGCGACTCTGGCGGGAGAGGATTTGTTGCCTGATGGTTCGATCCTGGTCATGTTGCGCGATCCATGGGGTGTGCCCGTGCAATTGTGTCAACGGGCGCAAGTGTTTTAAGGGAAGAGCGACTCGCGGCACGCCGGTTGCAGGGAGTGATCGCTATTCCCGGCATGACAATAATACCCGGTGCCGGGAGCTTAACCGTTATTGTGGTAGCCGAGTGTCCGCGATAATTCAGCGGCCGCTTCGGTGACCATTGCGCCAAATTCCGGAATACGTTCGCGGGGAAAACGTACGGTGGCCGCCGTGATGCCAATGGCGCCGACGACCGAGCCATCGGACGAATAGACCGGAGCAGCAAGGCAGCGAACTCCCAGATTAAATTCTTCGTCGTCGAGGCTGTAGCCGCGTTTCCGCGTGAGTGCGGCTTCGCGTTTGATCCCGGCTAAAGTGACCTGAGTGTGCGCGGTGCGTTTGGTGACGCGGCCTTTGCCATAGAGTTCCACGAGGCGATGGTAGTGCAGGAAAGCCAGGAAGGATTTGCCGGTGGAAGAGCAGTGGAGTTCGGCGCGAGTGCCGGGACGCGACGCGGCGCGTAAGGGGTGGGGACTGTCCTGTACGGCAACGATCAGCGCGTGGTCCTCGCAGGGAATCGCGAGGTGGGCCGTTTCGTCGGTGCGGGCGGTTAACTTCTGGAGAATCGGTTGCGAGTCGGTGCGGATTTCAGTACCGGCCAGCGAGGCGGTACCGAGTTGGATGAGCACTGGGCCTAATTCGAAATGGGAACTGTTTTTGCGGACCAACCCCTCGAGGTGAAGTGTGGTCATAATGCGCAGGGTGGTGGTGACAGGAATGCCCAGACGACGACCGATATCGGCGGCTTTGAGGCCCTCGGCGGTGCTGCCGAGCAGTTTGAGTATCCGGCAGGCATTGCGCAGATTGGGAATGACGTAGCGCTCTTGACTAAGAGAAATTGCAGGAGAAGTGGCGGGAGGGGCAGGCCGGTTGCGCATGGCGGGAGAAAAATGCTGGTGCAGGAACTAGCTGGAAGAAATGCAGTGCCGCAGGAATTTTTCTTGCCATCTTTCTGGATAATTCAGATATGAATGTCCAGTTCATTAGTGAAATACCGCCTGAGCCTTTGCCTTGAGCCTCATCTTTCCCCTCACCGCCACAATTCATGGAAACTAAACCCACCTGTAAGCTGCACTCCTCTCCTGCCTGGAGGGCAATCGGATTGGGTGCGGCGAATCGGACGGGAACTGAGGTGCTGTCATCTCCTCGGGCGGTTTCTGTCCTGCAAGCGAAGTTAACGCACCCAATCGAATCCTCGTGCTCCCCGCATCAGAGCAGGCATGGTCTCCTCCGCCTCGCCCCGCAGTACGGTAGCGGCCCAACTGTCCGGACATCCTGCGCGCAAGTTGCGAGGGACATGATCGGTCTTTATTCTAGAGGATGACGGATACTTTTTTTATGGATATTCTTCCCTGTATTGACCAACGCGCCTACCCGCGCATGAACACCAACGAGCTTCGCCAGGCCTTCCTGATTGAAAGCCTCTTCCAAACGGGGGCGATCGTGCTCAAGTATTGGGAAACTGATCGCACGGTGCTCGGCGGTGTCGTGCCGGGAGCAGATCCGTTGACGCTCACCTGTCCGCGCGAGTTGGCTGCCACTTTTTTCAATGAGCGCCGTGAACTGGGCCTCATCAACGTCGGCGAAGCCGGTACGGTTGAAGTCGATGGCACCGTCTATCCGATGCAGCCGCTCGACTGCCTTTATGTCGGCCGCGGGGCGCGCAACATCGTCTTTGCCTCCGCCAATCCCGCCGCCCCGGCGCAGTATTATCTCCTGAGTTATCCGGCCCACACGACTTATCCGACCACGCACGCCGCCATCGCGCAGACCGTTCCTGTCGAGCTGGGGCAACCGCTGCAAACCAATGTGCGGTCACTCTACAAGTTCATCCACACCGGGGGCATCAAGAGCTGCCAGCTCGTCATGGGCATCACGGTCATCAAACCCGGCAGCGCTTTCAACACGATGCCGGCGCACACCCACCTGCGCCGCTCGGAAGTTTATTTTTATTACAACGTGCCCGCCAACGCCGCGGTCTTTCATTTCGCCGGTCGGCCCGACGAGACACGCAACATCATGGTGCATGATCGTCAGGCTGTGCTGTCTCCGCCGTGGTCGGTGCACTGTGGCGCCGGCACGGCTGCGTACAGTTTCATCTGGGGCATGGGCGGCGAGAATCAGGAATTCGCCGACATGGATTCGGCCCCGATCAATACCTTCCGCTAAATCATCCGCCCACCAGCCCAACCTTTTAAATTAATAAAATCATGAGCTCGATTCTCGATAGTTTTAAACTCGACGGAAAAACTGCTGTTGTCACGGGTGCGGCCCGCGGACTCGGCCAAGGCATGGCGCTCGCGCTGGCGGAAGCCGGAGCGAACATCGTCGCCGTGGATATTCTCGCTGCGGAAGACACCAAGAAACAGGTCGAAGCCTTCGGCCGGAAATGCATCACGATCAGCGCAAATCTCGGCGATCGCGCCGCGATTCCCCAGTTGATCGCGACCGCCAAGCAAAGTTTCGCTTCTCTCGATATTCTGGTGAACTGCGCCGGGATTATCCGCCGGGAAAATTTCGAAAACTTTTCCGAGAAAGATTGGGACGACGTCATGGGCATCAATATTGATGCAGTCTTCTTCCTCAGTCAGGCCTTCGTGCGTGATCGTCTGGCCAGTCAGGCTCCCGGCAAGATTATCAACATCGCCTCGATGCTCTCGTTTCAAGGCGGCATCCGCGTTCCTTCCTACACCGCTTCCAAGAGCGCCGTGGCCGGTCTGACCCGTTTGATCGCCAGTGAACTCGGCGGGAAAGGCATCAACTGCAACGCCATCGCTCCCGGTTATATGGCGACCGACAACACTGCGCCGCTTCGCGCCGATGCGGACCGCAGCGCGTCCATTCTCGCCCGCATTCCCGCCGGTCGCTGGGGCACGCCGGAAGATCTGCGCGGCGCCGTGGTGTTCCTCGCCTCGGCGGCTTCCGATTATGTGAACGGCTACACCATCGCCGTGGACGGCGGTTGGCTGGCCCGCTGAGCCTTTTTTGCTCCCGGTGCGGTTGACTCCCCCCGCGCCGGTTGCTTTCGGTAGGGGCGTCCACGTCTTCCGGCTCGATTTCCCGTCAACCGACCCCGTTTCCTTCGCCCCATGAATAAATTCACTCAAGCCAGCGAGAAGATCGGTCGCTACCGCTGGACTATTTGCGGTCTCGTCTTCTTCGCAACGACCATCAATTACCTTGATCGGAATGTGCTCGGCCTGCTCAAGCAGACGCTCTCCGCAGACGGCGTGTTCGGGCCGGACAAAGCGACGCAGGAACTGAATTACTCGACGGTCGTCATCTGTTTCCAGATTGCGTATGCCGTCGGCATGTTGGCAGCCGGGCGTTTCATCGACTGGGTCGGCACCAAGGCCGGTTACGCCTACTCGCTGATCGGCTGGAGCGTGGCGGCCATCGGCCACGCCTTCGGTCACCACACGTGGAGCTTCGGTTTCTGGCGCGCCGCACTCGGCTTCACCGAAGCCGGTAATTTCCCTGCGGCCAACAAGACCATCGCCGAGTGGTTCCCTAAAAAGGAACGCGCCTTCGCCACCGGTCTCTACAACTCCGGGGCCAACGTCGGGGCCATTCTCGCCCCGATGAGCGTGCCTTACATCGCCTCGGCTTGGGGCTGGGAGTGGGCCTTTATTTTGACCGGGGTCGTCGGGTTCATCTGGCTGTTTTTCTGGTACCGCACCTACGCGTCGCCGGCGGAAAAATTGAAAAACGGCCAGCTCAGCCAGGCCGAGTACAATCACATCCACAGCGATCAAGATGAACAAGCCGCGCAAAAAGCCGACGTCGGGGCCGCCCGCGTGCCGACGCTCACCCTGCTCGGCTTCCGCCAGACTTGGGCCTTTGTGCTCGGCAAATTCCTCACCGACCCGATCTGGTGGTTCTTCATGTTCTGGCTGCCTTCTTTCCTCACCGGCGAAAATACCCGCAAGGTCACCGAGTATCTGGCCGCGCATCCCGAGTTTGTCGGCGATAAGTCCACCGTTCCCGGCTACATCAGTTGGCCCATCGCCGTCGCGATCGTCTACACCGTCGCGACCTTCGGCTCGATCTTCGGCGGTTGGCTGCCCAAGAAATTAATTGCCGACGGTATGGATGCCAGCAAGGCCCGCAAGGTCTCGATGTTTATCTTCGCCCTCATGCCGCTTAGCATCCTGCTCGCCTCGCGCCTCGGTGAAATCAACACGTGGTACGCCGTGGCGACCATCGCCATCGCTTGCTCCGCCCACCAAGCGTGGTCGGCCAATATCTTCACGACGGTCTCCGATATGTTCCCCAAGAAAGCCGTCGCCTCCGTGACCGGCCTCGGCGGTATGGCGGGTGCGGTCGGCGGTATTTTGATCGCCCGCGCCGCCGGCCTGTTGCTCCAGCACTTCACGGCCATGGGTAAAACCGAACTGGGCTACGGCATTTTGTTTATCGTCTGCGGCTCCGCCTACCTCACAGCCTGGATCGTCATGCATCTGCTGGCACCCAAGTTCAAGATGGTTGACCTTAAGTCCGTCTAAACCGTCCGCTCCTCCTCCTCTCATGCAAAAAGAATCCTACCTTGATTCCCTCTTCTCGCTGCGCGGTCAAGTGGCCGTGGTCGTCGGCGGCACCGGCGAACTCTGCGGGGCCATGGCCGAGGGCCTCGCCGGCGCGGGCGCGGAAGTCGTCATCGTCGGCCGCAGTCAGGAAAAAGCCGACGCCCGCCTCGCCAAGATCGCAGCGGCCGGCGGCAAGGCATGGTTTTATGCCGCCGAGGCTACCAGCAAGGTCGAGGTCGAAGCGCTCCTCGCCGCCGTGCTCCAGCGCAGCGGTCGCGTCGACATCGTGGTCAATGGCGCGGGCGTCAACTCCGCCACCCCCTTCTTCGACATCACCGAGGAAGAGTTTGATCGCATCGTGCGCGTCAACTTGAAGGGCGTGTTTCTCGGCTGCCAGGTTTTTGGCAAATATCTGGTCGAGCGCGGGCAGGGTGGTTCCATCATCAATCTCGGTTCCATGTCGGGCGTCGTGCCGCTGTCCCGCGTGTTCACCTACTCGGCCACCAAAGGCGCGGTGCATAATCTCTCGCTCAACCTCGCGCGCGAGTGGGCGCCACACCAGGTGCGCGTCAACGTTCTCGTTCCCGGCTTCTTCCCGGCCGAACAAAACAAAAAAGTCCTCACACCTGATCGCGTGGCGAACATCATGGGGCACACCCCGATGAAACGTTTCGGCGAAGCCCGCGAGCTGATCGGCGCCACGCTGCTGCTCGCGAGCCACGGCGCCGGCTCCTTCATCACCGGCGAAGAACTCATCGTGGACGGCGGCTACCACGCGATGACGATCTGAGCGGCCTCACGAAGTAATTCGCATTTGGTAATTCGTAGTGGGGAATGGAGGTCGGCTGGCGAACGCCTGACTCCCGAGTTCCCGCTCCCACGCCCATGTTTCACTCGCGCCCCCCACGCCCTACTCCTGATTTCCCAGTATATCTGTACTGTAGGGCCGGCGCTTGCGCCGGCCTAGGCGGACGTAAGCAGCCGCCCACAAATTTCCAAAGCGAACCATCGCCGGTATAAAGCCCCTTACTCCCTCCGCCCATGAAGCCTCTCATTCACGATGATTTTCTCCTGCACACCGACGCCGCGCGCGCCCTCTACCATGGCTACGCCAAGGCGCACCCGATCTACGATTACCACTGTCACCTGCCGCAGAAACTCATCGCAGAGAATCATCGCTTCGCCGACCTCGCCGAGATCTGGCTCGGCGGCGACCACTACAAGTGGCGCGCGCTGCGGGCCAACGGCGTCAACGAGCGCCTCATCACCGGTGCCGGCGCACCGCGCGAGAAATTCGACGCTTGGTGCGCCACTGTCCCGCACACGTTGCGCAATCCGCTCTACCACTGGTCGCACCTCGAACTGGCGCGCTATTTCGGCCGGACCGACGCCATCAACCCGGCCTCCGCCGACACGATCTGGCGCGAAGGCAACGAGAAACTCGCCACGATGCGCGTGCACGATATTCTCGCGGCAAACAAAGTCGCCGTCATCTGCACGACCGACGATCCCGCCGATCCGCTCGACACCCACGCGCAGATTAACCGTTCCGGCCTCAAGACCCGCGTTTATCCGACCTTCCGGCCCGACAAAGCCTTCATCGTTCACCAACCCACCGCCTTCAACGTCTACCTCGAAAAACTCGCGGGTGCCGCCGGTCACGGTGCGATCACGACCTTTGATGACCTGCTCGCCGCGCTGAAGAAACGCCACGACGATTTTCACGCCGTCGGCGGCCGTCTCTCCGACCACGGCATGGAAAACGCCTACGCCGAGCCCTGCACGCCCGCCGAGGCCGCAGCAATTTTCAACGCCACCCGCCAAGGCCGTGCCGCCACGCCTGACGAACTCGCGCGTTACAGCTCTTGTCTCATGCTGGAGCTCGGACGGTGGGATGCCGCCAAGGGCTGGACGAAGCAATTGCACCTCGGCGCGCAGCGGAACAACAACACTCGCCTGCTCCAAGCACTCGGGCCCGATACCGGCTTCGATTCCATCGGCGATTTCCCGCAGGCCCGCGCCCTCTCGCGCTACCTCGACGCCCTCGACTCGACCAACGAGCTGCCGCGCACCGTGCTCTATAATCTCAATCCCGCCGACAACTACGCGTTCGCCACGATGATTGGCAATTTCCAGGACGGCACCGTGCCGGGAAAAATTCAATTCGGCAGCGGCTGGTGGTTCCTCGATCAGAAGGAAGCGATGGAGTGGCAGCTGAACGCGCTCTCCAATCACGGCCTGCTCAGCCGCTTCGTCGGCATGCTGACGGATTCACGCAGTTTCCTCAGCTACACCCGGCATGAATATTTCCGGCGCGTTCTGTGTAATTTGCTCGGCACCGAGATGGAGCGCGGCGAACTCCCCGCCGACGAGCAACTGGTAGGCGGGATGGTGCAAAACATCTGTTTCGCCAACGCTCGCGACTACTTCCGCCTCGCCTTGGACAAAACTTTCGGAGGATAAACCCGCTGAATTATTTCAGCCGCAGACATCCTGATCCCGAGGAATTCCGGTGAGCTCAACTTCTTCGCGAATCGGGATGAAAGGCGTTTCACGCGGAGGGCGCGCCCGTTCGACTTCGCACAGGACGGCCTGAGCCTGTCGAATGGCCGGCGAGCGCGGAGCTTGACGTGATGGGGAAGTGGCGCGGGCTCCCGACCTGTGACGGACGGGAGCACTGGTCAGGAGACCCGTGCCACCAGAGAGGATTAATTCACGGATAAAGACCTCAGGCGGTTTTTTCTGTATCCGCCGTTCATCCGCGAGATCACCGGCGTTTTAGGAGTGCCCCTGCCTCTGCGGTGGTGGAACCCGACCTCCGGACGGGTTTTGCCGCGGGAGCCGGCACCCAGAGCGCCCGGAGGTCGCGCTACACCTCCGATATAGTTTATCCGGTTTGCGCCGTTACCGGCTCAGCTTATTTCCTCGCCACCTTTTCTGCACGGGCGGGGATCAGGATGCCTGAGCCTATTATTTCAGACCTTGGGGCTTAGGTGAGCGCCTCAGGCGGGTGGGGCGGGGCGAAAGTGTTTCAGGATGAGTTGCTCGATGCTTTCCATTTTCACGGGTTTGCTGAGGTAGTCATCC
>Ga0209591_10000370_pt1 | contig 59091 bp, 47 predicted proteins | sample MAT01_FD_187207 | JGI IMG/M metagenome (GOLD analysis project Ga0209591, IMG submission 187207) | Freshwater microbial communities from Lake Fryxell liftoff mats and glacier meltwater in Antarctica - MAT-01 (SPAdes) (version 2) | ecosystem: Environmental > Aquatic > Freshwater > Ice > Liftoff...
CCAGAACGATCCCAACATCTCGTCGCAGTACGACCTCATCGAGCTGCTCGCCAACCGCTATGGACCGCTGCCCCAGGATCGCCCGCACTACATCAAGCTCGACGGCTACTACTCCTTCGACCTGAAGCGTGCCGGTGAGCTCACGGTCGGCGCCCGCATGCGCGCGCTGTCGGGCGTGCCCCGCGACACCCTGGGTCGTCACCACCGCTACGGCCCGGGCGAGGCCTTCCTGCTGCCGCGCGGCGAGATCGGTCGCGGCAGCTTCGAAAAGAGCCTCGACCTCCACATCGGCTATGAGCGCAAGCTGTCGAAGGGCATGTCGATCGAGATCTTCGGCGACCTCTTCAACGTGTTCAACGACCAGGGCGTCGCTGGCATTTCGGAGGTCTACACCAACTCGGCGTCGAACCCGATCATCAACGGCACCTACGAGGACCTGGTCTTCGCCAAGCAGAACGACCGCACCGCCGCGGGCGGGGGCGAGACCGCGAGCCCGGTCTCGCGCAACCCGAACTTCGGCGCGACCAGCCGTCGCTATGCGCCGCTGTCGACCCAGTTTGGCGCGCGCCTGAACTTCTGAACTTTTGTCAGCGCCCGGTGCGTGGGGCGCGGGAATCGGCGCCCGCTCGGACGGGGTCAGGTGGCTCGGGCGGTGCAAGCTCGGAGCGGACGCAGCTCGGAGCGGTGCAAGTGCGGAGCGAGAAACACCCACCCAGGAGGGTGGGTTTTGTATTTTCGGTGAGTGGGGTAAGAGGGTGGCGATGAGCGGGCTCAATCCTGAGCAGCGTGCGGCGGTCGAGCACGGCGACGGGCCGCTGCTGGTGCTGGCCGGCGCCGGGACCGGCAAGACGCGGGTGCTGGTGCATCGGATCGCGCGGCTCCTCGACAGTGGGGTGGCGCCCTGGGAGATCCTGGCGGTCACGTTCACCAACAAGGCGGCGCGTGAGATGCGCGAGCGCCTGGTCGCGCTGTGCGGGTCCGCGGTGCAGCAGATGTGGATCGGCACCTTCCACTCGACCTGCGCGCGCCTGTTGCGGCGCTGGGGCGCGGCCATCGGTCTGCCCCGCGACTTCCTCATCTTCGACGACGACGACCAGGCCAAGATCCTCAACTCGATCCTCAAGGAGTGCGGCTTCGAGAACGAGCTGTCGGCGCGCACGGTGGCGGCGCGCCTCGACTACGCCAAGAACCGCGGGCTCGACCCGATCACCGCCAACACCGGCCCGGGCGGCGACACCTATCAGCGCGAGCTCGAGCAGATCATCCCGCGCTACCGCGAGCGCTTGGCCCGCGAGAAGGCTGTCGATTTCGGCGACCTCATCCTCAAGGTCAACGAGCTGTGTCGCGACCCCGAGGCTGGGCCGCGCCTGACCACGCGCTACCGCCACGTCTTGGTCGACGAGTTCCAGGACACCAACCTCGTGCAGTACGAGCTGGTGCGCCACCTGTCGACGGCGACCCGCAACCTGACCGTGGTCGGCGACGACGACCAGTCGATCTACGCGTGGCGGGGCGCCGAGCCGCGCAACCTGCTCGACTTCGATCGCGACTTCCCCGACGTGGTCGAGATCAAGCTCGAGCAGAACTACCGCTCGACGTCGACCATCCTCGACGCCGCCAACGCGGTCATCGGCAAGAACCTCGACCGCCGCGGCAAGGCGCTGTGGACCGAGGCCGGCGGCGGCGATCCGCTCGAGTACCTGCCGTGCGGCGACGATCGTGGCGAGGCCGAGACCGTGGCCCGCACGCTGCGCGGGCTGGTCGACGACGGCGCGTGCTCGCCCGGTGATGTCTGCATCCTGTACCGCACCAACGCGCAGTCGCGGCCTCTCGAGGAGCAGCTGCGGCGCTTCCGGTTCGAGCCCAAGGTGGTCGGCGCGACCGCGTTCTTCGATCGGCGCGAGGTCAAGGACGCGATCGCGTACCTGCGGCTCCTCGCCAACCCCGACGCCGACTCGGCGTTCGAGCGCGTGGTCAACGTGCCGCCGCGCGGCATCGGCGGCGTCACCCTCGACAAGCTGCGCGAGCACGCGTCGGCCAGCGGGCAGGGGCTCCTCGCGGCCGCGCGCGCGGTCGCCAAGGGCCACGGCAACCTGGGACCGGCGCCGCGCAAGAAGCTCGCCGCGTTCGTGCAGCTCATCGACGGGCTGTGCGCGGTGCGCGACGGCGGCGCGTCGCTGGCCGAGCTGCTCATCCAGGTGGTCGAGCGCTCGGGCTATCGCGAGTACGTCGAGAGCGCCGACGGCGACGGCCCCGATCGCATGCGCAACCTCGCCGAGCTGGTGAACGTGGCGTCGGACTACGACGCCGAGCAGCCGGCCGATGGCACGGCGACCCCGACCGCGCCGCCCGATCTGGACGAGACCCTCGACGACGATGCGCCACGCGGGCTGTCGGGCTTCCTCGAGCGCATCGCGCTGGTCGGCGCCGCCGACGGCGACGACGGGCGGGGCGAGACCGTCACGCTCATGACGATCCACATGGCGAAGGGGCTCGAGTTCGACACCGTCTTCCTGTGCGGCATGGAGGACGGCCTGTTCCCGTCGCTGCGCCCGCGCGAGGAGATGGACGAGCAGACCGCGCTCGAGGAGGAGCGCCGGCTGGCCTACGTCGCGCTCACCCGGGCCAAGCGGCGGCTCTACATCACCAACGCGCGGCTGCGCCGGGTCTGGGGCGAGATCAAGCAGCAGACCCCGTCGCGGTTCCTCGACGACATCCCGCCCAAGTGCTTCGCGATCGCGCCGCGGCGTCGGGCCGAGGCGCCCTCGTTCGCGTCGCGGCCGCCGATGATGGCGCGGCGCGCGGCCCGCCCGGCCTTCGACGAGCACGACCAGCGAACCTGGGACGACGACGTGCCGGTGTTCCGCGCCGACGACGATCTGCGGGTCGAGGCCGGCGGCGTCTTCGCGCCCGGCGCCAGGGTGCGGCATCGCTCGTTCGGCCGCGGCCGCGTGGTCGCGGCGACCGGCGCCGGGATGTTGCAGCGCGTGACCGTCGAGTTCCCCGACCTCGACCCGGCCCAGGGCTCGACCAAGACCATCGACGCGCGCTGGCTGACCCAAGACTAGCCGGGTCGGGCCCCGGGGCGGGCCCGCGGTGAGCGGACGCGGCGCGCGGCTACTCGGGCATCGGCTCGGGCACCAGCGTCACCTCGAGCGCGCCGCGATCGCGCCACACCGTGAGCGCGACCCCGCGACCGACCGGCGCGTTGGCAGCGAGCCAGGGCAGGTTACGGTGATCGACCGGCTTGCGGTCCCAGGCCTGGATGACGTCGCCGGCCCGCAGGCTGGCCTTGGCGGCCGGCGAGCCGGCCTTCACCTCGGTCACGACCGCGCCAGCGACCGTCGGCAGCGACAGCTGGGCCGCCAGATCGCGCGTGACCGGCCGCGCCAGCACGCCGAGCCAGGCCCGGCGCACGCTCCCGAAGCTCTTGAGCGGCTCGATCACCTCGCGCAGGCGCGACGACGGGATCGCGAACGACAGCTCGCCGGGCCGATCGCTGGTGGCGACCGCGACGCCGAGCACCTCGCCGGCCGTCGACAGGATCGGCCCGCCCGAGTTGCCGCGGTGGACGCGGGCGTCGATCTGCATGAACGTGCGGAAGCCCATCGCTGGTCCCGGCACCAGCGAGCCCGCGGCCTCGCGTCCGGTCGCGGCAACGATGCCGGCCGACGCGGTGACCTCGTCGCCGAACGGGTTGCCGAGCGCGACCACCCACTCGCCGACCTCGACCGCGTCGCTGTCGCCGAGCCGCAGCGCGGGTAGCCGCGGCGCATCGACCGCCAGCAGCGCGAGATCGAGGCGGGGATCGCGACCGACCACCCGCGCGACCAGCTCGGTGCCGTCGACCAGGCCGATGCGCACGTCGCTGACGTCGGCGACGAGGTGATCGTTGGTGACGACGAAGGTGCCCCCGGCCGCGATCAGAAAGCCGGTCCCGAGCGCGGGATCGCTCGACGCCGGGGGCGCGCCCGGGAACATCGCGGCCGGGCCGCTCTTCACCGGGGTCGCGCTGCGGATCGACACCACCGCGGCGCGGGCCTCGCGCACCACGTCGACGAAGGACACCGGGGCGCCCGGGTACAGCACCCGGGTCGGGCGCGGCGCGACCGATTCGGCGGGCGCCGAGCTCGAGCCGTCACTGGTCGCAGGCCCGCCCCACTTGCACGCGCCGAGCGCGAGCACGATCGGCCACCACGCGCGAGCCGCGAGCTTCATTTCCGCGCGGCGACCGTGGCGTCGACGTACGCGACCCGCAGGTCGTAGAGCAGGCTCTGGACGAGGCGGGTCTCCGAATCGTCGAGGTTGCCGCGGGTCTTGACCTCGAGCATGCCGATGACGTCGATGAGGTGCTTCGCGGTCTCGACGTCGATCTCGAGCGCCTCGCCGTCGGGCGCGGCGATGCGCCCGAGCGACACCATCGCCGACGACGCCAGCGACAGGACATGCGTCGAGAAGTCGATGGGGTCGAGAGTTCCCCGGGGCTCTGGATCCGCCATGCGCGCATCGTACCCCATGCCGACCTCGACGCTCGCCGTGCACGGCGGACAGATCCGTGACATCGTCCTCGCACATGGAGACGCAGGTGGATCCCCTGGAGCCGTCCTCTCGAGCGATCGGCACCGGAGATGGCGCAGCGGACGATGCGACGACGACGGTCTCGGCCCCGGTCGATCCGGTCGCCGGTCCTGACCAGCTGGCCGCGCAGCTGGTCGCGCCAGTGGTCGCGCAGGCGCCCGCGTTCGTCGACGGTGCGCTGCGCACGCTGACCGCCGAGGTCGAGCGCGAGTCGCGCTTCCTCGACGACGTCACCGCCGAGGTCGGCAAGATCGTCGTCGGTCAGACCCAGATGATCGAGCGCATCCTGATCGGCATGCTCGCCAACGGGCACTGCCTCATCGAGGGGGTGCCCGGCCTGGCCAAGACGCTCACGGTGAAGACCTTGGCGTCGACGGTGGCGGCCTCGTTCCAGCGCATCCAGTTCACGCCCGACCTGCTGCCGGCCGACATCACCGGCACCACGATCTACAACATGCACAGCGGCGCCTTCACGCAGAAGAAGGGCCCGCTGTTCGCCAACCTGGTGCTCGCCGACGAGATCAACCGCGCGCCCGCCAAGGTGCAGTCGGCGCTGCTCGAGGCGATGCAGGAGCGTCAGGTCACGATCGGCGACACCACGCACAAGCTGCCCGACCCGTTCTTGGTGCTGGCGACCCAGAACCCGATCGAGCAAGAGGGCACCTTCCCGCTGCCCGAGGCCCAGCTCGATCGCTTCATGCTGCTCATCAAGGTGACGTACCCGACCGCCATCGAGGAGCGCGCCATGCTCGACAAGATGGCGGCGCCCGAGCTGCCGACCTTGCGGGCGGTGTGCGAGCTCGAGCAGCTGCGCGCGGCCCGCCGCGTGGTCGGCAGCATCTTCATCGACGACAAGGTGCGCGACTACATCGTGCACATCGTGCACGCCAGCCGCGATCCCCGCGCCTACGGCCTGCACGAGTTGGGGCCGCTGGTCGAGTACGGCGCGTCGCCGCGCGCGACCCTGTGCCTCGCGGTCGCGGCCCGGGCCCACGCGTTCTTGCGCCACCGCGCCTACGTCACCCCCGACGACGTCAAGGCTATCGCGCTCGACGTCATGCGCCACCGCGTCGTGATCACCTACGAGGCCGAGGCCGAGGAGATCACGAGCGAGGACGTCATCCGCCGCGTCTTCGAACACATACCTGTGCCGTAATCATTCGATCCATGGCAATCGTCGCCAGCGAGCTGTTCAAGAAGGCCAAGCAGATCGAGATCGCCACCCGGCGGCTCGTCGACGAGAGCTTGGCCGGGCAGTACCACTCGGTGTTCAAGGGCCGCGGCCTGGTGTTCTCCGACGTGCGGCCCTACATCGCCGGCGACGACGTGCGCGCCATCGACTGGAACGTCTCGGCCCGCATGAACGCGCCGCACGTCAAGCAGTTCGTCGAGGAGCGCGACCGCACCGTCAACCTGATGATCGACATGAGCGCGTCGGGGCTGTTCGGCACGTCGCAGGTGACCAAGCGCGAGCTGGCCGCCGAGCTGGCCGCGATGGTCGCGTTCTCGGCGATCAAGAACAACGATCGGGTCGGGTTGTTCCTGGTGACCGACAAGGTCGAGCGCTACGTGCCGCCCAAGAAAGGCCGCCGTCACGTCATGCGGGTCGTGAGCGAGATCCTGGCGTTCCGGCCCGAGTCGCGCAAGACCAACCTGGGCGCCGGCCTCGACTTCATGGGCAAGATCGCGCGTCGACGGTCGGTGCTGTTCCTGGTCAGCGACTTCCTGTCGGAGGGCTGGGACCGCGCGCTCCGCATCACCGCCCAGCGCCACGACGTGGTGCCGGTGGTGCTCGCCGATCCGGTCGAGCTCGCGCTGCCGCGGGTCGGCCTGGTGCAGTTCGAGGATCTCGAGACCGGCGAGGTCTTCGAGTTCGACACCAGCGGAGCCAACGGATCCGACTACCGCAAGCGGCTGGCCGGCCAGCACGCGGTGCGCGATCAGCTCTTGCGCCGCATGAACGTCGACGTCGTGCAGGTCCGCACCGATCAGCCGTACGTCGACGCGTTGATCGCGTTCTTCCGCGCGCGGGCGCGCCGCATGGCCCACAGATGACGGCGCTCCGCGTGCTCGCGATCGCGGGCTGGCTGGCGACGGTGGCGGCCTGGTCGTCGACGGCAGCGGCTCAGGATGCCGGCGTGTCCGACGATGCCGTTGGGTCCGACGATGCCCGCGGACCAGCCGATGCCGGCGGGCCCGACGCCAGCACGCGCGTGCTCATCGACGGTCCGACGATGCTCGGGATCGGGCGGCCCCAGGTCGCGGGGTCGGCGTCGCCCAGTGAGCTCCGCCTCGGCGAGAAGCTCACGCTGTTCATCGAGGTCACCTACGACGATCAGGTCACGGTCTCGCTCCCATCCGGCCTCGATCTGCAGCCCAGCTTCGACGAGCTCAAGCGCTCGTCGGTGGACGAGCGCCGCAACGACGGCACCCGCAAGCGCACCTACCAGCTGCAGCTCCAGGTGTGGGAGCTGGGCGACCTCCGCATCCCGCCGATCCAGGTCGCGTACACCGTCGGTGGTCAGCAGTCGTGGGTCGTCACCAACGACGTGCCGATCCGCGTCGTCGGCACCATCGACGCGATCGACGATCCCAATGCGTTCCTCGGCGCGGCGCCGCCGGTCGGCCTGCGCAGCCGCGATTGGCGCTGGATCGTCGCGCTCGCCGGGGTCGGCGCGCTGGCCGGCGGACTGCTGTGCGCGTGGCTGTACCGGCGCTGGCGGCGGCGGGTGCGCCCAGCGGTCGAGCCCAGCTTCGATGGCCAGGTCGCCGTCGAGCGCGCGCCGGTGCGTGAGGACGACGGCGCCGACCCGTCGGCTCGCGAGCACCCCGAGGCGGTCGCGCCCGCGTTCACGCTGCGGCACTTCGTCGTGACGCACGAGCTGCGCCGTCAGCTCGGCGACGCCGCCCGACGCGCGCTCGATCAGCTCGACGACCTCGAGCGCGGCGGGTTGCTGGTCACCGATCAGGTCGACGGCTTCCGTCGGATGGTGAGCATCCTCCACGGGTTCGCGGTCGCGCAGCATCACCTGCCGCCCCGCCATCGCACGACCGCCGACCTGCTCGCCGCGCTCGATCGCAGCGCGATGCCGGCCCCGGCGCGGTTCGCCTTCGCCGGGTGGCTCGAGGGCTGCGATCGGGTGAAGTACGGCGACGATCGCGTCGATGACGCCGGGGCCCGCGCGCTGTCGGACGCTCGCGCGCTGATCGTGCGCGACGCCGGCCTGCCAGTGGCGGCGCCAGCATGAAGCTCCTGCGCGCGCTCGTGCCGTATGGGCTCTTGCTCGCGATCGGCGGGCCGCTGGTTCTCGGCGTCCATGGCTATCTCGCCGACGCGCGCCGGACCAACGAGCTGGACTGGGCCAAGCCCGACGTCTGGGTCCTGCTCGGCGCGTGCGTGGTCGTGGCCTGGGTCGGCTTCTACCTGCGGCGCCAGCGCGGCGCGGTCATGGGCTTCACGCGGGTCGATGACCTGCGCAAATCCGGCGGCGGGTTCTGGAGCTACTTGGTCAGCCTGCCGACCGTGCTGCGCGTGCTCGCGCTGGCCGCGATCGTGGTCGCGCTGGGCCGTCCCCAGACCTACCGCACCGTGACCCACGAGGTCGACTCGGTCGACATCATGATCGTCCTCGATCTGTCGCGCTCCATGGAGGAGACCGACATGCGCCGCGGCGATCCCGAGCTGGCCACCGACCGCCTCGACGCCGCCCAGCGGGTGATCCGCCGCTTCGTCGCGCGTCGCCAGGGCGACCGGGTCGGGCTGGTGGTGTTCGCGCAGCAGGCGATGCTCCAGTGCCCGCTGACCCTCGACATGCACATCCTCGATCAGATCGTGGCCGACCTCGCCCTCGACGATATCCCGTCGCTGGGCACCGCGATCGGCGACGGCCTCGGCATGTCGATCGCGTACCTGCGGCGCTCCGACGCCAAGTCGAAGATCGTCGTGCTGCTGTCGGACGGCGACAACAACGTCTCGACGCAGATGACGCCGCAGCAGGCCGCCGAGGCTGCCTTCGAGGCCCACGTGAAGGTGTTCACCGTGCTGGTCGGCTCGGAGGGCGGCACCAAGCAGTTCGGCAACGTCGTCAACCCGGCGACCTTGCGCACGATCGCCGAGGTGACCGGCGGGCAGTTCTTCAAGGCCACCGACTTCGCGGCGCTCCAGGCCGGCTTCGACACCGTGCGCGAGGAGCTCGACAAGACCCGCCGGGTGCAGACCGAGCGCAAGAAAGACGGCGAGCTGTTCTTCCCGCTGGTCGGCCTCGCGCTCGGGCTCTTGCTGCTCGAGCTGGCGCTGTCGAGCACGCGGTTCCGGAGGTTCCCGTGATCTTTGCGCACCCCGACCTGCTCGCGCTCGCGGTGCTGGCGCCGCTGGTGGTGGTCGGGATCGGGCTCCTCGACGGCCTGCGCCGACGCGCGATCATGCGGCGCCTGGGCCACGTGCCCCAGGTCCAGCGCATGATGGCGTCGGCCTCGGCGTGGCGGCGCTGGCTCAAGCTCGCCCTGGTCGGCGCGGCGCTGTCGCTGATCGCGATCGCGACCGCGCGGCCTCAGCGGGCCGGCGCGCGCAACGACAGCAAGGAGGGCCTCGATCTGGTCATCGCCCTCGACGTCTCGAAGTCGATGCTGGTCGACGATGTGGGCGTCCCGCGGCTGGTGCAGGCCCGGCGCTACCTCGACGCGCTGATGCCCAAGCTCGCCAACGATCGCGTCGGCGCGGTGGTGTTCGCCAAGGCGGCGGCGCACTTCCCGCTCACCGACGACAAGGAGGTCGCGGCCCAGTTCCTCCACGATCTGACGCCGGCCGATCTGCCGGGCGGCTCGAGCCTGAGCGAGGCGGTGCGGGTCGGCGCGTGCATGCTCCGCCCTGACACCAACGACCCCTGGGGCGGGCGCTGCAGCGGCATGCGCGGGCGGGGCCGGGGCGGCGATCCGCTGCCCGGCGAGCTCGACGACGACGCGCCGGTGGCGCCGATCACCGACGAGGTCAGCGAGCGCAGCCGGGTGCTCTTGATCGTCACCGACGGCGCCGAGGGCCAGCTGGGTCGCGCCCACGCCGAGCTGCTCGATCAGGTCGAGGCGGCCAAGGGCCTGGGCATCACGATCCTCGTCGTGGGAGTGGGCACCACCGCCGGCGGCGACGTGCCCGAGCTCGACGAGCGGGGCGAGCCCACCGGCGAGAAGCTCGACGCGATGGGTCAGCCGATCCGCTCCAAGCTCGACGGCGAGGGCCTGCGCGAGCTGGCTGAGCGGGGCGGCGATCGCAACCGCTACTTCGAGCTGGGCGAGGGCGCCGTCGATCCCCAGCCGGTGGTCGAGGCGCTGTCGGCGCTGACTCGCGGCGCCCTCGATCGGCGCGACGGTCGGCTGATGGACGAGTGGTACGCCGGGTTCTTGTTCCCGGCCTTCATGCTGCTGCTGATCGAGGCCTGCCTGGGGACCCGCAAGCGGATGAAGTATCCCGAGGGCAACCCAGGGGCATGAGCGCGCCGATGGCTCGGGCCGGGACGACGTGGCATCATCGATCGATGCACCGGCTGCGCGCGTGCCTGCTCGCCTTCGCGATCCTGCCTCTGGGCGGCTGGGAGCCGCTGTGGCGCCTCGATCCCGACGTGGTCGCCGGCAACCGCGCGTACCAGGACGGTCGCTTCGACGATGCCCTCGCCGCGTACCAGCGCGCCGACGACGGCGGCGTCGACAAGGCCGGGCTGGCCTACGACCGTGGCACCGCGCTCCTCGGCAAGGCCGAGGCAGCGGGCGAGGCCGGCGCGCCGCTCTACGCCGAGGCCTTCGACGAGCTGGGCAAGGCGACCCGCGGCAAGGACCCGGCGGTCAAGGCGCGCGCCCACTACAACCGCGGCAACATCGCCATGCAGGGCAAGAAGCTCGACGACGCCATCGGCGAGTACAAGAACGCGCTGCGCGCCGATCCGCTCCTCGAGAGCGCGCGCTCCAACCTCGAGCTGGCGCTGCGCCAGCGCGAGAAGCAACGCAAGCAGCAGCAGCAGCAAGGTGGCCCGGGCCAACCCCAACCGGGCCAAGGCCAGCAGCCGCAGCCGGGGCAAGGCCAGCAGCCGCAGCCGGGGCAAGGCCAAGGTCAGCCCCAGCCGGGTCAGGGCCAGAATCAGGGCCAAAATCAACCACCGCAGCCGCAGCCGGGTCAGGGGCAAGGTCAGCCCAACTCCGGCCAGCCCGGCCAGCCCGGCCCGGGGGCGTCACGGCCCCGGATGCCGCCGGCGCAGTGGCCTCACGATGACACCGAGTCGGATACGCCGCAGACCACGCCCGGCGCGAAGCTCGACCAGCTCGAGGACATGTCGCGTCAGCTGCGCCGCGATCAGGTGAAGCAGCAGAACAACGCCGACGGCCAGCCCGATCAGGACTGGTGATGGCGCGCCCGCGCGTGCTCGTCGTCGACGACGAGCCGGGCACCGTCGAGCTCGTCCGGGCTCAGCTCGAGGCCGACGGTGCCGAGGTGGTCACGGCGGTCGATGGGGTGAGCGCGGTCGCCCAGGCCCGGGCCGCCCACGACGCTGGCCGCGGCTTCGACGTGGTGCTGCTCGACTTTCACCTGCCGCACCTCGGCGGTGGTGAGGTCGTGCGCGAGCTGACCGCGGCCGGTGTCGACGCCCGCGTCGTGATCATGTCGGGGCTCGATCCGGCCCAGGTCGCGATCGCGGCGATGCGGCTTGGCGTCTTCGACTTCGTCGCCAAGCCGCTGTCGAAGCTCGATCTGCGCGCCCGCATCGAGCGCGCGTTTCGCGATCGCGGGGCCGGTGGGCGCGAGGCGGGGCGGCGGCCGCGCAAGAGCGACGTGCTCATCGGCTCGGGCGCGTGGTTAAAGCAGCTCTACGAGCGCGTCGGCATGGTCGCCGGCACCGACGTCTCGGTCACGATCTCGGGACCGAGCGGCACCGGCAAGGAGCTGGTCGCGCGCACGATCCACAACCTGTCGCCGCGCTTCGAGCGGCCCTTCGTGGTGGTGAGCTGCGCCGCGCTGCCCGAGGCGCTCCTCGAGGACGAGCTGTTCGGGCACGTCCGCGGCGCGTTCACCGACGCCCAGCGCGATCGCGAGGGCCTGTTGTCGGCGGCCGATGGCGGCACGCTGTTCCTCGACGAGATCGGCGAGCTGTCGCCCGGCGTCCAGGCCAAGCTCTTGCGGGTCCTGCAGTTCCGCGAGTTCCGTCGGCTCGGTGACGATCGCGATCGCCAGGTCGACATCCGGATCTTGGTGGCGACCAACCGCGACCTCGGGCAGATGGTCGCGGCCGGCCGGTTCCGCGAAGACCTGCTGTACCGCATCAACGTGTTTCCGCTCGAGCTGCCGCCGCTGCGCGATCGGCCCGACGACATCCCGCTCCTGGCCCAGCACTTCGTGCTCCTGCACCGGCGCCGCGTCGACAAGCACATCGAGGGCCTCACGCCGGGCGCGCTGGCGCGGTTGTGCGCCGCCGACTGGCCCGGCAACGTGCGCCAGCTCGAGAACAAGATCCAGGAGGCGCTGGTGGTCGCCCAGGGGCCGACCATCACCGAGGCCGATCTGGAGCTGGGCCCGCGTGGCGCCCGGCCCGTGGCGGTGGTCGATCTCGAGCGGCCGTTCCAGGACCAGAAGCGCACGGTGATCGAGTGCTTCGAGCGCGACTACCTGGTCGCGCTCCTCGACGCCCACGGCGGCAACCTGGCCTCGGCCGCGCGTCAGGCCGGCATGGATCGCAAGAACCTGTGGGCGCTGGCGCACAAGCATGGCCTCGCGGCCGGCCGCGCCAAACGTGGGTAGGCTGCGCGGCGATGAGCACCACCGGCCTGGCGCCCGGCCCCGATGGCAAGCTGCGCTGCGCGTGGGGGCGGTCGGCGCCCGAGTACGTCGACTACCACGATCGCGAGTGGGGCTTTCCGGTGCGTGACGATCGCCGGCTCTTCGAGAAGCTGTGTCTCGAGGGCTTCCAGGCCGGGCTGTCGTGGCTGACGATCTTGCGCAAGCGCGAGCACTTCCGGGCGGCGTTCGCGAACTTCGACGCCGCCCAGGTCGCCTTGTTCGGTGACCGCGAGGTGAACCGCCTGCTCGCCGACGCCGGCATCGTGCGTCACCGCGGCAAGATCGAGGCGACCATCAACAACGCGCAGCGCCTGCTCGAGCTGGTCGCCAGCGAGGGCTCGCTCGCCGCCTACGTCTGGAAGTTCGAGCCGGCGGCCGGCGATCGCCCGCGCCTGGTCACCGCCGAGGTCGTGCGCGCCAACCCCACCACGGCGGCCTCGGTGGCGCTGTCAAAAGATCTCAAGCGGCGGGGCTGGCGCTTCGTCGGCCCGACCACGGTCTACGCCTTCATGCAGGCGATGGGGCTGGTCGATGATCACCTCGAGGGCTGCGTCATCCGGCCCCTCGCCGAGGCGGCCCGCGGCTGATTACTGCCGGAATCAAAGGCCGGCCTTGGCGAGCATGGCGACGACCTTGGTGCACAGCCCGCGGCCGATCGGGGTGGCCAAGAAGGGCAGCATGGGCAGGAGCAGATCCAGGGCGTCGTCGACCAGGCCGTGGCTCTTGCGCTGACCGGGCGACCCGTCGTTGACGAAGACCAGGAGCAGCCCCATGGCGACCAGCCACAAGGCGTCGCTGGCGAGCGCGCGGACGTCCGCGGGCAGCCCGGTCGGCTCGAGCGCGGACGCGAAGTGGGCGATCGCGCGATCGCGGATGGTCCGGCTCTCGGCCGACAGCGCCGACAGCGGATCGCCGGGGTTCACCAGGCGCCCGATGATCGAGGCGAGCATGGCGCGGTGGCCGGCGAGGATGTCGAGGCGATCGTGGAGCAAGCCACCGAGGCGCTCGCGCGGGGTGCCGGACGCGACCGCGGCGCGGGCTTCGAGCTCGGCCTCGGTGTCGGCGTAGTACGCGAAGATGAGCGCGTCCTTCGACGGGAAGTGGTAGTAAGCCGCGCCCAGCGACAGGCCGGCGGCGCGCGCGATGTCGCGCATCGTGGTGGCCTCGACGCCGCGACCCTGGAACAACGCGAGCGCGGTGTCGAGCAGGTGACGACGGGTGACGTCGCGCTTGCCCTCGCCGTCGCGCGGTCGCGGGCGGGCTGGCGATCGTGGCGCTGACCTCGGCGCCGGTTTGGTGGCGCGGCCTCGGACCTTGGCAGTGGCGCGGACGGTCACGCGGCGAGGGCTCGCGCCCGCGGCACGGTCGCGATCAGCTGGTGCTCGCGCGCGGCGACGCGACCCTGCCAGTGCAACACGGGGAGGTAGGCGCCGCCGGTGATCGCGACCAGGAGCGGCGGCACCAACAACAGCACCGCGAACGGCATCGCCGACACCGCGATCACGGTCAGGTAGATCGCGCGCACCGAGAAGGTCTCGACGCCGCGCACCAGCTGGCGAGCGCGCCACGCGCTCATGAGGGCGAGCGTGACGTGGGCCGCGCCGGTGATGACGAGGCTCAGCAACACCCACTCGCCGAACTCGTCGGCGCTGCCGATCGCCAGCACCACCGGCAGCTGCATCGTGAGCGGCGTCATGAGCGCGAGGCCGATCGCGGGCACGATCGCGCCGGTCTGCAGGAGCGTGTCGGCGGGCAGGTGCTTGCGAAGCCTGGTCGCCGCGGCGGCGGCCAGCCCGACCACGAGCGCGGCGCCCCACACCACGGCGAACCACAGCGCGGTCGACAGCCCGAGCACGGCGGTCTCGGCGTGCCCGTCCCGGGCGCGGGTGCCCAAGGCGGCGTCGGCCACGGCGAGCGCGCCGACGATCAGGGTCGCGCCGAAGCCCACCCGCGCCGCTCGCCACGCCACCAACCGCTGCACCCGCATCGCGCCGTCAGAATTGAACATGTTCAGAACATGGATCGGGCCCGGGTCGGAGTCAAGTGGGCTCCGCGAACCCGTGTAGCATCGCGGCTCCGATGGGCTTTCTGACGCCGACGCCGCCGCCTTATGATCCGGTGGCGTGGTCGACCAGCCCGCTGCCTGAGCGCGGTCGGCAGGTGTGCGCGGCGTGGGCGATGCAGGGCTACGGCACGCCGGCCGGCGCCTACGCGCTCTACGCGATCAAGATCGCGTTCTACGTCGGGGCCTGGATCGCGTGGTGCAGCTGTACGCCCGGCCTGGGCGGGCTCGCCACCATCGGCGACTGGTGGCTGCATCCCATCGCGTTCGAGAAGGCGATCTTGTGGAGCATGCTCTTCGAGGGGCTCGGCCTGGGCTGCGGCAGCGGCCCGCTCACCGGGCGCTACTTCCCGCCGATCGGCGGCTGTCTGTATTTCTTGCGGCCCGGCACCACCAAGCTCGCGGTGCATCCCGCGCTCGGCCTCCAGCGGACCTGGCTCGACGTCGCGCTCTACGCCGCGATCGTCGTCGGGCTGGTGGTCGCGCTGGCCTCGGCGGTGCCCGCGCACCGGCTCATCGTCGGGCTCGCGGTCGCGGTCCCGGTGCTCGGGCTCCTCGATCGCACGACCTTCCTGGCGTTCCGCAGCGAGCACTACTGGACCACGCTCGTGTGCTTCGCGGTCGCGGGCGATTGGATCGCCGGCGCCAAGTCGGTGCAGCTCGCGCTGTGGTTCTGGGCCGGCTTCTCGAAGCTCAACTACCACTTCGCCTCGGTGGTGTGCGTGATGACCAGCAACGGGCCGTTGACACCGTGGGCCTGGCTGCGCCGTCGCATGTACCGCAGCTATCCCGACGATCTGCGGCCGTCGCGGCTCGCGACCTGGGTCGGCCACGTCGGCACCGGGCTCGAGCTGGCGGTGCCGATCGTGCTCGCGCTGGCGCCGGGCGGACTGTCGCTCACCGTCGGGCTGGTGATGATGCTCGCGCTCCACGCATACATCACGAGCAACCTCCCGATGGGCGTGCCGCTCGAGTGGAACGTGATGGTCGGGTACGGCGGCTTCGCGCTGTTCTACGCCCATCCCGGCGTGAGCCCGCTCGCGGTCGGCTCGGTGCCGCTCGCGATCTTCCTCGGCGCGATGCTGATCGGCGGGCCGCTCGCGGGCAACCTGTGGCCGCACCGGTGGTCGTTCCTGTTGGCGATGCGCTACTACGCCGGCAACTGGGCCTACGGGGTGTGGCTGTTTCGCGGCGACAGCTACCGCAAGCTCGCGAAGCTCACGACCAGCGCGCCCTGGATCCACGATCAACTGGCGCGCTTCTACGACCAGCCGACCGCGGTGGGCCTGCTCGGCAAGGTGCTGGGGTTCCGGCTCATGCACCTGCACGGGCGGGCCTTGCCGGTGCTGGTGCCGCGCGCGGTCGAGCGCTTCGAGGACTACGAGTATGTCGATGGCGAGCTCATCGCCGGCCTGGTGCTGGGCTGGAATTTCGGCGACGGCCACCTCCATCGCGAGCCGCTCCTGCGCGCGGTGCAGGCCCAGTGCGGCTTCGAGCCGGGCGAGCTGCGCTGCATCTTCGTCGAGGCCCAGCCGCTGGGTCGGGCCACGATGGGGTTTCGCATCGTCGACGCCGCCACCGGCCTCCTCGAGGAGGGCGCGCTGGTGGTGGCCGAGCTGCGCGCGCGCCAGCCCTGGGCGGCGACGTGATCGAGCCCGACGTCGTCGTGATCGGCAGCGGCCCCAACGGGCTGTCCGCCGCGGTCGCGCTGGCCCAGCGCGGCGCCAAGGTGCTGGTCCTCGAGGCCCGCGACCAGCCGGGCGGGGGCACCCGCAGCGCGGCGCTGACCTTGCCGGGCTTTGTCCACGACGTGTGCTCGGCGGCGCATCCGATGGGCATCCTGTCGCCGTACCTGCGCGAGCTGCCGCTCGAGGCGCACGGCCTGCGCTGGCTGGCCGGGCCGGCCTCGGTGGCCCATCCGCTCGACGACGAGCCGGCGGTGATCTTGCGCCGCGACCTCGCCGCGACCATGGCCGAGCTGGGCGACGACGCCCGCGCCTACCGCAAGCTGGTCGAGCCGTTCCTGCGCGATCCCCACGGGCTGCTCGCCGACGCGCTGGCGCCGCTGCGCCTCCCGCGTCACCCGATCCTGATGGCGCGCTTCGGGCTGCGCGCGATCCGCTCCGCGGTCGGGTTGGCCCGGCGCTTCGACGGCGTGCGGGCGCGGGCGCTCCTGGCCGGCTGCGCGGCCCACTCGATCTTGCCCCTCGAGCGCGCGCTCACCGGGGCGATGGGGCTCATGTTCCTCATCACGGCCCACGTCGAGGCCTGGCCGGTGGCGGCGGGCGGCTCGCAGGCGATCGCGGCGGCGCTGGTCAGCTTGCTGGCCTCGCTGGGCGGCGAGATCCAGTGCGACGTGCGGGTGCGTTCGCTCGCCGACCTGCCGCCGGCTCGCGCGTACCTGTTTGACACCAGCCCCGATCAGCTCGCGACCATCTGCGAGCCGGTGCTGCCGGCCCGCTACCTGCGTCGGCTGCGCCGCTACCGCTACGGGCCGGGCGTGTTCAAGCTCGACTGGGCGCTCGCCGGCTCGATCCCGTGGCACGATCCGCGGTGCCGGACCGCGTCGACGGTCCACGTCGGCGGCACCCTCGAGGAGATCGCGGCCGGCGAGGCCGCGGTGTGGCGAGGCGAGCACCCCGAGCGGCCGTTCCTGCTGGTGGTGCAGCAGAGCGAGCTCGACCCGTCGCGGGCGCCGGCCGGCCAGCACACCGGCTACGCCTACTGCCACGTGCCGGCCGGCTCGACGGTGGATCGCACCGCCGCCGTCGAGGCCCAGCTCGAGCGGTTCGCGCCGGGGTTCCGGGATTTGATTCTGGCACGTCACGTGACCAACACCGCCGCGCTGGCCGCCGACAACCCCAACTACGTCGGCGGCGCCATCACCGGCGGCGTCTCGGATCTCGGCCAGCTGTTCACGCGGCCGGTGGCGCGCTGGAATCCGTACACCACGCCGCATCCCCGCATCTTCTTGTGCTCGTCGTCGACGCCGCCGGGCGGAGGCGTCCACGGCATGTGCGGCTTTCATGCGGCGAGGGCTGCCGCGCGCCGACTCGATCGGCTGCCGCGCGCGGCGCTGCGCTAACCTGCACGCGTGATCGTCACCCGCCCGCCTCATCCGTCGCTGCGGCCCTTCGTGAGCTTGGTGTGGGCGAGCGATCCGGTGGTGGCGCCCGATGGCGTCGAGCGCGAGCGCATGCTGCCGACCGGCGCGGTCCACGTGGTGCTGCGCGGCGACGGCGCGCCGCTGCGGATGTTCGACGGTGTCGACGACCCGGTCGGCCTGACCTTCGGCAACGCGATCGTCGGTGGCCCGCGCGCGACGTACTACGTGCGCGACGTGACCCAGCCGGCCGCCAACGTCGGCGCGCTGCTGCATCCCGGCGCGGCGCCGCTGCTGCTCGGCGTGTCGGCCGAGGCGCTGGCCGGTCGCCACGTCGCCCTCGACGAGCTGTGGGGCGCCGAGGCCGAGCGGGTGCGGGCGCGGGTGATGGCGGCGCCGACGCTGGCGGCGCGGCTGGCCGAGCTCGAGCACGGGTTGCGCGCGCGCCTGCCCGCGGTGCGCGGCGTCCATCCCGCGGTCGCCGCCGCGCTCGATCAGCTCCGGATCGGCGCGCCGGTCGGTAACGTCGTCGACGCCAGCGGCTACAGCCACCGCCGCTTCATCGCCCTGTTCCGCGACGCGGTCGGGCTCACGCCGAAGGTCTACGCCCGCGTGCAGCGCTTCGGCCACGTCCTGGCCCGGCTCGCCGCCGCGCCGCGCACGCCGTGGATCGACCTCGCGCTCGACGCCGGCTACAGCGATCAGCCCCACTTCATCCACGAGTTCAAGGCGTTCACCGGGGTCGCGCCGGGCGCGTATCGCGCGCTCGCGGTGCGCGACGCCCACCACCTGCCGATCGTCGGGTCAAGAACCTACAAGACGCCCGCGCGCTGATCCGGCAAGGTCGACTCATGTCGATCCATGAAGTGTTCCCGTACCTGCGCGTCCGTGGCGCGGAGCAGGCCATCGCCTACTACCAGGCCGCCTTCGGTGCGACCGAGAAGTTCCGGCTGACCGAGCCGGGCCGGGTCGGCCACGCCGAGCTGCTGCTCGGCGCAGCGACGGTGATGCTGTCGGACGAGTACCCCGAGATGGGCCTCGTCGGGCCGCAGTCGCTCGGTGGCAGCTCGATGTCGATCCACCTGCACGTCGACGACTGCGACGCGCTGCTGGCCCGCGCCGTCGAGCTGGGCGGCACGCTGGTGCGGCCGGCCGCCGACCACTTCTACGGCGAGCGCTCCGGCACCGTGCGCGACCCGTTCGGGCACGAGTGGAACATCGGCCACTCCCTCGAAGAGGTCACGCCGGCCGAGATGCAGCGCCGCTACGACGAGCTCATGAAAGCCTGATCGCGGTCGCGAGCTACAGCGCGACCGGCAGGCGGACCGCGAACAGCGCGCCCTTGCCGAGCTCGCTCTCGACCCAGATCGAGCCGCCGTGCTGGCGGACGATCTCGCGGCACAGGTAGAGGCCGAGGCCGAGGCCGCCGTGCTTGGCGGCGCCGGCGCCCTGGGTGAACTTCTCGAACAGCTGCACGCGCAGCTCGGCGCTCATGCCGGGGCCGTGATCGCGCACGTCGAGGCGGATGACGTCGCCGAGATCGTCGCCGTTGGCGATGGGGATCCAGGCCCGCGAGTCGCTGGGCGGCAGCGGCGGCGCCACTGGATCGCCGGCCCGCACCCGCTCGCGGCGCAGGTTGACCGCGATGGTGCCGCCCGGGGCCGAGAACTTGATGGCGTTGCCGAGCAAGTTGGAGACGACCTGGGCCAGGCGGTCGGCGTTGCCCTGGGCTGGACCCAGCGGATCGGTGACCGTGAGCGCGAGCGTGAGCCGGCGATCCTCGAGCGAGCGCGCGAAGCCGCCGGCGACCTCCTTCACCACCTTCTCGACGTCGACCGGCGACATCGAGTCGTCGACGCGGCCGGCCTCGTGGCGCGACAGCTCGAAGACATTGTCGACCAGGCGGCGCAGGCGCTCGGCGTCGAAGTGGATACGATCGAAGAGCGCGCCGGCCGAGAGGCGCGGCGACGGATCGGGCTCGCGGCCCATCTCGGAGTAGCCCAGGATGCCGGCCAGCGGGTTGCGGATCTCGTGGGCCAGGATCGACATCAGCTCGGCCGAGCGGCGGGCGTCGGCGAGGAGCCGGCTGTGATCGAGCGCGAGCGACAGCGGCGCGATGGCGGCGTCGAGCATCACGGGATCGAGGGCGCGATCGTCGACGTCGGTGCCGCTCGAGTCGACGTAGACGATGCCGTTCAAGCGGCCGCGCGCCCGCAGCGGCGCCGCGTAGACCCGGCGCAGGCCGAGCGCGACCACGCTCGACTGCTCGCGTAGATCGGCGTCGAGCACGGCGTCGGCGACCGCGACCGGCTGGCCGGTGGCGGCGACCTTGCGCACGATGGTTCCCGACATCTCCAGATCGTCACGGTCGAACTTGCGCGCACCGCGGCCGAGCTTGCGAGCGCGGATCTGGGGACGGCCCTGACCGTCGAGGGTGAGCACGAAGCCGCGATCGCAGCCGGTCGCGGTGAGGACGCTGGCCAGCGCGAGCTCGATGGCCTGCTCGCTGTCGCCGGCGGTGGCGGCGCGGGCCACCGCGACGGCCGGCGGCAAGGTCGCGCCGTCGTCGGCCGCGGCGCCGATCACCCGCTTGAGGGCGCGAGCCCGATCGAGATCCCAGCGCGCGCCCAGCAGCGCCAGCTCGGCCTCGCCGGCCCCGAGCTGGAGCTGGGCGCGTTCGTCGTCGCCCATCGCATGGGCCAGCTCGGCGGCCTCGATGGAGACCTTGGCCAGCTCGTAGCGCGCGCCGAGGCCGGCGAGCAGCTCGCGAGCCCGACCCAAAAACCAGGTCGCGCCCTCGAGATCGCCTTGGGCGCGGAGCGCGGTGCCGGCGACCCGGTGCAGCACGCCCTCCTCGAAGCGCGCCCCGATGTCCTTGGCGTCGCGGGCCGCCTCGAGGGCCCGGGTCAGCGCCTCGTCGACGCGCCCGACCAGCAGGTCGAGCTCGGACAGCCGGCGCCGGGTCTCGATGGCGTCCTCGCGCGCGCCCAGGCGCAGGCACTCGGCGAGGGCGCGCTCGTAGCGCTCGCGAGCCGGCCCGACGTCGCCGGCGCGGGCGTCGACCTCGCCGCGATTGCCCAGCACCATCGCGACCATGTGGGCCTGGCCCAGCTGCTCGGCGAGGACCCCGGCGCGGTCGAGGGCCGTGCGCGCGTCGGCCAGCATGCCGAGCTCGCGGTACAGCGAGCCGAGGTTGTTGAGCGCGTGGACGGTCTCGACCCGATCGCCTTGGCGCTCGCTCTGCTGGCGGAACTGCTCCCACAGCCGGCGCGCCCGCGGCCAGTCGCCCTGGTAGTAGCAAGCGGCGCCCAGGTTGTTGAGCGAGCGCGCCCGTTGCTCGAGATCGCCGGCGGCCTCGGCCTGGGCGACCGCGCGCTCGAGGGCGGCGATGGCGCGCGGATAGTCGCCGGCCTGGATCGCGGCGCGGCCCAGCTCGTGGGCGAGGCCGGCGGCCAGGCGGGGATCGTCGGCGCCGATGACGGGCGCGTCGTCGAGGAGCGCCAGCGCGCGCCGGGGCTCGCCGACGCTGGTCGCGATCGCGGCGCCGACCCGGGCCAGCTCGGCGGTGAGGTTGCGATCGCCTTGCCGGCGCGCCAGCGCGAGGCCGATCGCGGCGTGCTCGGCGCCGGTCGCGTAGTCGGCGCGGTGCGAGTACAGCCAGCCCAGCCGCAGGTGACAGCGGGCCTCGACGGCGGCGTCGCCGGTGCGGCGGGCCGCGGTGAGCGCGCCCAGGGCCGAGGCGATCGCGGCGTCGCCCTGGCCGCGCCGACGCTCGAGGTCGGCGATCTCGAGCGCGACCAGCACCGCGTCGATCGCGCCGGCGCCATCGGCGGCCAGGCGAAAGTGGTGGAGCGCCAGGTCGAGCTCGCCGGCCTGGGCCGCCAGCTCGGCGACGCGCTGGATAAGCGGGCGCTGATCGGCGGGGTCGGCGAGGGCGAGCGCGTCGGTGGCATGGGCGACCGCGCCGGTGAGATCGCCGGCGCGCACCGCGTCGCTGGCCGCGGCCAGGCACCAGCGCGCGGCGAGCTGACCGTCGCCCATCGCGCGGTAGTGGCGCGCCATCGACGAGGCGGCGACCTCGCCGCCGGCCGCCAGCCGATCGTCTTGCGCGAGCGCGGCGCGGCGGTGGTACTCGAGCCGCGCGCCCGGCGTGAGCTCGCGGCCGAGGGTGTCGGCGATCTCCTTGTGCGCGAAGCGAAACCGCCCGGCCGCGGGGTCGGCGATCAGCACGCGCGCCGCGACGCCGTCGACCAGCGCGGCGTCGACCTCGTCGATCGTGGGATCGACCGCGATGCGGCGCGAGCGATCGTCGTCGGCGAGGACCGACTCGGCGATGGGCAGCCGCGTCGACACCGAGATCAGCCCCTCGAGCAGCGGCTCGGGCACCCCGTCGACCGAGGTCGCGACCGCGGGCTCGGGCTCGGCGATGCCGAGGATGGCGGCCAGCAGCTCGCGATCGAACGGGTCGCCGAGGATGGCGGCCGCCCGCAGGAAGCCGCGCGACGACGGATCGAGCGACGACAAGCGCCCGAGCGCGCTCTGCCGGGTCGCCGGCAGGAGCGGCACGATCAGATCCGGTCGCGCGGTCCACGCGCCGCCGACGCGGGTCACGGTGCCGGCCTCGATCATCGCGTCGAGGGTGGCCAGCGCGTGGCCAGGATTGCCGCCCGAGACCCGGCGCAGCTCGTCGGCGACCCGGGCCGCGACCTCGGCGCCGACCGACGCCGCGGTGAGCTGGTAGAAGCTCGACTGCCCGAGCGGCGCCAGCTCGAAGCGCCGACCGCGCGCGGCGATGGCGATCGCGGCGTCGATGGCGGTCGCGGTGCTGGTGAGCGGCGGCTCGGGCGAGCGCTGCGCGATGAGCAGCATCGCCGCCACGTCGGGGATGGCGCGGATGAGGTAGGCCAGCACGTCGGTGACGGCGGGCGCGGCCTGGTCGGCCTCGTCGACGATCACGGCGAGCGGGCGCACCGAGGCCGCCGCGACCATCAGCTCGGCGATCGCCTCGGCCAGCACCCAACGTCCGGGCCCGGCCGGCGGCGGCTCGTCGGCGAGCAGGCTGGCCAGGTGCGGATTGGCGCTGGCGCCGGTGCGGGCCCAGTGCGGCCCGGCGATCGCGATCAGCGCGCGGGCCAGCGAGCGCAGCGCGGCCCACGGCGCGTCGCCGGCCTGGGCCGAGACCCGCAGCAGCTCGCCACCGTCGAGCTGGACGTGCAGCCCCAGCTCGGCCAGCAGCCGCGACTTGCCGATGCCGGGCTCGCCAACCACGACCACCGGCGTGCCGCGCCCGGTCTTGGCCGCGGCCCACGCCCGCTCGAGCTCGGCCAGCTCGCGATCGCGCCCGAGCACCGCGCCGATCGCGAGCGCGCGTCGCTGCGAGCGCACCTGCGGGCCGCGCGCGACCAGGCCGGGGTCGTGGCCGGTGGCCTCGGCGACCGCGCGCCAGCGATCGAGCACCTCGTCGGCGCTCTCGGGCCGCGCGCCGGGTGCGGGATCGAGGAGCGCGACCATCAGCTCGGCGAGTGCGGCCGGGATATCGGGGCGGGTCCGTCGAGGATCACCGGGGCTGCCGGCGCGCTGCGCCGCGACCACCGCCCGCGGCGTCGCGCCCGCGAAGGGCCGCGCGCCGACCACGAGCTGCCACAAGACCACGCCAAACGAGTACAGATCCGAGCGGGGGTCGAGGCGCCCCGACCACGCCTCGGGCGCGGCGTAGCCGATGGTGCCGCGCGCGGTCGCGCCGCCGGGATCGACCAGCGGCGTCACCAGGCCGAAGTCGGCGAGGCGCGCGGCCCGACCCGGCGCGAGCTCGAGCGACACGCCATCGACGAGGATGTTCGACGGCTTGACGTCGGCGTGGACCATGCCGCCGGCGTGGACCGCGGCCAGCGCGTCGAGGACGCCGGCCATGAGCGGCCACAATCGACGCGGGTCAGCGGCCTGAATCAGGGTCGGCCCGACGATGAGCTCCATCGTGAAGTACTCGTCGCCGGCGTCGGTGAGGCCGTAGTCGAGGACCGAGACGATGTTGGGGTGGCGCAGGCGCGCAAGCGCGACGAACTCGCCGCGCAGGTTGGTGGTGCCCCGGGCCCGCGGCATGATCTTGAGCGCGACCTCGCGGCCGGTCGCCAGGTCGAAGGCGCGGTGCACGATGCCGATCGATCCCTCGCCGAGGCGCGCGATCAGTCGGTAGCGTTCGGCCGGTCGCATGCGCCGCGATCATCGCCGCGCCCGTGCGCGCAGCGCAACCCGCGTCGACCCTTCACGCCCAGGCGACGACGACGAGCCGCTTGCCGCGGACGGCATGCGGCCATCGGTGACGCAGCGCGTGTCGAGGACGACCACGTCGCCGGTCGGCTCACCGCCAATCACCTCTGCAACCACACGTTCGTCGACCGCGAGCTGCGGGTCTGGCTGGAGGCCGCCGACGCGCACGCGCCGCTGCTCCGCTGGCCGATGAGGTTGCCCCCGAGCGGTGCGCCCAGCCTGCTGATCGTTTCGCGTGCGCAACGCGCGCACGACGAGGCGCTCATCACCGATGGAGAGGCTCGCGCGATCTTCGGCGTGGCGGCGATCGACCCGCTGCCGTGGGAGCGCCTGCGGTGACGTATCTGCTCGACCACAACGTCGTGCAGGATTTCTTTCACGCGGGGCGCGAGCGGGAGCTGATGGATGCGGCGGCCCGCTGTCCGCTCGCCGTCGCCGGCGAGGTGCGAGCCGAGATGATGAACGACCCGAAGAATGGCGCCCGCGCGAGGAAGTGGCTCGCGGCGGGGCCGATCGCCGTGCTGGAGATCGAGGTCGGCTCCGACGTCGACGACACGTTCCAGGCGCTGAAGCCGCTGGTGTCGGCCCAGCCCAAAGGCGAGCGCGCGAGCATCGCTCTCGCGACCCACGACGCATCGCTGACGTTCGTCGCGAATGACCGCAACGCGATGTGGATGGCCCTCAACGAGCTGCATGCGCCCGGCGAGCGGCTGGTCGGCCAGCCGGTGTTTCTGCGGCGGCTCCACGACGCCGCAGCGGTCGAGCCGGCGGCCATCGACGACGTGATGCATCACTGGCAAGGTCGCCGTCCGAGCTGGTGGGCGACGTGGCGTGCGAGTCTGGAGCGAGCGGCTACGCCGTGATCGCGAGCGCGCCCCAGACCACGCCGACCACGACCGCCAGGGCGCCGGCCCCGATGCGGACCCCGCGCAGCGCCGGCGCACCGGCGTGGACCCGCGACAGCGAGAGCGCGGCGACGCCGCTGACTGCCGCCATGCCGATCACCGAGCCGAGGCCAAACAGCAGCACGTACGCCACCGCGCTGGCGCGGGTCGGCATCTCAGCCATCGCGAGCGCGGCCATCGCGCCCGAGCCGGCGAGGCCGTGGATGGTGCCGATCACCAGCGGGCGCAGCGCGAGCGTGCGATCGAAGACGTGGACGTGACCGCGCGGACCGGCGTGGGCGTGGGCGGTGTCGCCGTGGGCGTGGCGGTGGGCCTCGCCGCGGCGGCCTTCGCGCAGCGCGAGCACGAGGCTGCGCACGCCGAGCACGATGAGCATCGCGGCGACCCCGATCTCGAAGCCGCGCTCGACCCGCGGCGACAGCTCGGCCCGCGCGAGCAGCAGCGCGGCGCCGACCGCGACCAGCGCCAGCGTGTGGCCGAGGCCCCACAGCGCGCCGAGCAGCGCCGCCTGACGCGGGCGCGGCCGCTCGCTCACCAGCGTCGAGACCGCGGCGAGGTGATCGGGCTCGAAGGCGTGGCGCGCGCCCAGCGCGATGCCGAGCGCGCCGCTCACCACCAGCGGCCACATCAGCGCAGCTCCAGCAGCGCGCTGCGCAGGCGCCCCAGCCCGGTCTTGATGTTGTCCATCGAGGTCGCGTACGACAACCGGACGTGACCGGCGGCGCCGAAGCCCGAGCCCGGCACCACCGCGACCTTGCCGTGCTCGACCAGCCAGTCGCACAGCGCGACGTCGTCGGTGACCGGCTTGCCGTCGGGGAAGTGGGTGCCGATGAACGCGCCCAGATCGGGAAATGCGTAGAACGCGCCCTTGGGCTCGCGGCAGGCCACCCCGGGGATGTCACGCAACAGCTCGACCATGGTCTGGCGGCGCTCGTCGAAGGCGACCCGCATCGTCTCGATGCAGTCCTGGGGGCCGGTGAGCGCGGCCAGCGCCGCGATCTGCGCGAGGTGGGTCGGGTTCGAGGTCGACTGGCCCTGGACCTTGGCCATCGCCTTGATGATCGGCGCCGGCCCGGCGGCGTAGCCGATGCGCCAGCCGGTCATCGCGTAGGTCTTGCTGACGCCGTCGACGAGGATGGTGCGGGCCGCCAGCTCGGGGCTGACCGCGGCGATCGACGCGTACTTGGCGTCGCCGTAGCAGAGCGAGCGGTAGATGTCGTCGCTGATGACCAGCAGGTTGTGCTCGAGCACCACCTCGGCGATCGCCTTGATCTGCGCCGCGCTGTAGACCGCGCCGGTCGGGTTCGACGGGGTGTTGAGCACCACCGCGCGGGTGCGCGGCGTGATGTGCGCGCGCAGGCCGTCGGCGCGCATCGCGAAGTCGTCGTCGGGGCTGGTCGGCAAGATGACCGGCGTGCCGCCCGCCATCATGACCATGTCGGGGTAGCTCACCCAGTACGGCGCCGGGATGATGACCTCGTCGCCGGGGTCGAGCAGCGCGATGAACAGGTTGTACAGCGAGTGCTTGGCGCCGCACGACACCAGCACCTGCTCGGCCGAGATCGTCGTGCTGTGGACGCGGCCTAGCTCGGCGGCGACCGCTTCGCGCAGGATCGCGAGGCCCCCGACCTCGGTGTACTTGGCGACCGCGGACTTGCCCAGCGCGTCGCGGGCGGCCTGCTTGATGTGCTCGGGGGTGTCGAAGTCGGGCTCGCCGGCGCCGAAGCTGATGACGTCGACGCCCTGAGCCCGCAGCCGGGCGGCCTTGGCGGTGACGGCGAGGGTGATCGACGGCTTGATCGCGTCGAGGCGAGAGGCGGTCTTGATGTTGGGAACGATCGTCACGCGGGACTCCTGCGGTAGATCTCGGCGAGCGCGGCGCCGACGGCCGGCGGCACCAGTCCGGTGACGTCGCCGCCGAGGCTGGCGACCTCCTTCACCAGCGACGAGCTGACGTAGTGGTTGCGCTCGTCGGTCATGAAGAAGACGGTATCGATGCCGGGCGCGAGGCGCCGGTTCATGTGCGCGAACTGGAACTCGTACTCGAAGTCGGCCAGCGCCCGCAGGCCGCGCACGATCACGCGCGAGTTGCGGGACCGGCAGAAGTCGACGAGCAGCCCGCCGAAAGACGCGAAGTCGAGGCGCGCGATGTGCTTGGGCAGCGCCTCGCGGATGAAGGCGATGCGCTGGTCGACCGAGAACAGCGGCTCCTTGCGCGGGTTGACCGCGATCGTCACGACGATCTCGTCGAACATCTCGAGCGCGCGCTCGAGGATGTCGAGGTGGCCGTTGGTGATCGGGTCGAACGTGCCCGGGTAGACCGCGACGACGTGCTTGCCGGGATCGTGATCGCCGGGCGCGGCGTCGCCAGTGGGTGCGGTCATGGGGCCTCGAGTCGGTAGCGCGAGAGCGCGGTGTCGCCGTAGCGGCGCAGGTGGGTTCGTATCAGAAAGCTGGCGCGGTCGGGAGGTGGCGAGCGATGGGCGTGCTCGACGATCACCACGACCTCCTCGGTGAGCCGGCTTCGCGGCAGCGCGGCCAGGGTCGCCTCGACGACGCCCGCGGCGTAGGGCGGGTCCAAGAAGATCCATCCCCAGGCCGGACCGGGCCCGGCGCCGGCCAGGAAGCGCAGGACCTCGACCGGTGCCACGGTCGCGCGGTCGCCGACCTCGAGGTCGGTGAGGTTGCCGCGCAGCGTGAGGAGCGCGCCGCGATCGCGCTCGACGAAGGTGCTCGAGGCCGCGCCGCGAGACAGCGCCTCGAGGCCGAGCGCGCCCGAACCGGCGTAGAGATCGAGGACGTGCAGCGAGTCGGGCGGCGGGCCCAGCGAGTTGAACAGCGCCTCGCGCACCTTCTCCGAGGTCGGCCGGGTGGCCGAGTTGCGGGGCGCGCGCAGCACGCGTCCGCCCAGAGTACCCGCGACGATCCGCATCGCGGCGGGGTATCACGGCTCGGAGGCCGCGAGGGCCGCGCCGGCGGCGCGGGCGGCCGCTCGCAGCGCGCGGCGACGGGCCAGCCGGGTCCGGATCACGGCGGCGCTGACCAGCAGCGCGAAGCCGGCGACGATGCCGGCGGCGCGCGCGGCCGCGAGTCGGCCGGTCGTGCTGGGGTGCGCGACCGCGATGTAGCCGATGCCGACCACCGCGATGGCGACCGCGGTCCACCACCGGATCGCCTCCTCGCCGGGCATTTCTTCCTCGGGGCTCTGGCCGTCGAAGCTCTTGCGCGAGGCCAGCAGCAGCGCGACCGACGCGACCGTGAGCAGCAGCGTGGGCCAGTGGGGACCGGCAGCGGCGGCCAGCGCGGCCCGGAACCCGCCCAGCACCAGCGCGGCCAGCCACGCCGCTGGGCTGTGGCGGTAAAGCCCGCGCGCGACGACCAGCGTGGCGACGCCGACCGCGAACACCAGGGCCTGTCCGAAGGGGCCGGCGTCGACGATGGGGCCGTGCGGCACCGGCACCGCCGCGGCGAGCATCGCGAGCACGCCGACCGCGAAGGTCCAGGCCGCCAGCGCGGTCGGCACCAGCGAGGACGGGACCGTGGGCTCCGTGTGGTGGGCCCGACGGCGCAGCTCGAAGGCCACCAGCAAGGTCGCGCCGACCGCGATCGGCAAGAGGTTCACGACCGCGCGTCGCACCAGCAGCGCGGCCAAGGTCGCGGGATGGGCCGGCGGCGGCACGAACGCGAGCACGCTGGCCTCGAAGACCCCGAGGCCGCCCGGCACCTGGCTCACCGAGCCGGCGATCCCGGCGACCACGCAGATCGTCGTGGTGTGGATGAATGACAGCCCGGCGTCGGGCGGCAGACACAGCCACACGATCGTGCCGCCGACGAAGCCGTCGAGGACCGGCAGCACCAGCTGTGCCGCGAGGAGCTTGCCGCGCATCACCGGCAGGCTGAACGAGCGGATCTTGAGCGGGCGCGAGCGCCGCAGGCTCCAGGTGAGGTAGCCGACGAGCAGCACCGCGGCGATCAGGCCGATGACGCGGGTCGGCGGCAGGTTGATGTGGGCGCCGACCATCGGCGGCAGGTCGCCGAGCGACAGCACGACCGCGCAGGTCGCGAGCAGGCCGACGTAGTACGTCGACTCGCCGTAGACGGTGAGCTGCCCGACGTCGCTGCGCGACAGGCCGAACGCCTCGTACAGCCGCAGGCGCAGCGCGAAGCCGGTGATGGTGGCGATGCCGAGCGTGCTGAGCGAGCGGCTGATGAGCGCGGCCATCGCGATCCGAGGCAGGCCGATCGCGCGCTGGCCGGCGTAGGTGACCGCAAAGACCTCACGCCCGACGTACATGCCATACTGCACGATCAGCGCGAGCACCATGAGCGCGATCTCGCTGGCCGGCAGCCGCTCGAAGCCGGCCACGACCTCGTCGTAGTCAAAGCTCGTGAGCACGCGACGCAGCCCGAGCATGAGCACGACGAACGCGACGATCGTGATCCCCGGCTTGATCAGCCGCTTCCACAGCGGTCGGGGCGCGGTCGCGACGGTCATCGGATGGCACTGTCGCCCGGCCCGCGTCGTCGGGTCGAGTACGATGCGCGCGTGAACGTCGAGTGGAAGCTGATCCTCGCGGTGCTCGAGATCTTGTGGGTGTTGGGCATCGGCATGGTCATCGTGATGCAGCGACGCTCGGCGGCGGCGACCCTGGCCTGGCTGTTCGCGCTCGGGTTGTTGCCGATCGTCGGGCTGGTGATCTGGCGGACCATCGGGCCCCAGCGCCTCGATCGCCGCAAGCTCAAGCGCGCGGTGGGCCGACGCGCCATCGAGGCCGCGCTGGCCGGGTTGTCCGAGGCCCGCGAGAGCGCGCCCGCCCACGCCCGCCTGGCGATGGTGCCGATCGGCACCGGCGAGGCGGCGCCGCTGGCGGCCCGCGGTATCGTGCTCTACACCGACGGGCGCGCCAAGTACGCCGCGATGCTCGAGGCCATCGCCGCGGCCCAGCACCACATCCACCTCGAGTACTACATCTGGGAGCCCGATACGATCGGCACCCGGGTCCGCGACGCGCTCATCGAGCGGGCCAAGGCCGGCGTCGAGATCCGCATGCTCATCGACGGCACCGGCAGCGCCAAGCTCAAGAAGAAGTGGCTCAAGCCGCTGTGGGCGTCGGGCGTCGACGTCAAGTGGTTCAACCCGCTCGGGGTGCGCTCCATCCGCCGGCGCCGGCGCGCTGATTTTCGCACCCATCGCAAGATCATGGTGTGCGATGGCATCGTCGGGTTCACCGGCGGCATGAACGTCGCCGACGCCCACTCCGAAGAGTTCGGGCCGGGCTACTGGCGCGACACCCACATGCGCTTCGAGGGCAAGGCGGTCTCGGCGATGCAGCGCGCTTTCCTCGAGGACTGGTTCTACGCGTGCGACGTGGTGCCGCAGCTGTCGCCGGCGTTCTTCCCGCCGGTGCCCGACGACAGTGACCTGCCGCCCGAGGAGCGCGACGCGATCCAGATCGTGTCGTCGGGCCCCGACACCGACGCGTTCGCGATCCACAAGACCTACTTCGCGGCGATCGGCGCGGCGCGCTCGCGGCTGTGGATCACGACGCCGTACTTCATCCCCGATGAGCCGATCGCGATGGCGCTGGCGGCGGCGGCGCTCCAGCGCGTCGACGTGCGGGTGATCGTGCCGCGCAAGGGCGACAGCCGCATCGTCGACCTGGCGGCCCGCAGCTACTTCGAGGAGATGCTGCGTGCCGGCGTGCGGCTCTACGAGTACGAGCCGCGCTTCATCCACGCCAAGACCATGGTCATCGACGACGAGCTGGCGATCGTCGCGACCGCCAACCTCGACAACCGCAGCTTTCGGCTCAACTTCGAGCTGGCCGCGGTGATCTACGGCACGACCGTCGCGGCCAAGCTGGCCGAGACCTTCGTCGAGGATCAGGCCGCCAGCAGCGAGGTCACGCTGGGGGCGCTGGCGGTGCAGAAGTTCGTGACCCGCCTCGGCCAGGCCAGCGCGCGCCTGCTGTCGCCTTTGCTGTAGGATGCCGGCCATGGGCGAGCGCCACCACAACCTGACGGCGCTGCTGCTCGACGCCAACCTGGCGCAGGGCCGCGGCGACGCCACGGCGTTGTGCGAGGGCACCCGCTCCTGGACCTACCGCGAGCTGACCGATCAGGTCGCGCGGATGGGCGGCGCGCTGGCCGGGCTCGGCGTCGGGCGCGGCGAGCGGGTGGCGATCTTGATGCGCGACACCCTCGAGGCCGCGGCGGCGATCCTGGGGGTCATCCGCATCGGCGCGGTCGCGGTCCCGCTGTCGGAGCTGGCCCGCCCCGATGATCTGCGAGAATCATTGGGCCACGCCGGCGCGGTGTGCGCGATCGTCGACGGCGCGCTCGAGCCGGCCATCGACGCGATCCGCGGTCACCTGCCGCTCCTGCGCGAGGTGGTGTGCTCGCATCCGCGGGCGGCCGGCGAGCGCGACGCGGCGGCGCTGTGTGCGGCGGCCACCCCGGCCGCGGCGGCGGCGGTCGCGCCGACCGACGACGCGTTCATGCTGTACTCGGCCGGCTTCGCCGAGGAGGCCTGCGGGGTGCGCCACAGCCACGCTGGGCCGGTGGCGGCTCAGGCCTCGTTCGCGGGCAGCTACCTCGGGGTCGCCGCCGGTGAGCGGGTGTTTGCGGTCGCCCGGCTCTCGACGGCGTTCGGGCTGGGTGCCGGGCTGCTGTTCCCGCTGCTGAGCGGCGCGTGCGCGCAGCTCCTGCCCGAGCAGCCTCACTCGCGCGTCGTGCTCGCGGCGATCGCGCGCTACCAGCCCCAGCATTTTCTCACCACGCCGTCGGTGTACGGCCAGCTGGCGCGCGACGTGACCGCCGCGAAGCTGGCGCCGCCGCTGGCCGGCGTGCGGCGCGCCATCGCCGGTGGCGAGGGCATGCCCGACAAGCTCATCCCGCGGATCCGCGCCGCGCTCGGCGCCGACGTCGAGGTTGGCTACGGGCTCACCGAGGTGCTGCAGATCGTCCTGGCCGGCATCGCCAGCGACGACGGTCGCGCGGGCGCGTGCGGCCGCCCGCTGGCCCAGGTCGAGGCCCGCGTCGTCGACGACGAGGCGGTGGCGGTCGGCCCCGACGAGATCGGCACGCTGCAGGTGCGCGCGCCGTCGATGTGCGCCGGCTACTGGACCGGCATCGCGGCGCCGGCGGCCGATCCCGACGGCTGGCTCACCACCCGCGATCGCTTCCTGGTCGATGGCCGCGGCGTGTTCCACCACTGCGGCCGCACCGACGATCTGTTCAAGGTCGGCGGCCGGTGGGTCGTGCCCGCCGAGGTCGAGCGCGCGCTGCTGTCGCACGACGCGGTGTGGGAATCCGCCGTGGTCGGCGTCGACGACGAGGACGGCCTGAGGAAGCCGCTCGCCTTCGTGGTCGTCAACGTCGGGCACGTCGCCAGCCCCGAGCTCGAGACCGAGCTGCGCGAGTTCGTCAAGCAGACCCTGGCGCCTTACAAGTACCCGCGCTGGATCGAGTTCATCGACGCGCTGCCGCGCGGGCCGAGCGGACGGCTCTTGCGCTACAAGCTGCGGCCCAAGGCCCGGCGTCGACAGGCGGAGACCGGCGCGGCGTGATCACGGCGGTCGCGCGGGCGCTGGCGATCGCGGCGACGCGGCTCGAGGCGCAGGCTGGGCTGGCGATCCTCGACGGTGCCGACGCGGCGGCGGCCCGCACGCTGGTGGCGCCGCCGCCGCTGGGCGATCCGCGGCCCGACGGTTGGCGCGAGGTCGAGCCGAGCTGGATCGCGCACGCGCTCGCCGGCGAGGACGACGCGGTGCGCGCGATCGTGTGCAGCGATCGCGACGATGTCGGCGCGCGCTGGCTGGCCCGGTGGTTTCTCGGCGCCCTGGTGCCGATGCCGCCGACCGGGCCGGCGACCACCGTCGGCGAGCTGCCCGGCCTGCCGACCCGGATCCTGGTGCGGACCCTCGACGCGCTGGGGCGGCGGCAGCTGGCTCATGCCGCGGGCGGCGCCTCGGTGGCCGAGCTCGCTGGCCTGGCGGCGCGATTGCCGTGGGGCCGGACCCTGGCCGGCGAGATCGCGGCGGTGCGCTCGCTCGGCGAGGACGCGGTCGGCCAGCTGGGGACGCGGACCGCGGCGCTGCGGCGCACCGCTGCGCTGGCGTGGCACGAGCCGACCGCGCCGCTCCTGGCCGGGGTGCGGGCCATCGCGCCCGCGGTGCGCGGCGATGTCGGCGCCCAGCTCGCGCAGCGGCTACCGCGGGTGCTGGGCCTGCTCGCGCTCGTCGAGCTGCGCGGTTTCGGCGCCGCTCCGCCGGTGGTCGCGGCGGTCTCGCCCGTCGAGCTCCGGCGCGCGATCGCCACCGCGCAGCGCGGATGAACGCGCCGGCCCGAACCGGCACGCTGGACGCTCGATCGGCACGGCGTGACCGGCCTGCCGACCGCGGGCGCGATCGGCTAGCGAGGCGGGCGCCGACCGTGCCATCGTCGACGCCATGACGGTGCGGATCCTCGACGGCCAGATGTTCGATGCCGAGGTGGAAGCGCGGGCGATGCGGGCGAGCGCGACCGCCGAGCTGGAGCGCGCGCGCGCCGAGATCGCGAGCTTGCGGGCGGCGGCCGAGCGTGACCTGGCGCGGGCCCAGGCCGAGGCGGTCGCGGCGCGCAGCGAGGCGGCGCGGGTGCGCTCGATCGCCGGGCTGCCGGCCGCCGCGGGTCGGGTCACCGAGATCACCGGGCTCACCGTGCGGGCGCACTGTCCGGGCGCCAGCCTCGGCGAGGTGGTGCGGATCGCGCGTGGCGCCTGGCAGGTCGGGTCGGCCGAGGTGCCGGCCGAGGTGGTCGGCTTCGTCGACGACGCGGTGGTGCTCATGCCGCTGGGCGACCTGGCCGGGGTGGCCCCGGGCGCGGCGGTCACCGCCACCGGCGCGCCGCTGTCGTTCGCGTGCGGGCCGGCGCTCCTCGGTCGCGTCCTCGACGGGCTCGGCCAGCCCCTCGACGGTGGCCCCGCCATCGAGGGCGAGCCCTGGCCGATCGATCGCGCCGCGCCGCCCGCGATCACGCGCCCCGCGGTCGCGCAGCCGCTGGTGACCGGGGTGCGTGCCATCGACGGCTTCTGCACGCTGGGCCAGGGCCAGCGCCTCGGCGTGTTCGCCGCCGCCGGCGTCGGCAAGTCGACGTTGCTCACCCAGATCGCCCAGGCCGCCGACGCCGACGTGATCGTCTTGGGGCTGGTCGGCGAGCGCGGCCGCGAGCTGGGCGACTGGCTCGATCGCCTGCAGGCGGCGCGGGCTCGCACCGTCGTCGTGTGCGCGACCAGCGACGCGCCCAGCCTGGCTCGGGTCCGCGCGGCGTCGACGGCGACCGCGGTCGCCGAGTACTTCCGCGATCAGGGCGCGCGCGTGCTCCTGCTCGTCGACTCGCTCACCCGGGTCGCGCGAGCCCAGCGCGAGGTCGGGCTGTCGGCCGGTGAGCCGCCGGCCCGCCACGGCTATCCGCCCAGCGTGTTCGCGCTGCTGCCGCGGCTGTGCGAGCGCGCCGGCGCCGCCGCCGTCGGATCGATCACCGCGATCTACGCGGTGCTGGTCGCCGGCAACGATCTCGACGAGCCCATCGCCGACGAGGTGCGCGGCATCGTCGACGGGCATCTGGTCCTCGATCGCCGGCTGGCCGGACGCGCGCACTTCCCGCCCATCGACGTGGTCGCGAGCGTGTCGCGCATGTTCGGCGCGCTGGCCACGCCGGCTCAGCAGGTCGCGGCCGCCGAGGTGCGCCGCCAGCTCGCGATCTTCGACGAGCATCGCGAGCTGCTCGCGGTCGGCGCCTACAAGCCGGGCAGCGACCGCGCGCTCGACCGCGCCATCGCGCGCATGCCGGCCATCGACGGCTTCTTGCGTCAGGACGGTGGTGGCGCCCCGTTCGCGCGCACCGTGGCCGAGCTGGTCGCGCTCGCGCGGACGTGACGAAGCGGAAATGGCCGGGGCAAAACACCCCGCCGTGGCGTCGCGTCGATGCGCCGACGTCTCAGGGGAGCCGGTGGCGGAACCGCGATCCTCGACGAGAAGCTGCAACCCTCTGCTACGATGCGCCCCGACGATGCACCCCAACGCGGCACACCGCTTGCGTAGTGCGACCGCTACGTGTCGCAGATGACCCGGCGTCGATCCACCCTCCTGCCACCGTCGCGCGTGGTCGTCGCGCCGTCGTTCGTCGGCCGCCTCGACGAGCTGGTCGCGCTGCGCGAGCACCTCACGGTCGCGCCGCTCGCGGTCGTACATGGGCCGCTCGGCGCCGGCAAGAGCGCCCTCGCGCTGCGCCTCGCGCGCGAGCTGGAGGTCGAGGCCACCGTGGTGCGCTGCTTGCCCGGCGAGCGCGCCGGGGCGGTGCGGGCCCGCGCCGAGCGTCGGCTGCGCTGTCCGGCCGGCGGGCTCGCCGAGCTGCTGACCAGCGAGGAGCGGCTCTTGGTGCTCGACGATCTGCACCACGTCGTCGACGACGAGGCGGTGCGGCTCATCGCCGAGCTGGCGCCGCCGCCCGGTGGGCTGGGTCGTCTGCTCGCGATCGCGCGCGAGCGGCCCCTGCTCCCCGCCGAGCTCGATCGCAACGAGCTCGAGCTGGGCGGCCTCGACGAGCTGAGCGCGGCCGCGCTGTGGAGCGACCTCGAGGCGCGCTTCGGCGCGGTCGGCCCGTCGGGCGCGGCCTACCTGCGCACCCGCGGGTTGCCGCTGGCGCTGCGCGGGGAGTACGCCCGCGCGCGCTTCGGCGCCCAGGCCTGGACCATGGCGGCCCTCACGCCCCCGGCGCGGGCCGCGCTGGCCGCGCTGGCGGTGCTGCGCGTCGCCGTCGAGCCGGCCGCGATCGCCGCGCTCGCGCCCGAGGTCGAGCTCGAGCCCGCGCTGGTCGAGCTGATCGAGCGCCAGCTGGTCGACGGCGACGAGGCCGGCCGGCTGTGGGTCCACGAGCTGATCGAGGCCCAGGTCGTGGCCGCCCTCGACCTCGACGAGCGGACCGCGCTCGAGCGCGCCGCCGCTGCGCTGCTCGCCACCGGGGCTCGCGACAGCGGCGCGATCGCCGGCCTCGACGCGGTCGATCGCCTGCGCGAGACCGCGCTGCACTGGCTGGCCGCCGGCGACATCCCGGCCGCGGTCGCCGTCGTCGAGCGCGAGGCCGAGGTCGCGGCGCGTCGGGGCGCGGGCGGCGAGATCGAGTCCCTCATCACCGCGATCGGACCGCACGCCGCGCCGGCGCTGGCTGCGCTGCAGGTCGAGCTGGCGGCGCGGGCGGGTCGGGTCGCCGAGGCCAACGAGCGCGTCGCGGCCGGCGCCACCGGGGTGCGCCCGTTGCTGCTGGCCGAGCTGGCGCTGGCCGCCCTCGAGATCGAGCCGGCCGCGGTCGCGCTCGAGGCGATCGCCCGCGCGCCGGCCACCGCGCCCGGCGCGCAGCTGCAGCGGGCCCGCGCGGTCGCCCGTCTGGTCGAGCTCGATCTGGCGCGCGGCGAGGCCGGGGCCGCCCGCGCGCGGGTCGAGGATGCGCTGCACGAGCCGGTGCCGCCGCTGGCCCGCGCCGGCCTGCTGGTCGCGCTCGCGCAGGTCGAAGATCACGAGGCCCGCCCGACCGCGGTGCGCGCGGCGCTGACCCGCGCGTCGGGCGCGCTGGCCGCCGGTGCGGCGAGCGAGGAGCTGGCCGCGCTCATCGAGGCGCGGCGCGCCACCAGCCTCGCGCGCGAGGGCCGCCTGGCCGAGGCCCGGGCCGCCCTCGAGGACGCCCGCGGGCGGGCTGGGGGGCTCGACGCGATCGCGATCGCCGAGGAGGTCGGCGCGAGCCGGGCCGTCATCGACGCGCTGCGCGGAGAGTGCGCGGCCGCGGCGGCGCGGCTCACCGCGATCACGCTGGCCCGACGCGCCCGCGGCGATGAGCTGGGCGCGCTGCGCGCCGAGCTGGCCACCGCCGAGCTCGAGCTGCGCCGCGGCGACATCGCGCGCGCCTCCGAGCTGGCCAGCGCGGCCCGCGGGCCGCTGGTGCGCCTGCACCTGACCGCGCTGGCCGAGCGCGCCGAGCTGATCCTGGCCGCCGCCGATCTGGCCGAGGTCCGCCTCGATCGTGCCCGCGCCACGCTCGAGCGCCTCGCGGTGTCGACCGCGCTGCCGACCGGCGATCGCATCCGCGCCACCCAGCTGGCCGCCGAGGCCCGCGCGCTGTCGGGGCAACGCAGCGGCGCCATCGACGCCGCTCGCGACGCGGCGGCGCCCGACGACGAGCTGGGCCGCGATCTGGCCGAGGCCCGGGTCGCGACGGTGGCCGGCGATGTCGGGCGCGCCCTCGCCGCGGCGCGTCGGGTCGCGGCGGCGGCCGAGCGCACCGGTCGCGCCGCCGATCTCGCCGAGGCGCTGGTCATCGGCTGTCGCCTCGAGCTGGCCAAGGGCGAGCGCTCGGGCGCGCGCGCGCAGGCGGTGCGGGCTGCCCGCGAGGCGGCCTCGGCCGGGCTGGTGCGCTCACGCAGCCACGCGCTCCTCGCGCTGGCCTCGCTGGCCCGCGACGACGACGACGTCGCGGCGGCGTCGATCTACGCCCGCGACGCTCTCGAGCTGGCTCAGCGGGCCGGGCTCCCCGTCGAGCGGCTGGCCGCGACCGTCGCGCTCGACAGCCTGGCCGGTGGGCCGCCCGAGGTCGGTGCCGCCAGCGGCGCCGCCGCCGCGATGACGCCGGCTGCGATCGACGCCGCGACCCGGCTGCTCACCGATCTCGGCCTCACCGCGATGCGGCCATTCCGCGTCATCGACGCCACCGGCGCCACGATGGAGCTGGCCGACGCCGATCCCGAGGTGCTGCGCCTGGCGGCGCGGACTCTCGCCGTCGACGGCGTGCGCGAGACGATCTGGCGGCGCGGCATCGAGCTCGCCGACCTGCGCCGGCGCTCGCTCCTCAAGAAGCTGCTCTTCCTCCTCGCCGCCGCGCCTGGCCGCACGTTCTCCAAGGAGGAGATCGTGCAGACCGTGTGGAACGTCGCGTATCACCCGCTGCGCCACGACGCCGCGCTGTTCACCAACATCATGCGCATCCGCCGCATCCTCGGCGAGGACGGCGCCGAGCTCATCCGGGTCTCCGAGGACGGCTACCGCTTCGACCCGCCGTCCGACTTCGTCTTCGTCGTCCGCGCGAGCTGACCCCGCGCGAGTCGCTCAGTTCAGCCAGCGCGGCGGATCGCCGGGCTCGTCGTCGACGGTGTCGGGGGCCTCGGCCAGCGGATCGGGCTCGCCCCAGGCTGCCGCGGCCGGCGGCGCGTAGACCCGCGCGGCGTCGGCGGCAGCCTCGGAGACCGCCCAGCTAGCCAGCTTGGCCCGGGCCCGCTTGCGGCGCCGCCACCAGCCGAGCACCAGCAGCAGCGCGGCCAGCACCCACAGGCCCGAGGCGAACACGCTGGCCGGCACCAGCAGATAGCGGCGCGACAGATCGGCCTTCCACTCGTCGAACAGCTCGTCGAGGCCCACGCCGTAGGCCTGGCGGGCGGCGTCGTCGATCGACTTGCCGCCTGACAGCTCGCGCAAGAACTCGCGGAACGCCCAGCGGTCGCCGTCGTCGTCTTGATCGGCGTAGTGGCCGCGATTGACCAGATAGCCGACGAAGTCGTAGCTCTCGGCATAGGCCCGCGACGCCGGAGCCTCCTCGGCCGGGAACCCGATCTCGAGCTCCTCGAGGGGGATGACCTTGCCGAACCACGCCATGCCGGCCAGGGTCTCGAGCCGAGCCATGTCGAGGTCGGCGGCGTGCTGCCACGCAAAGCCCTCGTGCAGCCAGCGCGGCGCGCCCGGCACCGCGGCGCCCAGCGCGAGGTGGGCCAGCTCGTGATCGAGCGTCTTGTCGAGATCGTGGCGCTGGCTGCCGCGGCCGATCGCCAGCGCGAGCACGCCGAGATCGGGATACGCGACCCCGGCCGCCCAGCGCGGCGCGCCGCGACCCGGCGGCGCCACCGACGACAGCGACGCGGTGTCGGCCACGACGCGGATCTCGATCGTCGACGGTCGCGGCAAGCCGGGCAGGTCCGCGCTGATCCGCGCCAGCGCCCGCTCGGCGCGCTCGGCGACCCGCCGGGCCTCGCGCTGCAGCCCGGCCTCGGCGCGCACGTGGATGTCGCCGCGATCGATCACGATCGGCAGCGCGCGCTCGGCGGACGCCGACGCGGCCAGCCCGAGCACCAGCGCGATCGCGCACAGCCAGGTCGCGAGGGCGCGCACCTAGAACCTCAGCTCGAAGTGCTGGCGGTCTTCACCGGCGTCCACCGCGTAGATGACCAGCGCCCCGACCGCGACCGCGCCGCCGATCGCGGCGTAGACCCACCAGCGGGCCGGCGCCTTCTCGCCGCGCTTGCGCTCGACCCGATCGGCGTCGTCCTGCTCGCGCAGCAGCGGCTCGCCAGCCGCCGGCGCGCGATCGTGGGTGGCGCTCCAAGCGTCGTGGGTAGCGTTGGCGATCGCGGCGCCGTCGCCCGACGCGCCAGGCGTGAGCTTGCCGTCGACGCGCTGCCACAACGTGGCGCGTCCGTCGCGGCCGATGACCACGGCCAGCTCGGCGTGGGCGCGGGTCATCACGTCGTCGAGGGCGACGGTGTCGACGGCCCCAGCCCGCTGCCAGCTCCGCACCCGGTTCGCGATCTCGACGGCGCCGACCTCGCGGGCGGTCTCGACGTCGATGGTGAGCGGCTGGCCCAGCGCGGTCACGAGCACCGCGCCGCGCTGCGGCCCGTCGGCGACCGCGACGACGTGCTTGCCAGCCGACACGAAGGTCTTGGCTGGGGTCAGGCCGATCGGGCGATCGTCGACCCACGCGATCGCGCCGGCGGGGCCGGTCACCGTCAGCTCGATGATGTCGCGGTCGGTCGAGGCGTCGATCTCGGGATGGCGGGCCCATGCGTCGGCGGGCAGCGGGCCGACCAGGGTCTCCTTGAAGCCCAGCGCGCGCAGCCGCTCGACGGCGAACCGCGCGCTCGAGCGATCGCCGTCGCGCTCGGCGCACAGCGCGACATAGGCCCAGGCCCGGGCCAGCCGCGACAGGTCGTCCAACCCGGCGGCCCGACGCGCGGTCAGCAGCTGCGCAGCGAGCTCGGCCGAGGGCCGCGCCCGCCCGCAGTCGAGCTCGCCGAAGCCGGCCTGGGCCTCGACGAGCGCCGTGATCGCGGCCTGCTGATCGAGGTCGCGTCCGACCAGCGCGACCGCGGCCTCACCGCCGACCGGCACCAGCTCGACCGCGCGCAGCGCCGCCAGCAGCTCGGCGCGGGCGCTGTCGTCGACGTCGGCGCGCAGATCGATCACCGCGACCGCGGCCGGTGGTGGAGCCGGCTTCGCGTGGGCCGCGCCGACCTCGCCGACCAGGGCGGCCCCGCCACCGAGCGCGGCGAGCGCTACAGCGACTCGAAGTATTTGGACAGCGCCCATACTTCCTTGGGGCGCAGCCCGTCGAACTGGACGCCGATCTCGAGATCGGTGCTCCAGCGGACGACCGCGCCGATGGTGATCGCGTCCTCGGCCAAGGTCGGCACGCGGAAGCTGAGGTGGAGGCGGTGGCCCATGGGCAACCGCGCATGGGTGACCAAGGCGCCACCGATCGACAGGTTCACGATCACCGTCGTGTGCTCGGCGTGCGTCGCCTCGTCACGCACGAGGCACGTGATGGCGACCGGGTGACGAGTCGAACCGCGTTTGTCGGACACCGGCCGATTGTAAGTCGTCGGCGGCCGGTGACCAGGGGCTTCGACGCCACTCCTTCGGGCAGGGCGTCGCAGGCCGCTACAACTTGATGTCGAGGTAGGCCTTCTTGCGGAGCTCCTCGATCCAGCGCGTGGTCTCCTTTTGCATCTCGCGCTGCTGGAGCTCGCCGCGCAGCTGGTCCTTGAGCTGGTCGAAGGTCTTCATCGCGTTGCGCTTGACCTCGGTGACGTAGAACACCTCGAGCCCCTTGGGCCCGTTGATCGGGCCGCGGGGGGCGTCGCCGGGCGCCATGCCGAACACGACCGACTCCCACTGCGGGTCGAGGGTGTTGCGCTCGATCCAGCCCAGCTCGCCGCCGCTGGCCTTGGTGTTCTCGTCGTCGGACAGCTCGGCCGCGACCGCGCCGAAGGTCTCGCCGGCCTTCACCCGCGAGATCACCGTGGCGGCGGCGGCGCGCGCGGTGGCGACCTCGGCCTCGGTGGGACGGTCGGGCAGCGCGATCAGGATGTGCGATAGCCGCACGCTCGAGACCTCCTCGGAGCGACGCACCATCTGGTCGTAGCGGGCGCGGAGCTCGTCGTCGGAGACGTTGACCTTGGGCGCCACCAGCATCTTCACGGCGCGCAGGCGGGTGAGCTGGCGCCGCATGTTGTTGCGGTACTGCGCCAGGGTGTAGCCCTGCGCCGAGAGCGCCTGCTGGAACTGGGCCTCGTCGAGCTTGTGCTCGCTGCGGGTCTCGCGGATGACCTCGTCGATCTCCTTGGACGAGATCTCCTCGAGGTTGGCCTCCTTGGCGGCCTCGACGATCAGCTCCTCGTTGATCATCTCGTCGAGGACCTGGGCCCGCAGCTTGTCCTTGCGGCGCGCGCGCTCCTTGGCGTCCTCGATGTTGTCGACGTCCTCCTCGTACGGCAGGAGCTGCACGGTCAGCTCGCTGTCGAGGACGATCGCGTCGTTGACGATCGCGACCACGCGGTCGATCACGAAGGTGCGGCGCGGTTTTTCGGCGGCCTTGGCCGCCTTGGGATCGGCGGCGCGCGGCTGCGCGGGCGCGAGGCTCGGCGCAAGCACCGCGGCGGCGAGGAGGAAGGCGAGCGGGAAGCGTGCGTTCATGGGAGGCTCAGCGGTTGGACCGGCGGCAGCGCGGCAGGGTTGCTCGTCATTCGGGCTTGGGCTCGACCGGCGGCGGGACCGGCATCTGGCCCGGCTCGGTGGGCGGCGGCAGCGGCTGCGACAGGTCGGGCAGCGGCGCGGTGTCGCCGTGCGGATCGCCGCCCTCGACCGAGGTGTCGATGCGGACCTTGGCCAGGTTGTCCTCGAGCACTTCGATCTTGGCCTTGCCACGCAGGCCGTCGATGAAGGCCTTCTGGGCGTCGACGCGCTTGTCGCGGTAGAGCTTGTTGCGGATGGTCTGGGTCGCGTCGTCGACGGTGCGGACCAAGGCCTTGCGGCGACCGGTCTGCTTGAGCACCCAGAACGTGCCGTCGCCGCCGTCGATGACGCCCGAGACGTCGCCGGTGTTGACCAGCGCGAAGGCGCCGTCGATGACCGCGCGCGGCAGGTCCTTCGACGTCGTCGACAGGTAGCGCAGGTCGCCGCCGCGCAGCTTGAGCTCCTCGTCGATGGTGTAGGCGGTCACCAGATCGCGGAAGCCCTTGTTGGTCTTGCCAGCCTCGCCGGCAGCCTCGCGGGCGACCCGCTCGGCCTGGGCTCGCGCCTTCACGACGATGGCCGAGGCGCGGACCTCCTCGGGCTTGACGAACTCGTCTTGATTGGCGTCGTAGTAGGCCTTGATCTCGGCGGCGGTGATCGACTCGGGCGTGACGCGAGTCTCGAACTCGTCGCGCAGCAGCTTCTGGATCATCACCTGCTTCATCGTGCGGACGACCTCGGGATCGCGGTCGTAGCCTCGGCGCGCGGCCTCGGCGGCCAGCACCTCGAAGCGCACCAAGCTGTCGAGGAACTCTTTTTTCTGCTCGAGCGACGTGTAGCGCGCGCGGATATACGGCGACTGCCGGTTGAGGCGCTCCTGCAACTCGCCGACCGTGATCGTGAGGTCGTCGACCTTGGCCAGCGGCGCGGCCAGCTCGCCGGTGGGCTGGTTGCCCAGCGGCGCGGCGCCGGCGAGGCTCGCCTTGCTCGTCGCCTTCTTCTTGCCTTCACAGGCGACCAGCGCTAGCGCGGCGAGCGCGATCAGGAGAAGGTTTCGTCCGCGCATAGTGCCTCTCGTTTCAACGGTTTACGCTGGTTCAGGTAACACGCGCGACCAGGTCCTGCAAGCGCTGCCTGGCGGCCTGGGTCGGCACCTTGGCCTCGTCGGGCGTGAGGTGGACGTGGAGCCGCCCGTCGCGCTCGAGCCGCCAGGGCCGGGGCAGCTTGGTGACGTCGACCTTGGTGGCGGGCCCGAGGGCGATCGCGAGCCGCGCCCGGGTCAGCTCGACGGCGGTGGCCGACAGTCGCCGCGCCAGCGCCTTCACGATCATCAGGTCGGCGAGCAGGATGGTCTGGCCGGGCAGGGGGCCGAAGCGGTCGGCCAGCTCGTCGAGCAGCCCGCGCGCCTCGTCCTCGTCCTCGATCGCCGACAGCCGCTTGTACAGGTCGAGGCGCTGGGCCGGCTCGGGCACGTAGTCGTCGGGGATGTAGCCGGGCACCTCGATCGACAGCTCGGGATCGATCGGGTGGTGGATGGGCTCGCCCTTCATCTGGGCGACCGCCTCCTCGAGCATGCGGACGTATTGCTCGAAGCCGACCGCGGCGATCGAGCCCGACTGCTTGGCACCGAGCAGCTCGCCGCCGCCGCGGATCTCGAGGTCGGCCGACGCGATCTGGAAGCCCGCGCCCAGCTCGGTGAAGCGCTGCAGCGCCTCGAGGCGACGGCGGGCCTCCTCGGTGAGCTGCTCGGGCGCGGGCACCAGCAGGTAGCAATAGGCCCGCGCCGACGAGCGACCGACCCGGCCCCGCAGCTGGTAGAGCTGGGCCAGGCCGAAGGCGTCGGCGCGCGCGACGAAGAGCGTGTTGGCGCGCGGGATGTCGAGGCCGCTCTCGACGATCGTCGTCGAGACCAGGATGTCGAACTCGCCGCGCACGAACTTCACCATGGCGTCTTCGAGCTGGTCGGCCGGCATCTGGCCGTGGGCCACGCCGACCCTGGCGCGCGGCACCAGGCGCTGCAGCAGGTCGGCCCACTCCTTGAGGCTGCGATCGCTGCGCGACGACGACACCGTCTTCTGACCCTCGACGGCCACCAGGTTGCCGCGGTCGATGTGGCGGGTGACGAAGTAGATCTGGCCGCCGCGCGCCAGCTCCAGCTCGATCGCACCCTTGATCAGCGCCTCGTCGAGCTGGGCCACGAAGGTGCGGACCGCGCGACGATCGGCGGGCGGCGTCGCGATGATCGACAGGTCGCGCAGGCCGGTCAGCGCGAGGTGCAAGGTGCGCGGGATCGGCGTCGCGGTCAGGGTCAGCACGTCGACGTGGGCGCGCAGCTTCTTGAGCCGCTCCTTGTGGGTCACGCCAAAGCGCTGCTCCTCGTCGATGACGACCAGCCCGAGATCCTTCCAGCGCACGTCGGCCGACAGCACGCGGTGGGTGCCGACGACCACGTCGAGCTCGCCGGCGGCCAGGCCGCGCAGGGTGGCGAGCTGCTCTTGCTTGCTCTGGAAGCGCGACAGCTTGCCGACGCGGATCGGCCACGACGCGAAGCGCTCGGTCATGGTGCGCGCGTGCTGTTCGACGAGGATCGTGGTCGGCGCCAGCATGAGCGCCTGCTTGCCAGCCGTCGCGGCCTTGAAGATGGCGCGCAGCGCGACCTCGGTCTTGCCGTAGCCGACGTCGCCGCAGATCAGGCGATCCATGGCCTTGCCGCTCTCCATGTCGTCGAGGGTGGCCTCGATGGCGGCGGCCTGATCGGGGGTCTCCTCGTAGGGGAACCCGGCCTCGAACTCGCGGAAGAAGTCGTCGGCGGGCGGGAAGCGGTGGCCGGGCAGCGCGGCGCGCTGGGCGTAGAGCTGGAGCAGCTCCTCGGCGAGCGCCTGCACGTGGCGCGACACCTTGCCCTTGGACTTCTCCCAGGTGAGGCCGCCCAGCTTGTCGAGGCGGGGCGCGTGGCCCTCGGCGCCGACGTAGCGCTGGACCTCGCCGAGCCGGAACACCGGCAGGTAGAGCGTGCCGCTGTCGTACTCGAGGTGGAGGAAGTCCAGCTGCACCGCTCCCACGGCGAGCTTGGCCAAGCCGCGGTAGCGCCCGACGCCGTGGAGCTGGTGGACCAGGAAGTCGCCGACCGCGAGCTGCGAGAAGTCGCCGACGCCGCCGAGCAGCGCCTCCTTGGCCTTCTTGGCGGCGCTCTTGCTGCGGGGCGCGGCCCGCTTCACGCCGAAGATGTCGCCGGCGCCCAGCACCAGCACGCCGTCGTCGCGGCTGGCGAAGCTGTGCGACAAGGGCGCGATGACGACCCGGGCCAGCTCGGGATCGGGCGCGAAGGCCTCGGCGCGCTCGGCGGCTAGCCCGAAGCCCTCGAGGAGCCCGACCAGGCGATCGGCGCGCTGGGCGCTGTCGGCGGCGATCGTGATCGCGGCGCCGTCGCGACGGGCGGCCCCGAGGGCGCGGGCCAGCGGCGCGGCCAGCTGATCGTGGTGCTGCACCCGGGCCCGCTCGAGCTCGGCGCGCAGGCTGGTGAGCGGATCGATCGTCACCCGCAGCGCGGTCGCGCCGGCGCCGCGCGGATCGTCGGCCAGCTCGAGGGTCGGCAGCACCACCCGGCGAGGGTCGGTGGTGAGGCGCGCCAGCACGTCGGTGCGGTCGACGTGGTGGGCCTCGGGCGGAAACGAGATCTGCTTGTGGGCCAGGCGCTCGGCGTGGCGGCCGGCGGCGTCCTGCAACTCGCCATCGACGATCGCGAGCGTGGCGTCGGGGTCCCACCACAGCCAGGCGGCGTCGGCGGGCGCGTAGCTCCACAGCGGCACCATCTCGGCGTGGAAGGCCGGGCCGTAGACGTCGATGCCGATGACGTCACCGGTGGCGATCTGCTCGAGGAGGCGCCGGGTCGCCGACGACGGGTGGTTGATCGCGTCGGCGACGTCGCGGATGCGGGTCTTCCAGTCGACCGCGCTCGACGGGACCGCGGCCCGCACCGGGTGCAGGTACATGGTCTCGACCTCGCGCAGCGTGCGCTGGGTCGACGGATCGAACAGGCGGATCGAGTCGACGTCGTCGCCGTCGAGCTCGAGGCGGACCGGGTAGGGCAAGAGCGGCGCGCCGATGTCGATGACGTTGCCGCGCACCGCGAACGTGCCGGCGTCCTCGACGATCGGGGTGCGCGCGAAGCCGGCCTCGAGGAGCCGCATCGCGGTGGCGTCGCGGGGCGCCGGGCCGCCCTTGACGATCTCGAGCGAACGCGCCAGCAGCTCGCCGGCCGGCAAGGTCTTGCGGACCAGCGCACCGGCGGTGGTGATGAGCACCCGCGGCGTGAGGTCGCCGCCGCGGGCCAGGCGGTAGAGCACGCCGAGCCGGGTCGCCTCGGCGACGCGATCGACCTGCAGCTCGGCATAGGGCGAGCCGTCGGGTGCCGGCAGGAACGTCGCCGTCACGCCGAAGAACGCCAGATCGTCGACGGCGGCGCGGCCCACGCTCTCGTCGGGGACCACCACCACGACCGGGCGTCGCGCCGCCAGCTCGCGCGCCACGTACGCCGCGTAGGGCGCGGTCGCGCCATGGACGATGACCGGCCCCCGCTCGGCGGCTCGAGCGATGTCGCGTGCAGACGGCAAGGCGGCGCAGGCTAGCAGAACCTCGCCGCCGCGCTCGGGCCGCGGTGGTTGGATGTGCACGAGTGCGATAGGCTGGCTCGGTGAAGCGAAAGCACCGCTACCGGCGGAAGGGGAAGGGTGATGGGCTCATCGGGGCGTGGCCGGAAACCGCGCGCGGCCCCGACGAGCTGGCCGAGCGGATCTCGTATGTGGGCAGCAACGAGCACAAGACGCGGCCGATCGATCCCAGCTTCGACTTCAGCCCGGCGCTACGGTCGGACGCTTCCCGCTGCGATCCTGCCATCGCGCGCGAACAGGCCCAGGACGCGTTGCGCGAGGCGGTACGTCGGCGGTGCGTGAGCCACGATTTTGTCGGCGAGTTCCCTCGCTACGTGTGGGGCTGGCTGGCGGGACGTCCCCACGTCGCTCGTCTCGAGAACTGCGAAACCGGGTCTTACAAGGCGTGGCCGATCGAGCACCACGAGCTGCCGCTCGATCGCGAAGGCCGACTCGCGCCGCCGGGAGCCGGCGCGTGACGTTCGAGCTGCGCCTGGAATGGGAAGACGCGCCGAAGGTGCGCTCGCCGGTCCTGGCGGTCACCTGGGCGCGCTTTGAGATCCGCGTCGAGGGCAAGCCGCTGACGCAGTTCTGGAGTGAGTCGGCCAACGCGATCCGCACGGGCGTCTATGGCTCCGTCTTTCCGTTGGCTCGCTGGGTGGTGCGCCATTGGTGGCACCTCCTCGACGAGACGTTGTGCAACCCGGCCGTGCTGTCCGGTGCGCGCGGCGCGCGCGACCATGAGCGACGCTGGCTGGAGCGTCACAACCTCGTGTACGCCCGGGAGGGCATGGCGTACCCCGACCTCTCGATCTATCGCGAGGACGACCTCGTCGGCCTCCGCTGGGTCCGCGACGCCGAGAGCGTGACGACGCCGGGCCGATTTCTCGGCGACGGAGCCGCCCACCTCGCGCGTTCCGCGGTCGAGGCCGGGTTGGCGCGTCTCGTCGAGAGCGTGGTCGAACGGACGGCCGACCTCGGTGGCGACGAAGAGGTCGCGCAGTTGCGCGCCGACTGGGCTGCGATCGTTTCGTCGACGCGTGAGGAGCAGGTGCTTTGCGCGCGCTTGGCGGGGCTCGGGCTCGACCCCTACGGCTCCCAGCCCGACGAGGCCGTGGAAGACCTCCTTGCGGGTGACCTGGGCTTGTCCGAGCCAGTCATCCAGGATCTTCTCGCTGCCACCGACGCTGGTCGCCTGGGCGTCAACCTCCAAGCGGTGCGCACCCTCGTGGCGTGCTTGCCGTCCATCGACGACGTCGCCCACCGGATCGCCACCGAGATCCCGTACGACGCGCGCCCCTACCGCGCCGGCTACCAGCGCGCCGACGCCGTGCGGCGACGGTTCGGCCTCGATCCGTCACGACCCCTCGACGACCTGGCGGGGTTGGTCGATGCGCAGCTTGGCGCGGTGAGCCAGACCTGGATCACCGTCGGGGATCCGCGAGATATCGAGGCCGCCGTCGAACGGAATGGCACCTACGCGCTCGCCGGCACGGCTCGCTCGCCGCGCGCCCAGCGCTTCTTGCTCGCCCGCGCGCTGCATCACTGGCAGTTCGTCAACGAGGGGCGATCCGCGGTCCGGCTGCTGACGCGCGCGAACGACTGGCAGCAATCCGCGTCGCGGGCGTTCGCCGCCGAGCTGCTGGCACCGGCTGCAGCGCTCGCCACGCGCCTCGCGGGGGAGAGCGGCTGGGAGCGACAGCAAGAGCTGGCAGACGATTTCCAGGTGAGCCCGATGGTCATCGCGCACCAGATCGAGAATCACGGTCTCGGCTGAGGGTTGCCGCGGCGGTCACGGCGCGATCCAGTGACGGTGGCGGCCTCGACGACGGCGCCGTCGACGAAGGCCACACCGAAGGAGTCGGCGCGGCGGAAGAACCAGGACAGCGGGGTGGTGGTCGGGAAGGCGACGTCGAGGGCGACCCAGCCGTCGACCTCGCCGAGGTGGGCATCGTGTAGACGACGGCGGTCTGGCCGGCGAGCCAGCCGCCGGTGACCTCGGCGCTCCAGCTGTACTGTCGGCCGCTAGGGGTGGCCGACCCGCTCGCCGCGTAGCGCTGGAGCGGCTGCGTCGACGGCGTGGCGGTGAACGTGAAGCTCGGCTGCGGGCACGGCGTCGTCGGCGCCGCGACCGACACGGCCAGCGCCGGCGGCGGGGTCAGCGTCAGCGGGCCCGGCGTCGCGAGGTAGCGCGAGCTCGACCGGTTGCCAACCGCGTCGGTGATCGTCACCGTCGCGCGGTAGAGGTCGGCGCTGCGGCGCAGCGCGGCTGGCAACATGATCCAGGTCGGCGAGACCGCGAGCGGCTGGGCCGCCGACAAGGCGTACAGGGGCGTCACGGTCGCCGAGGTCCGATCGCAGCCGAGCGCGAACCCGTATGCCCGACCGCGATCAGCCGTTGTTGAACGACAGCAGCTCGCACACCGTCGCGAAGCCGACGCGGGCCAGGATGGGGGCGGAGGTGGCGACGCGGGCGTGGGTGGTGGCGAGCCCCACGCCGGAGGAGGCGGCGTCGCGGAGGCGCGCGGCGACCAACGCGCGATAGACGCCGCGCCCGCGAAACTCGGGGAGCACCACCCCGCCGGTCAGGAACGTCGACCGCGTGAAGCAGGTCTGGGCGGCGCAGCCGGCCAGCGCGCCGCGCCAGCGCGCGACGTACATGCGAAAGCGGACCGGCTCCGCGAGGATCGCCAGGTGGTACGGGCGCACCGCCGCGGGATCCATGGCCCAGCCCTCGGCCATCACGCGCTCGAAGTCGGGGAGGTTGTCGAGCGTGACGGCGTCGACGGTGAGGTCGGGCACCCGCGTGGCCTCGGCCGACGCGGTCGGGCACGCCATCGCACGACCCGCCTCACTCACCAGGCCGTGGCGAGCCAGCCGCTCGGCGAGGTCGAGCGGGCGGCTCTCGGGGTCCACGACCCAGCGGAACTTGAGGCCGAGGTCGGTGTACTGCGCGATCGTGCGCTCGATGACCGCCTCGATCTCGTCCTCGGGCACGACGGTGAGCGCGACGCAGTTGAGCCCGCCGTTGGTCCACGCCGGCATCACCAGCTGAAACCAGCCGGGCCGCTCGACGACCAGCAGGCCCTCGACCGGCGCGAAGGCGCCGCGGGGCGGACCCAGCACCTCGTGCTGGACCTCGTCGGCGGTGAGGCCGGCCATCGCGACGCTCATCGACTGACCGGTACGGCTGCGCTGCGCTGAGATCGCATTGGCCGAATCTACCTGCTCGTCGGCAAGGTAGGCTAGCGGCCATGCGTGCCCTCCTCGCGTTCGCCGCGCTCGCGTCCATCACCGCGTGCCGATCGGCCCACGCCGACGACGACTGGACTGCCAAGCTGGTGGCGCGCGCCGACCAGATCAGCACCAAGGCCGCCAAGCTGCGCGGCCTCGCGGTGATCAAGCCCATCGCCAAGGGCGTCATGACCGACGCCCAGCTGCGGGCCCGCATCGTCGAGAGCATGGACCAAGACTCCACGCCGGCCGAGCGCGCGGCCGAGACCGCGATGGCCAAGCGCTGGGGGCTTATCCCGATGCGCACCGACCTCGAGGCGCTGATGATCGACCTGCTGACCGAGCAGATCGCGGGCTTCTACGACCCCAAGGAGGGCAAGCTCTACGTCTCGGCCAAGCCGGCCACCGACGACAACTGGGCCGACATGATCATGGCCCACGAGCTCACCCACGCGCTGCAGGACCAGCACTTCGGGCTCGAGAAGTGGATGGCGGCGGTCAAGGACAACGCCGACTCGAGCGCGGCCCGCCAGGCGCTCGTCGAGGGAGACGGCGTCGCGCTGATGATCGAGTATCTGCTCGCCGAGCAGGGCATGGGGCCGCCTTGGGAACACGACGAGATCGTGCGCCTCATGACCGGCACCATGGACGCCGCGGTCGCTGGCGGCGACGCCCACGCGACCGCCGGTGCCGAGCAGCTCGCCGCCGCGCCGCTCGCGGTGCGCGAGGGCATGATCTTCCCGTACCAGGCCGGGGTCGGCTTCGTGGCCGCGCTGCGCCGTGGCCAGACCTGGGGCACGGTCGACGCCGCGTACGCGCGGCCGCCGGTGTCGACCGAGCAGATCCTGCACCCGGCGCTGTACCTCGCCGGCGAGCAGCCCGACGTGATCACGGCGCCGCCTGGCGCGCTGCACACCGGGGTCTGGGGCGAGGAGGGCTGGCGGGTGTTCCTGCGCGCCCACGGGGTCGGCGCGGAGAAGGCAGCCTCGGCGGCGGCCGGCTGGGGCGGCGATCGCGTCATCCTCACCGGCGGCCCGCAAGCGATCGCGTCGCCCGGCCGCGCCACCGGCGTGGCGATGACGACCTGGGACGCGCCGGTCGACGCGCTCGAGTTCTGGGGCGCGCTGAGCAGCGCCCTCGACGGTCTGGCCGTGGGTAGCCAGGTCATCGCCGAGCCGCAGCGCATGGTCTGGCTCGAGATCGACGGCCGGGTCACCGCGGCCGAGCTGCGCGATCGCCAGGTCGCGATCGTCACCGGCGCCAGCGCGCTGGGCTGGCCGACCGCGCTGGCCGACGCCTGGACCTGGAAGATCGCGTGGGGCGATCGACCCGCCGCCGCGCCCGCGCCGCCCGCGAGCGCTACGAAGGCGAAGGCACGGCGGTGATCGTGCGGCCCAGCGCGATCAGCCGCTCGAGATCGTGGATGTCCTCGCGCGCGAGCGGCACCGGCACGATCAGCGCGTCGGCGCCGGCGGTCTTGCGGATCTCCACGATCGCGTGATCGTCGACGGTGGCGAGCAGCTCTCGCTCGCCGTAGGCCTTGGCCAGCGCCTCGGCCGCCATGCGCAGGCTAGTGCCCGACAGCGCCAGCGCGGCGACCTCGGGCTGGGCCGCGAGCGCGCGCTCGAGCGCCGGCACGGTCAGGTCGGCGGCAGGCGCCAGCTGGTGCCGACGGACCCGGTTCACGACGAAGCCGGCCAGCGGCATCTGCGCGGTCACCAGCCGCTGATAAAAGTACATCGCCTCGCGCAGCGCCATCGGCTCGGGCGACGACACCAGGACGAAGCCGACCCGGGGCTGGCGCAGGAGCGAGAACACCTCCTCGGCGCGCTGGCGAAAGCCGCCCAGGATGTCGTGGAACTCGGTGAAGAACACGCCGAGATCGTCGAGGAAGCGCGAGCCGACGAACTTCGACAGCCGCGACAAGACGAAGGTCCCCGAGCGGCCCAGCAGCGACCAGCCCGAGCGGCCGCCGCCCTGCATCTTGCGGAACCACTCGATCGCCGGCGAGTCGATCGCGGCGGTGAGCTTGCTCGGGGCGTCGAGAAAGTCGAGGGCGTGGGCGGTCGGCGGGGTGTCGATGACGATCAGGTCCCACCGCTTCTGGGCGTCGAGCTCGTGGAGCTTGGCCATCGCGGCGTACTCTTGGCTGCCGGCCAGCGAGCCCGAGACCTGGGCGTACACCGGGTTGGCCAGGATGCGCTTGACCGCCGCGGGATCCTTGGCGTGGCGCTCGACGACCTCGTCGAAGGCGCGCTTCTGGTCGAGCATCATCGCCGACAGCGTCGCGGCGCCGCTGGCCCCGGCGCTGACCACGGCGGGGTCGACGTCCTGCACGTCATGACCGAGGCCGACCAGCCCGAGCGAGCTGGCCAGGCGCTTCGCGGGATCGATCGTGATCACCAGCGTGCGCTTGCCGCTGCGGGCGGCGGCCAGCGCGAGCGCGGCGGCGGTGGTGGTCTTGCCCACGCCTCCCGAGCCGACGCAGACCAGGATCTGCTTGTCGGCGATCACCTCGGCGAACGAGCGGTACGGCACGCCGGGGCTCTTATCACGAAAGCGTCATCAGGCGCTCACCGGTCTCGACCGACTGGCCGGGCTGCTTGCCGAGCTCGGTCACGGTGCCACCGCGCTCGGCGATGATCTCGTTCTCCATCTTCATGGCCTCGAGGACCGCGACCGCCTGACCGGGCGCGATCTCGTCGCCGAGCCCGCACAGGAGCTTGACGACCTTGCCGGCGATGGGCGCGTGGATCTGCTCGCCGCGGGGCGGCGGTCCGCGGTGGGCGGCCAGCCGCAGCTTGCGGGTCTGGGCGTCCTCGACGGTGAGCACGGCCTCGGCCAGCCCGACCGAGGCCGCCACGCCGGTGCGGCGGGGGTCGAGATCGACCAGGAAGCTGGCGCCGTCGATGAGCAGCGACCAGGTGCCCGGTCGGATCAGCCGGGCCTCGACCGCGCGCGGCACGCCATCGAGCTCGACCACGAGCGTGCCGTCGGCGTGGTGATCGATCGCGACGATCGCTTCACGTCCGCCGGTGGTGACCACGAGCTCCTTGCGCATGATGGCTCCTCAGCCCAAGTGGCGGTCGCGGGGAACCCGATACCGGTCGAGGATGCGCGTGGTCGCGTTGGCGACCGCGACGGTGTCGAGCATGATCACGCCGCCCGAGGTGGTGGTCACCTCGACGACGCCCTGGGCCGCGTCGAGGCGCTCGGCGAAGTCGTTGAGGTCGCGCGGCGCCACCCCGTTCACGCTCGCGACGCCCTCGTTGTAGAGGTGGCCGTAGCCGACGTTGATCTCGTCAGCGAGGATCTGCGACAGGATCACCACCTCGGAGCGCGCCGGGCTGCGGGTGCCCAGGTAGTAGTAGTAGAGGAACTCCTTGGGCGCCTTGTTCCACCACTTGTCCCAGGTGGTGAGCACGTCGCGCGTGAGCGCCTGGAACACCAGCCCGCCGAAGATGACGTAGCGGGGCGCCTGGTCGTAGCGGGTGCGCGGCACCAGCGGGCGCCACGGCTTGAGCACCGCCGGCACCAGGATCGCGGCGCCGTCGCGCAAGACGCCCAGCTCGATCACGTCGCCGACGTAGTGATGGCCGAGCACCACGTCGAAGCGAGTCCGGTGCTTGCCTTCGTAGAGCACGGTGCCGTTGTTGGCGACCGCCATCCCATCGACCGACGTGATCACGTCGCGCAGCTTGAGCGCGCCGTCGGCGGCGCTGTCGTAGTCGATCTGCACGACCGCGACGCCCGACCGCCCGGCCGGCACGCCGAGGCGCTGGCGCAGCAGCGGGTTCTCGAGGTTCTGGGTCACGACGCCGAGCGCCGGCACCTGGGGCGACTTACCCTGGGCGACGCCCTCGAGGAACGTGCGGATCACCGGCGGCGGCACCATCTCGCCGATGTTGTCGACCCCGGTCAGCTTCTGGAACGCGATGCCGACGACCTTGCCGTCGCCGAAGACCGGGCCGCCGCTGTTGCCGGCGTTGATCGCCGCGTCGACGGTGACCGCGAGCAGGTGGCGCTGCGAGTGGCTGTAGCGCTGCACCTCGATGCGCGACACCACGCCCTCGGTGATCGAGATCTCCTCGCCGCCCACCGGATAGCCGACGACCGAGACCTGATCGCGGAGCTTGGGCATCTGGCCCAACTCGGCCGGCGGCACGTCGTCGAGAAAGGTCGAGTCGCCGACCACCTCGAGCAGCGCGAGATCGGCGTCGTGGCACACCGCGCGGACCCGCACGATCGCCTTGTCGGGATGCGACGGCTTTTGCACCTGCAGGAACGTCGCGTTGGCGACGACGTGGGCGCCGGTCAGGATCGCGCCACCCGCGATGACGACGCCGGAGCCGGTCGACGACGACGGCGAGCGGGTCTGCCACGGGCTGTCGTGATCGGGGTCCTGTGTCGTGGCGAACACGCGGACGACCTCTGGGTAAGCCATGGGTCGCGCAAACTACCCCTCGCGGCTCCCGGAAGCAACGCGCTGGAACACAGCGGCGGGGCGCGGCGTTGTATCGTCGCAGCTCAAGTCGCAAGGGGAGTCAGGAAGATGAAGCGCATCCTTTCCGTGTCGTTGTCGGTCGTCATGTCGTTCGCCACCATCGGCCTCGCGGCCGCGCAGGGCACCCAGCCCAGCCCACCGGCCGCCGCCACCGGCGAGGCCAGCGCCGAGGTCAAGGCCGGCACCGGCGTCGAGGCCAAGGAGTCGGTCGGGACCGCCAGCGAGTTCACCGCGGGCACCAAGGTGTGGGTCTGGTCGCGGGTCATCGGCCTGAGCGCCGGCACCAAGGTCACCCACGTCTGGAAGCTCAACGGCAGCAAGAACTGGCAGGCCAACCTCAAGATCGGCGGCAGCAAGTGGACGACGTCGTCGCGCCGTCAGGTCAAGGCCGGTGCCTGGACCGTCGAGGTCCAGAGCGCCGACGGCACCGTGCTGGGCACCGTCGACTTCACCGTGAAGTGAGCGCGGTCGCGGCGCCCCGCTTGCGGGTCTGCCAGCGATCGCGCAGCGCGAGGGTTGGCTTCTCGATCAGGTAGAACGAGCCGACCGCGCAAGCGAACGCGAGCACCAGGTTGATAGGGAAGGTGTTGAGCTCCGACCGCGCCAGGTGGTTGAGGAACGGCTCTTGCCACAGGTAGAGCGAGTACGACAGCGTGCCGATCCACACCAGCGGCGACCAGTTGAGCACCCGGCCGACCACGTCGTCCGGGATCCGGACCGAGCGATCGACCAGGAGCGCGAGGCTGAGATTCACGATCGTCGTGCCGAGCAGGTAGGCGACCTCGGGCCGCGACGGGTACTGGAAGACCGCGACCGCGATCGGCACCAGCAAGAATATCGGCGAGCGCAAGAACCGCTGGTAGCGCGGCGAGGTGTCGAGCTTGGCCCGCAGCCCGGCCATGAGGCAGCCGACCGCGATCGAGTCCATGACGCACGGGTAGGCTTCCTCGACCAGGTTGTCGCTGTGGAACTGGAACCACGCGATCGCGCGGAAGCCGATCGCCAGCACGATCATCGCGGTCGAGACCGCGACGACCCGGGCCCGGCCGGCGATCAGGAACAGGAACGGCCACACCAGATAGAACTGCTCCTCGATCGAGAGTGACCAGATGTGGCCGAGCTCCCACGACCGCTGATAGTGGTAGTTCATCGTGTACGTGACGGCGGACAGGACGTCGTAGGGCTCGAGCACGAGGCTGCCGGCGGCCCAGGCCAGGCACATCGCCGCGATGAAGGCGTAGAACGCCGGGAAGATGCGCCAGGCCCGCCGCTGGTAGAACCCGAGCAGCGAGATGGTGCCCGTGCGGTCGTGCTCCTTCATGAGCAGCGACGTGATCAGATAGCCTGAGATCACGAAAAAGACTTTGACGCCGAGATAGCCGAAGTCGCCGAGTGTCCCGAGGGCGCGCGGCCCGAACGGAAATCCGCGCGTGCCCAGCAGGTGCGACAGGACCACCAGGCCGATCGAGAGCGCGCGGAGCCCGTCGAGGGATGGGATGCGACGGGTGGCGTCGACCGACACTGGCGCGGGGTGTACACGGCCGGCCCGGCGGTCGCTACCGGGCCGATGCCAGGATCGCGCATTGCCGGGCCGCGCGGCGTCGGCGTAGTGTGCGCGAGTGTTGGCCCTGCAAGCCTTGACCCCGACCGCGCTGGTCGCCGCGGTGCCGGCGATCTCGCTGGCCGAGGCCCGCAAGATCGTCGCGATGGTCCATCGCGGCGAGCCGGTCCGCCCGACCAGCCTGGTGCCGCGCCGGGCCGCCGAGGCGGTGCGCGCGGTCGGCCACGTGCCGGCGCTGACGGTGTGCGCGCGGGCGGCCAGCGCGCTCGATCCGTTCGAGAAGCTGGTGCTGGCCGGCCCCGATGGCGCGCGCTTCGAGACCGTGCGCATCCCCCTCGAGAAGCCGGGGCGGTTCACCGCGTGCGTGAGCTCGCAGGTCGGCTGCGCGCTGGCCTGCACCTTCTGCGCGACCGGCCGACTCGGGCTGGCTCGCAACCTCGAGACCTGGGAGATCGTCGAGCAGGTCCGTCAGGTCCGCGCCACCCTCGGCCCGGGCCAGCGCGTCCACGGCGTGGTCTTCCAGGGCATGGGCGAGCCGATGGCGAACCTCGACCGCGTCCTGGACGCCATCGCGGTGATGTCGGAGCCGTGCGCGCTCGGCATCGACGCGCGCGCGATCACCGTGTGTACGTCGGGCAACCCGGCCGGCATCCGGCGCCTGGCCCGCGAAGCGCCCCACGTCCGCCTCGGCCTGTCGATCGCGAGCGCGCGGGTGGCGGTGCGGCGCTCGCTCATGCCGATCGATCGGGCCCATCCCCTCGACGACGTGCTGGCCGCGGCGGCCGATCACGCCCGCACCACCGGGCTGTCGCCGATGTGGGCGGTGACGCTCCTGGCCGGCGTCAACGACAGCGCCGACGATGCCCGGGCCCTGGCCGAGCGCAGCCGTGCCTTCGCGACCGCGACCGGCGTGCGCCCGCGGCTGAGCGTCATCCCGTACAACGCGATCGGCGACGACGATCCGTTCGCGCGGGCCAGCGACGACGCCACCGCGGCCTACCGCGCGGTCCTGTCGGAGCACGGGCTGGCCAGCCACCGCCGTTACTCGGGCGGCGCCGACATCGCCGCGGCGTGTGGTCAGCTGGCGTCGAGCGCCGCCGCGGCGCCGACGGCGTGATTCCTCGGCGTCACCGTTTCGTCACCACAACGTGACAGAACGCGCTCGGTCGTTCAGCATGGAGCCGTGAACGCCCCTCGAAACCCTCCCTCGATCTGGTGGTGGGCGTTCGGGTACTTCGCCTGTTACGTCCCGTATACCGCGCTCACCAAGCTGCTCTCGTCCTCGAAGGGCCTGATCGACACCGGTGTTGGCCCGGTCGGCGGACTCGAGCTGCTGCCGCCGGCGCTGATGGCCGCGGTCGCGACGCTGATCGTGTTCCTGGTCAGCACCGGCTGGTGGCGCAAGGCTGGACGGCGGCGGGTGCTCGGTCGCGATCTTCCCATGCCGGGGCCGCTCACCTTGGTGTCGGGGCTGTGCTCGGCCGGCATCATCGCCACCACCACGCTGGCCTACACCTTCACCGGCGTGAGCATCGTCCTGGTCGTGCTGCTCATGAAGGGCGGGGTGCTGGTGATCGCGCCGATCATCGACGTCATCACGCGCCGCCACGTGCGCTGGTTCTCGTGGGTCGCGCTGGCGCTGTCGATCGCGTCGCTCCTGCTCGCGCTGCGCTCGGGCGAGAGCAACGTTCACATGCCGCTCCTGTGTGCGGTCGACATCGTCTTGTACCTGGGCTGCTACTTCACGCGGCTGGTGCTGATGAGCCGCAAGGCCAAGTCGACCGATCCCGACACCAACCTGCGCTACTTCGTCGAGGAGGGCATGGTGTCGGCGCCGGCGTTGCTGGTCGCGCTCGGCGTGACGGCGCTGGTCGCCGGCGGCCAGGTCGGTCACGAGCTGCGGGCCGGCTTCACGACGTTCTACGACCGGCCGGTGTGGCTGCACGGCCTCGCGGTCGGCGTGCTGTCGCAGGGCACCGGCATCTTCGGCGGCCTCATCTTCCTCGATCAGCGCGAGAACACGTTCTGCGTGCCGGTCAACCGAGCCTCGAGCGTGCTGGCGGTGGTGATCGCCTCGCTGGTGCTGGCGCTGTGGTTCGGCACCGCGTACCCCAACGACGAGGAGTGGTACGGCGCGGCGCTGATCGTGGTGGCGATCGGGTTCCTCACGATCCCGTCCGCGCTGGTCAAGCGGCGCACCGCCCGGCGCGCGGCGGAGCTGCCGGTGGCGACGGCGCGACGCTCGTGAGTCCGAGCGGAGCCGCCCGCTACGCGCGGCTGCTCGGGCGCTCGCTCACCTCGGCGTGCCAGCGCTTGAGGTTGCGGGTGTCGTCGCCCAGCCGGATGCCCGACACCTTGGCGAAGTCGATGGCCGCGAGCAGGGTCTGGTCGGCGATCGAGAAGGTGTCGCCGGCCAGGTAGCGGCGCGTGCCCAGCTCGTGATCGAGCCAGCGCAGCCGCTGCGCGAGGAGATCGCGCATGATCTCGGCGAACTCGGGCGCCTGCTTGATGCGGCCCAGCCAGAACGCGTGGCTGTTGCGGAAGACCTGCGCGACCGGGAACAGCACCTCGAGCTCGGCGTGGCGGCCCCACTGCTCGACCTGCGCGCGGTCCCAGGCGGTGGCGCCGAACATCGGCGGCGTCGGGTGGAGCTCCTCGAAGTAGCGGCAGATCGCCATCGACTCGCGCAGCGTGCGGCCGTCGTCGAGCTGCAACACCGGGATGAGCCCGAGCGGCGTGGTCTCGAGGAACTCCGGGGTCTGGTGGGCGTTGGCGGCGATGCTGACCTCGACCAGCTCCAGCCCGTCGAGCAGGCCCTTCTCGGCGAGGTACATGCGGACGCGGCGCGGGTTGGGTGCGCGAGGGTCGTGGTAGAGGCGCATGGCGCGAGCCTAGCGCGGTCGCCGGATGAAGCGCTTCGGTTAGGCTTGCGCGATGGACCCTCCCCTCGATGACGACGCCCGCGAGGCGCTGGCTACCGCCACCAAGGACATCGTGGCGAGCGGGTGGCGGCGCTGGGGCACCGTCGACGACGACGTGCTCACGCACCTGATCAACCCGAGCTTCACCGGCGGGCCGCGCTGGCCCGCGCAGCGCCAGGCCTACCGGACCGCGCGCGCCGGAGGCCGCGTGCTGCTCGCCAGCGACGGTCTCGCCGCGCCCTTCGATCCGCGCGGGCCCGACGACCGCAACGGCCTCGGCCTCGAGGTCTTCGCGATCACCGGCGACCCGGTCGAGCCCGTCGCCGGGTCGTGGCTGTGGGGCCTGGTCTGGAACGCCGCGCAGCTCGCCGCCAAGCACGGCGGCATCGCCGACTTGATCGCCGAGCTCGGCACGATCTCGACCGAGCTCTACGACGTCGAGGTCCCGGCCCCGCACCAGGCCCGCTTCGTCAACGGCGCAGGTCGGGTCGGCGTGCTGCTCGGCCTGGTCGACGAGGTCGCGGTGCCGCGTCAGGTCGACGGCCCGCTCTCGACGGTCCGGCTGGTGAGCGTGGTCTTGCTGTCGGTGCGCGAGCTCGACTACTGCCTGGCCGGCCGCGACGCTGGCCGCGCCGAGCTGGTCCACCGGCTGTGCGCCACCGGCGACGGCTTGATCTCGAGCC
>Ga0209591_10000372_pt1 | contig 58690 bp, 49 predicted proteins | sample MAT01_FD_187207 | JGI IMG/M metagenome (GOLD analysis project Ga0209591, IMG submission 187207) | Freshwater microbial communities from Lake Fryxell liftoff mats and glacier meltwater in Antarctica - MAT-01 (SPAdes) (version 2) | ecosystem: Environmental > Aquatic > Freshwater > Ice > Liftoff...
GGACGGGTTTGCCCGCGCATGCAAAAGGAAAACGCGCCCAGCCTGCCCGCCCAAGCCTTGGCAGCGGCGGGAGCCCGCGTTCCACCTCGGTCAATATCTACGAAACAACCCAGTTGCAGGGTCGGCGCTTGTGGCCGTGCCGAAATGCGCGAAACCGGCGCGCTCACCAGGGGCGGCCCGACATTCGTATCCCAAGAAGATTTCTTTCCGTCCCGAGCAAAACGCGCTTTGCGGCTTGAGGCTGCATCGATCGGCCTAAGCCTTATGCCTTCGTTTCGTTACACCGCCCGGGATGCCGCCGGCAAGCTGGTCGAGACCACACTCGAAAGCCACTCCCGCCGCGACGCTTTGCGTATTCTCTCTGCACGCGGCATTCAGCCTGTGCGCATGGATGAAGTCGGCACCGGCGGCGTGAAACGAACGGCCGCCACGAATACTTCCCGAGGCAGTGCCACCGCCGGAAAGATTACGTTCACCCGCGCTCAACATCTGCCGTTTCTGCAGGCCGTTCATGAGTTGACCTCGAGCGGCCTGTCCGCCGGTGAGGCGGTCCGCCTCCTCAGCCTACGCTTAAAAGAAAAGTCCTTAAAAGCCCTGACGGGTGCCATCTGGGAGAAGCTCAGTGAAGGCCTCACCCTGTCCAAGGCCCTGGAACAAATCCCCCAGACCTTCGACCGCCAAACCGTATCACTCATCAGCGCCGCTGAGGCGACCGGCAATCTCAATGAAGTGCTTAGTCGCCTGATCGAGCACTTCACCGAGCAAAAGGAGATGAGACAAAAGCTCGTGAGCGCGCTGGTTTATCCTTTCTTCGTCTGCTTTCTGGCCTTCGGCGTGATTCTGTTTTTTGTTTTTTTCCTGATGCCCCGGCTGCAAGGCCTGCTCGCTTCCCTCGGGGGAAAACTCCCTTTCGCCACCCAGCTCCTCATGAGTTCAGCCCAGTTGATGGTAAAGTATGGCGTCTTTATCCTCCCCCTCATCGTCATCGCGGCCATCGGCCTCTGGCGCTGGCGGCAGACCGAGTCCGGTCGCAGCACCATCGATGCTTGGATGGTGCGCTTCACCCTCGTGCGCGGCTTCGTGCTGGAGACGACCCTGCTCAACTTCACCCAAGTCCTGGCCGTGTTGCTCGAAAACGGCATTCCCACCGCCGAAGCGCTGCGTCTCACCGAGCGCACCGTGGTCAATCGCACCGTCCAAGCCGGATTGCATGCCGCCACGGACCGCGTCCTCGAAGGCGAGAGTCTCTCCAGCTCCCTCGCCAAAACCGGTTACTTCCCCGATCTGCTGCTCGACCGACTCGCCGTCGGTGAAAGCACCGGCAAACTCGCACCGTGCCTGCGTGACATCGCGAGGAATTATGCGAAACAACACACTCGCCGGCTGCACGCCATGACCAACGTCATCTCCAGCACCGTGCTATTGTTCGCTTTTTCCTTCGTCGGTTTCATCGCCTACGCCATCGTCAGCGCTGTGCTGTCCGTCAGCGCCAGCTTTAAATTTTGAGTTAGCTACGGCGGAAGTTGTGGTACTGGTCTCCGACCCGTGGGTTTAAGCCCATCAGACATCCACCTCCCAGCCCATTCCCTGATAGCCGGAGAGGAAACGAACCGAACGGGAAACAGATATTGTCTCGCGAAGGATGGGAAGGTGACGAAGGCCAATTTGTTCGGATTCCTTCGCACCCTTCGAATCCTTCGCGTGACATCTTCCGTCCGCTTGAATCCAGCAGGTGGAGCAAGCTGACCTCAACGCGCTCGGGTTTGCCCGCGAATCACACGAAGCAGCGCGAATAAATCCCGGACCAAACCCCCACGCCTTTGCCCGAAGTTCATTCGTGATACGGCCTTAATTCGTGGGCATCCGTTCTGGACGAGCCAAAGCGCTCGGGCGACGGCGGGTGATACGTGGGCCAATTCTCAGAGAGAAAAACCAAGATTTTCCCACTAATAACACGAATATCCACGAATGGAAAACAAGCCCGGCCGACGAGACAACGCGGAGTGAAATCACGTCAGGCTCCACACTCTCCGCGTCCTCCGCGTTAAAGGTATTTTTTCCGATTCGCGGCAGAGTTGAGCTCACGCTCATTCCTCGGGATCAGGATGCCTGAGCCTGCTTCCGTCCTACAGGATCGGCGTGAGCGTTGAACCGACTGCTTTATAGAGCCGCGTCATGATCTCCTTATTCGACAGGACGCCTTCGTTACCGGGAAACGGCCCGACTTCCCGGTAATTCTGCTGAAAGGTGGGATCGTACGGGGAGACTTCGACCGCCCCGGGCTTCAATTCAAAGCTGCTGGTATTTTGCACCGGCCAGAAATCGATCGGACTGAGTGACACCAAATCCCCCATCAAACCATTCACCGATTCCAAACCGAGTGGCAGGGTCCGCCGGGCAATGACCCAACTGTTCTCCGCCCGCATATCCCGCTCGATTTCTGCGCGCAGCGCTTGTGCGAAGGGTTCGTCCTCGATCAGCAACCCCACCTCCGTATTGAGATTCTCCGAGCGAGGATCGAGATTGTACGAGCCGACAAACGCGATCCGATCATCCACCACCAGCGATTTGGCGTGCAGGCACAGGAAGGGCATTCGTTCCTGTTTGCCCTCCGCTATCCGGGTTTTCGCGAGCTGGGCGATCAGCGGATACTGCGGAAAATGCACCGGCAATACCGCAGGCTGCGGCTTGAACTCGTGCACTTCCAGTTTCAGGCCTTGAACGTAGTCGTTGCGCAGCCGGTAATTTGCCGAGTACGCGAGCAGGTTGTCCGTGGAGGCAAAACTGTTGGACGATACCTTGATTCTCAGACCAGGATTTTTCTCCTGAATCTCCCGGAACAACTTTCGGGCGGATTTGCTGAGCACGAGATAGGGCGTCTGCATCACGACGGAGCTTTTCGCCTGCTCGATGGTATTACCCAGCTCACGGGTGATCCTGGCCGTGTGGGAGAAAAAGCCGGTCGATTTTCCTGGCACGTCACAAATGAAAGTCACTTTTTTCACCGGCTTCAAGTGGGCCACGAAACGGGAGTTAATCACGGCAGCCTCATTCACCTCCTGGTCCAACGCGCCAAAGTACGAACCGAAATCGTAATCCGCCCTGATGGCGTACCGGCGAAACTTGTCTCCGGCAATGACAGCGGTCACATCCGTCAGATCCCGACTGGCGACCGCATGACGGTATTGCCAAAACTCCTCGAACGACTCAGCCGCGGCGCGCGCCACCGGCCCCACCGCAAGCACATCGCGATCCCGAAAGTTCAGCTCCGTCGAATGATCGAAGTAGGTGTTCTCGATATTCCGTCCGCCAGTGATCAGGACGGCATCGTCAAACACCATGAGTTTGTTGTGCATCCGCTGGTTCACGGCATGAAAGGAATGCAGACTGGCGAGCATCGTCTGGAATAACGTCGGCTTCATCCGCGCCATCGCCGGACGATAATGCTTGAGCTCCAGATTGGGGTGCACCGTGGCAAGAAACGCCACTGTGTCCAAATTCTGCTCTGAAAACAGATGATCCGCGATAATGCGAACCTTCACGCCGCGCCGGGCCGCCTCGATCAGTTCGTAAATCAGCAGCCGGCCGCACTCGTCATTGGTCCAGATGAAAGTCTGCACCGAAATGGAAACCTTGGCCTGCCGGATGAGATGAACCCGCAGCAGCAATGCCTCATAGCCGACGCTCAAAATCGCGAGCTGATTCCCTTTCGAGACATCGTGATCATCCGCCCCACTGAACGAGGCCGCGACCGCCGGCCCGAGCGGCGAATCCTGAAATGGGGTCGACGCGCGAAGCGCAGAGCCGGTGGCCGCCAAGATCAAGCAACCGGCAACCAAGCTCTGCAGTTGAACAAGCCAAGCCAACCCGCCCGGAGGTCGGGTTCCACCTTTCGATCCGTAATCGCGTAATCCATGAGTCAGGAGACTCAGGCCACGCCGACAAACATCGCCGATGATGAAAATAAATCCCGTCATCCGAGGATCTCCAACATCCGCTCGAACAAGCGATTCACCTTTGCCTGATTGTCTTTCACGAGCTCCTTGAATTTAGCGAAATCAATCTCGGCGCCTTCGAGGCCGTTGGCATAATTGTCGATCAACGCGAGACTGTTGTACCGCAGCCCGGCCTCGGTGCAAAGATCCGCTTCGTGCGCCGCCGTCATACCGACCACATCGCCCCAGTGCCGGATGATTTGAATTTCCGCCTTCGTCTCGAAACGCGGACCGCGCATCTGCACATAAACCTTGCCCGGGTGAATCTTGAATTCCGGCGCGAGCTTTTCGATGAGCAGCGGGATGAGATTATTCGCGATCCCCGGGGCCCCGCCTTTTAGCTCATGGTCAAAGAAAGTCGCCGGTCCCTGTGGCAAACCCACATAATCGCTGCACGAGACCAACGTGCCCGGCGGCAGATCGGGTTTGAGTGAGCCGACCGAGTTGAGCGAAACGATATCGAGGTAACCGAGAGCCGCCAACGCCCGGATGTTCGCGCGGTAATTGATCGAGTGCGGCGGCAACGGAACGCCATAACCATGCCGGTTGATCAGCGCGAAATCGCCCTTGGTTTTATAGGTCACAGCGCCATGGACGGTCTGGATGGACTTCACCTCCCACGTCGCAAACAGCGAGGAATTGACGATGCTCGTACCACTGATGAACGCGACTTTCATGGTCTGATCACAGAAGATTTTGCGATGGCCACAATGAGAAAAAGTATCCAGCACTCGCGCTCCACCGTCGAGCTGAACCCTCCGGCTTGAAACTACCCCACCCACGACAGCCCTTGGATTTTGCGGGCGAGATTCACATCTTTCACCGTGATCTTGCCGCCGGCCTCGTGGGTGTTGAGCCGGATCGCCACGCGGTTGTAGACATTGGTCCACTCGGGATGATGGTTCATCGCTTCCGCCTCGAAACCCACGCGGACCATAAACGAAAGCGCTTCGCGAAAACTGCCGAACTTAAACTCCTTGGCCAGCGCATCACGCTCCAGTTTCCAATCAGGCAAGGCGCGCAAGGCTTCATCGATTTCAACGGGAGTCAGGTGGGGAATTGCCATGGCAGAAACGTGGAGCGAGCGAGAAGCAAACGCAAGCCGCCCCACCGAAGTCCCGGTTTGATAATCCTCCATTCTGATCTTCAATTCCTGCTACGGGATCATGCACTGTTGGGCGTCGGTTTCCACGCCCACGCTCTGTCGCCTTGGTGGGACGCCGCGTTCGGCCGCGTTTGCCTTCGGGACTCAAGTCAACCCGTCCGGGGGAAGCCCACTGCCGTTGCGTTAAGACCGGAGGCAGACTGAATTCGACGTAGGGCCGGCCCATGTGGCCGTGCCGGAATACGCGAAGTCGGCACGCCCACAAGGGGCGGCCCTACCAATGCGCAAAGCAAATGATAACTGGGGTACGACGGATCAGTTTTGAAGCTACGCCCGTAACTTAACTCAACGGCCGTGGTCCGGATGCCGGGTTCCACCTTCTTGCAAAATCCCGCCCAACGGCTGGGTCGCCCGCACCCACTCGGCCACGGGTCGGCCGCCCTCGAGATGCTCGCGCCGGATGCGATCAAAACGTTCCGGCGTGACCTGCGCATACCAGACGCCCTCCGGATATACCACCAACCACGGTCCCTCGGTGCACAGCCGCAGACATGCCGCCTTCGTACGCATCACCGGGAGCTGATGTTCCTTCACCGTCGACTTTAAATGCTCCCACGTGGCGAGGCCTGCCTGCGTCGTACAGCAATCGGGCCCCACGCAAAGAAATAAATGGCGGCGTGCCGTGGGCAGACCAATCTTGGCAAATTCTTTCGAGAGATCGGAGTTCATGATAAATTGCGGGCCGCGTCTTGAGGTGGAACCCGGCCTCCCGGCGGGCCTGAGCCTGTCGCATGGCTGGACGGGTTTTCCTCTCGAATATATGAAGAAACCCGTCCGGAGGACGGGTTCCACCTTCTGAAAAACTGCCCCATAGTCCGCATCAAGTCCCCAGTGTCGCCTGATAATACGTGTCGACTTGCGGCCAGTTCACGACGTTCCAAAAGGCCGTGATGTATTCAGAGCGCCGGTTCTGATAATGAAGATAGTAGGCATGCTCCCAGACATCGAGTGCGAGCAGCGGTTTGGCGTCGAGGGCCAGCGGAGTGTCTTGATTCGCCGTGGAGATGATCTGCAATTTCCCTTCCTTCACCACGAGCCACGCCCAACCACTGCCAAACCGCTTCAGCCCGGCATCGGTGAATTCTTTTTTGAAGTCATCAAAAGACCCAAAGGTCGCGGTGATCGCCTCACCGATAGTATTGCCCGGCACGCCGCCCGCATTGGGGGATAGAATGGTCCAAAAAAACGAATGATTCAGGTGTCCGCCGAGATTGTTGCGGACCCCGTGACGGATGGCCTCAGGCAACGTTGCGATATTTTTCATCAGATAATCCAAACTGCGATCCCGCCAGATCGGCAATGGGTCGAGTATTCTTTTGGCGTTCGTGATGTAGGCTTGATGATGTTTCGAGTGATGAATTTGCATCGTCAACGTATCGATGTGCGGTTCCAACGCATCGTAGGCATAGGGCAGTTTCGGCAAATCCCAGACTGAGGGTGGCGCATTTACTGCGGTGGATGCTGCAGGCTGAGGGATTTTAGGAGCGGTCGGTTTTGCCGCCAAAGCTCGGCCAGCCAGTGCCGTCATCCCGGTCAAAGCCACTCCGGCTCCAATCGTTTTTAAGGCCTGCCGCCGGTTGATCGTCGATGATTTCGTGGGGGTCATGCCCCAGACCAATGCCACAAAACTCCTGCGGTGCAAGTTCCGGTAAAAAACATCGCCGCATCCTGAAGCTTGAATCACGAACGCGAGCCACGTATTCGATAGCAGTGCCGTTATTCAAATACCTCTTAAACTTTAAAGGCGGGGCTTTCTTGCAACGTGATAAGCGTCGGGCTCCCCGTTATCCCGTGGGCGAAAAATTCCCCATCAAGGGCGTAGTCTCGCTCTGTACCAACCTCGACAGCAAGGGCGTCCCCCTGACCGACCAGTGGCAAAACTGGAGCGGCCGTTTGCTCAATCTCTCCGTGGGCGGTGCGAGCATCCAGTTGGCGGCCTCCGCTCTCGCCAGTCGCGGCCATCCGTGCCGTTTCAAACTTTCCCCTGATGGCCAGCAACTCGAGATGCCGGGTCAGATCGCCTACTTTCGCACCTTCAACCAATACTCACTCTGCGGGCTGTCCTTCACTTTTCCCGATGAGTCCACGCAGAAAAGCTACCTGCAGTTGCTCGAGATGATCATGATCGGCTCTTCCGTGGAACCGGCCGCGAAAGGCCTCTTCAGCAAAGATTCGCAAGGCATGGCCAAAGAAGTCTACCAAGGGAAAAACAAAACCCGACTGAGCCTCTGGCGCAATTCATCGAGTGGCTCGGTCAGTCATTTTGAGTTTCGCATCCACGAACACTACATGCGAGGCAATGCCCAGAATTTTAAACTCGAGGTCGACACCGTGGAAGGCGTCAACGGAATAGCTCAACCCAATCCGAATAATACGGCGCCAAAACTTACCGCCCCGCAAGTGGCGGAAGTCCGCCAGATGTTTCGTTGGGTCGTGACCAATCTGCCCAAGGCGGTGCCCGGCCACGTAAAGAAATTTCTGGAAATGTTTCTGCGTTGAGCGAGTGGAGGCGGGGTGCCCCACTCGAAAGTTCCAGGAACCGTCGCGGATGTTTCCTGCGAGGTGGAACCCGACCTCCGGGCGGGTTTTGCTGCGGGCGATACGCAGAAGCGCGCCCGGAGGTCGCGCTCCACCTTCGATACAGTTCATCCGGCTTACGCCGTTACAGACTCATTTCGTTTCCTCGTCCCCCCTCTCTCCACGAGCTGGGATCAGAATGTCTGAACCTCAGCCGGTTTTCTTGCCGCGTTGGAGCGAAGCGTCAACCTGTCGGCTGTATAGCACCTCTCCTGCAACCCCACATGCCCAATCGTGAGTAGTATTGATCTTACAGCTTGGCGAAACGACGTAACTATCCTGCCGCTTCGAGGGATTGTTTCCCGTGGCCAGGATCATGCCTTTGGTGGGCGTCGGTTTCCACACCGACGCTCTGTCGCCGATATGGAAATCGGCGACCACCTTTCAATTTGCCTCTGTTCATTCGGAAAAATGGATTTCACTGCACGAGTCCGGGTTCACCTTTTGGGCGGACTCGCGATGCCCCTCGGGATAACGCTCGGGCTGTCTTCGATTACTCATCCCGCATCCGGAACGTGACTGTCCAAGTATCCGATTTTCCATTAGGCGTCGGCCCGATACTCCGTACGCGACGAAAAGCATCGAGGACGGACTCATCAAAATCTTTGTCACCGGAAGATTTGGAAATGCGTGGATTAATAATATGGCCGCCGGCGGTGATATCGAAAGTCACCTGAGCCGCCAGATTTTCATTCACCCCGGGTGGTGGCGTATGCGCTTCCTTCAGCGCATTAATCAAAAAGGAAATATAAGTATTCAGCTCATTTTGCTCTTCCCGCGTGAGCGCCTTGCCGCCGCCCCCGCCACGTTTATTCGCGGTGGAGCCGCCCTTCACCCCTTGGGCAATGCCCTCGGTGTCGATCCGCGGCCCCTTACCTGACCGGGGATTCGCCGTCGCCGTCTGCGTGGGTGGCTTGGGCGTCGGATGCTTCTTGAGATAATCTTTGTAGGACATCCGCTGACTTTCTTTCATCTTCTTAAGGAGTGAAGTGTCGGGCTTGGCCTTGGGTTTCGGTGGGGGCGGCACGACATCATTCGCGGGTGGCGTTTCCACAGTCTTCACCGTGGGCAGGACTTCCTCGACCTTTGGCTCGGGTTTCTCCGCCGGCAGTTCAACCTTGGGCACATCGAGTTTCACCGGCGCAAGGGAATTTCCGAGGGCCGGCGCCACCAACTCATCGGGTGCTGTGGGCGGACCGGCCACCAATTCAAAAATAACCGGCGGCGGTCCTTGTCGCCAAACGCTGTAGTAGGTGAAAAACACCATCAACCCGGCCACAGCGCTGTGCAGCGTCAGCGAGGAGAAAAAAGCACTGGGAGAATTAGCACGCATGCACCGTCCCGTTATTTCGGTGACTGGGTATCGAACGTGATTTTGGTCAGGTTATGTTTCTTGATTTCATCCATCACGCGCACGACCTGCTGCCATTGCAGGGTAAGATCGGCGCGGATGCGGATGACCGGCGGAGTGGCTTTCGCCGCCATGCCGGCCAAACTGCTGGATAGCTCCGCGAATGAAACCCGGCGCGTACCGACGTAGAAATTTCCCGTTTTATCAATGGAGATGGCCTGAAATTCCGTATCGGGTGGCGGCTTCGGTTGCGACTTCGCCGACTCAGAGGGCAGGTTGACCGGAATCGTCTGCTCCTGCTGAATAAGCGGCGTGGCAATCATGAAAATAATCAGCAGCGTGAACGCCACGTCGATGAGATTTGTGACGTTTAACTCCGAGATCGGATGCGAGGTGCGCGGACGGCGAAAGGTGCGGGCCATGGAAGAAAATCCTTATTGATTGATCGGCGAAGCACTGGTGCTCGTCTTCTTGTCCATTTCCAATTCGATGCGATCCGCCAGCGAGCTGGCGTAATTTTCAATCTCCGTCGTGAGGGTTTTGGTTTTGTTCAACAGTACATTATAACCCACCACCGACGGAATCGCCACCACGAGACCAGCGATGGTTGTCAACAAAGCCGCCGATACACCGGGAGCGAGCGTCTGGATGCTCGCCGTGGCTTGAAGCGACACCGCGCTGAACGCCTCCATTACGCCCCACACCGTGCCGAGCAACCCCATGAACGGTGCCACGGTGACCATCGTCGCCAACCAGATCATGTTCTCCTCGTAGCGCAGGCATTGATGCGCGAGCGCGCGGGCGAGGGCATTTTCGGCGTGCTCGAGCCGGGCGCGCAACGAGTCCTCACCCTTTTCCTTGCCGATGGACTCGGCCCGCCAATACGCCTCGATGGCATCGTAAAGCAGGTCGCCGTACGGAATATTCCGCATGTTGCGCAGCGACTCGGGCAGATCGAGCACCTTGCGCTCATCGCGGAGGCGGCGATCGTAGGTGTGGTTGAGTTTGCGGAGTTTGTTCAACTCCGCGTTTTTCCCAAGCATGACGGACCACGCAAAGACGCTGAAGATTAGCAGCATCACGGTGATGACCTGCCCCACCGGATCGCATTGAAGGAAGACCTTGACGATATTCGTGGTGGCAAAAAAGAGAGGAGCGGAGATGAAACCGAGCATGATGGAATGTAGTTGGCGCGTTTCTGCTGCGCAATCAACGGGGAATTGAGCCCATTCCGCACAAATCTGGTTGCCGATTATCCCGGCAGGGGGTTTCGTCAGGCCAGTCCTTTTTCCCTTATGCCCCTCAAGACCAAATCTGTCGGCAAACTCATCTCCTTCGAAGGCTCCGAAGGCAGTGGTAAATCCACCCAGATCGCCCGCCTCGCCGAGCACTTTCAAAAAATGGGCCGCGAAGTCATCGCCACCCGCGAGCCGGGCGGCACCGAGATCGGCGAACAGATCCGCAATATCATCGTCCATAATTCCAAGGGCGACGAGATGTGCCCCGAGACGGAACTCCTCCTCTTCACCGCCGCCCGCGCCCAATTAGTTCGCGAGGTCATCGTGCCCGCCCTCAGCCGCGGCACCATCGTCCTCTCCGACCGCTACCTTGACTCCTCGACGGTTTACCAAGGCATCGCCCGTAATCTCGCTCCCGGCCCCGTCAACGAGATCAACCGCTTCGCCGTCGGCAACGTCATGCCCGATCTCACCATCGTCATGGACGTGCCCACCGAGGTCAGTCTCCAGCGCATCCACCAACGCGCCTCGGACCTGCCCGACCGCATGGAACGCCAGAACATCACTTTCTATAACAAGGTCCGCGAAGGCTACCTGCTCCTCGCCAAGGAATGGCCCCAACGCGTCGTCGTGATCGACGGCACGCTTGCCCCCGAAGGCATCGACAAAAAAATCTGGACCGAAGTGCAGAAGCGTTTGGGATGAACAATGCTTGTCATCGCGAGCCCGGCCATGCCGGACGTGGCGATCCAGTTGTCAACCGCCTGGATTGCTTCGTCACTTCGTTCCTCGCCATGACGCCTTGGTACTAACATGCCCGCCGCTCCCACCCCTTGGCCTGAATCTTTGGCCGGCACTCCTGCCGTCGCGGTGATCGAACGCGCCATCTCGCGCCATCGTCTGGCCAACAGCCTCCTCCTCCACGGCGAAAATCTCGGCACCCTCGCCAACGTCGCCCACGGGATCGCCGACCGCCTGCTCAACTCCCACTGTTTCACCGCCGGCGAAGATTTCTTGTCCTCCGTAACCTTGGCGAAGGAGCACCGCCTCGACCAAACCGGATCGAAAGGCGCCGCCGTTCAGCAATATTTCCCACCCAAGCAGCACCCCGATTTCTTCGCCCTCCGCCCCGCCGGCAAGATGCGGCAGATCTCCGCCGAAGTGACGCGCGACCTCATCGGCTCCATTCAAGTTTCACCCCAAGTCTCTCACCGCAAAGTCGCCGTGATCTACGAGGCCGACCGAATGAACGTCGCCGCCGCCAATATTTTTCTGAAGACGCTCGAAGAGCCGCCGGGCAGCACCACGATCTTGCTGCTGACCACCCGGCCCTACGCGCTGCTCGCCACCATTCGCAGCCGCTGCCTGCTGTTTCGTTTCACCGATTCCGGGAATGAAGCCCTCGCCGACGCCGACGAATCAACCCGCACGCTCTGGCAAGGCACGATCGCCAACTACACCGCGTGGCTCGACCAACTCAGCAGCAGCGTCGCCACCAAAGGTGCCGTCACCCGCCAGGTACTGAGCGTTTATGGCCTCGTCACCCGCTTCAACGCCGTGCTCTCCGCCGCCACCGAGCAGGTGTGGAAACAACAAAAAGAAAAACTCCCCGCCGAACTCGACGACGACGAAATCGAAGCCATCCAAACCGGCATCACGAATGGGATTCGTTTCAAGCTTTTCGCCGAAATCGAGCGCGCCACGAGCCAATTCGCCCGCCAACGCCTCGCCGCCGGCGACGACTCCGCCCGCCGCCTACTCGGCGCCTCGATCGGCCAACTCGAACACGACGTCGGCCTCCTCCGCCTGAATTTCAACGAATCCGCCGCCTTGGAAAACTTTTTGCTCACGTCGCTACGATTGTGGTCGAAGCGCTGAATTGGTTCTGGCCTGAAGTTGAACCAAGCCGCACTGCCTCGGGCCAGTGGAATGGGGATTTTCGTAAGTTGCGAGCTTGCCTCGCAACGTGGCTTGTAGCCGCGTTGGAGCGAAGTGACAACGCGGTCCGCAATCACGATCCCTTCACCACGTTTTCATCTTTGGCTCAAACGCGGCTGCTCAACGGGCTTAATCGACGTAGGGCCGGCCCTTATGGCCGTGCCGCCTGACAAGTACAGCACGGCACGCCGGCAAGTAGCGGCCCTACGCCGACAGGAATCCGCTTTACTCTCCAGCGCGTTGGCTATGTCTCATCGCATCACTCCGATGCAGTCCACACCGCCCAAAAAAATTCAACCTGATCGCCATCGCCTGGCCGATCTTTGTCGAACAGGGCTTGCGCATGCTGATCGGCACCGTCGACATTTTCATGGTCAGCCATGTCTCCGATCACGCGGTGGCCGGTCTGAGCATGGCCAACCAGATCATCATCTTCTGCATCATCAGTTTCAATTTCCTCGGGATTGGTTCGAGCATCGTCATCACGCATTTCCTCGGCGCCGGTGACCGGGCCGGAGCCGAACGCCTCACCACCAGCGCCATTGCCATCAATACCTGGCTCGGATTGGTCACCAGTATCAGTGTATATTTTGGGGCGGCCTGGCTGCTCCACCTCATGCAGACGCCCGACGTGTTGATGCCTTATGCCCTGCCGTTCCTTTCGATGATGGGTGGTTCCTTGTTCATGGAATCAATGAACATGTCCATCGCAGCCGTGCTCCGCGCGCATGGCCATACGCGGGATGCGATGTTTGTCTCGGTGGGGCAAAACATCATCAACGTCTGCGGCAATTGTATTTTGCTCTTCGGCCTGTTCGGTGCGCCGCAAATGGGCGTGGTCGGCGTCGCGCTCTCCGGTGTCTTCAGCCGTTGCTGCGCGAGTCTCGCGTTCTGGCTCCTGCTCGATTACCGCACGCACCTGCGCTTGCGCGCCCTGGATTTTATCCGGATCGATTGGGGGAAAATCTGGCAGGTGCTCCGCATCGGTCTGCCCGCCGCCGGGGAAAACATGTGTTACTGGACCGCGTTCATACTCACGACCACTTTCGTCGCCCACATGGGGAGCGAAAGTCTCGCCACCCGGGCCTACACGCTCCAAATCCAATGGCTCGTGATTCTCTTCAGCATCTCGATTGGCCTGGGCACGGAAATCATCATCGGCCATCTCGTCGGTGCCGGAAAATTCGAAGAAGCCTACCATGAACTGCTGCGCAGTCTGCGTCTCGGTTTCATTATTTCCATCAGTGTCATTCTGATTATCGCGGCTTTTGCCCCGATGATCCTCGGCCTCTTTACCACCAACGCGGTTATCATCGCCAGCGGCACCGTGCTCCTGCGTATCGCCATCCTGTTGGAACCAGGCCGGATTTTTAATATCATCGTGATCAATTCCCTGCGCGCCACGGGCGATGTCGGCTTCCCTATCACCATGGCCGTACTTTCCATGTGGGGCATCTGGATTCCACTCGCCTGGCTGCTGGGCGTGCATCTCGGCTGGGGTTTACCCGGCATCTGGATTGCCATGACCGCCGACGAATGGCTGCGCGGTCTCATGATGTACCGCCGCTGGAAATCCCGCCGCTGGATCAAACACGCCCAGCGCAGCCGCGCCGACGCCACCGGCGCGTCCTACCCACAAGTGCAGGAAGGGTGAAAAAAATCGGCTGATTAAATGGAGGCGGGGTGCCCTCACCCCGCACGAATGTCGCTGCCATGCGGGGTGAGTGCGCCCCGCCTCCACTTCAAGTCCCAACTGTCGCGACCTGATTTTCCTGTCTGAGATCAGCCCCCCATCACCAATCGCACGAACGTCTCGCGCGAATCCATGTGCGGATTATGGCCCGACTCGGCAATGGTCTCAATTTGAACCTGAGGGAAATGGTGCCGGATCAAATCGTGATCGCCGCTCTCCGCATAGCGCGAACGCCCGCCCACCACAAATAATGTCTGTCCATCATAGTGGTCACCCTGCCCGAGGTTATTTTTCTCCAACACCGCGAGCGTCTCCGTCAGCACCGGCAGATTGATCGTCCAGCGCCAACCGTCGTCTTCAGTGCGGTCAAGATTGGTCGCGAGAAATTTGCGCGTTCCCAGATTCGTCACGCGCGCTTCAAAGCGCATTTCGGCCTCCGCGCGTGATTTCAAACTAATCAAATCCAGTTCGTTCATCGCCATGAATTCACCCCGATGCGCCGCCCAACTGTAATCCTTCGGCGCGATATCCACCACCACGAGGCGCTCCACCCGTTCAGGATGGCGGCACGCAAGCAGCATCGCCGTTTTCCCGCCCATGCTATGCCCGACCACGACGGCCTGGGCCATTTGCCGGGCATCCATCCACGCCACGATATCGCCGACCATCGCGTCATAGGTCATCGCCGGATCATGGGGAGATTTCCCATGATTACGTGCATCGAGCGCGATCACGTGGTAGTGCTGCGCCAGATCCCGTCCGGTGCTCAACCAATTGCGCGACGACCCCAGCAACCCATGCAGGACGAGCATCGGCGGTTTCCCCTCCCCGCCCAGATCCACATGATGAAGGTGAACGCTCATGCGCGGATCGTCATTTGCCTCTGCCTTTTGTAGGGCTGCTGCTTGCGGCAGCCTCGGCCGGCGTAAGCACCGGCCCTACAGACCAGTTGAAAAATGAACTCGATATCATTCGTCCAGTAGTGAACAGCGTGAATCGAGGAGCGAGTAGAAATTTCAGCTCCCGCTTGCCATCGCAGAATGCCCACTACTCAATACCCGCGACTCATTTCTCCCTTAGACCTCCATTCTCTTAGTCTCTTCGTCCCTTAGTCTCTAGTCTCTCTGCCCTCCGCCTCCTATGTCTGAAAAACTCACCCCGATGATGCAGCAGTATTTCGAGGTCAAGCGCGGCCTCCCGCCGAATACGCTGCTGCTGTTTCGCCTCGGGGATTTCTATGAAATGTTTTTTGCCGACGCCGAGCTGGCCTCGCGCCTCCTCGGCATCACCCTGACCAAGCGCCAGGAAACCCCGATGTGCGGCATTCCCTTTCACGCCGCCGATAATTACGTCACGAAGCTCCTCGCCGCCGGCAAGAAAGTCGCCATCTGCGATCAGACCGAGCCCGCTAAAGCCGGCAAGCTCGTTCGCCGTCAGGTCACTCGCATTCTTTCACCGGGCACGACCCTTTCAGCCAACCAACTCGACGCCGCGAAAAACCATTATCTCTGCGCGCTGGAGATCAACAAATCCGGCCTGCACGCCGCGTGGATCGATCTTTCCACTGGCGAATTTCGCGTCGCCACCGATGCGCGGCCGGAAAATCTTCTGCCCGTTCTCACCGCGCTCGACCCGGCGGAAATCATTTTGATCGAGGGCGAATTGGATAAATGGAAGAACGCCCCGCACGAGGAACACACGCTGCACAATCTCCAGCATTTCTGCGCCGCGCGCCTCGTCACCGATCTGCCCGGCTATCACTTTGAAGTCAACAGCGGCGCAAAGTCCGTCATGGATGCCCTCGGGGTGCTGAATCTCCAGGGCTTCGGTCTCGCGCATAATCATCCGGCCCTTGGTGCCGCCGGCGCGTTGGTTTACTACGCCACGGAAAATCTCTGCGCCAAACCGGAAAATCTTCGCTCGCTCCAGGAATACCGCAGCGCCCGCACGCTCTTGCTCGATCCGGCCACCCTGAGAAACCTTGAAATATTCGCTTCCATTCGCGGCACGCGCGAAGCCTCGCTCCTCGGCGCCATCGACCGCAGCACGACCGCTGCCGGCTCACGATTGCTTGAACGCTGGCTCGCCGCCCCCGGCCTCGACCTGCCGGAAATTCAGCGCCGCCAAACCATCGTGGGCGAATTCGTCGGCCAGCCGAGCGACCTCGCCGAGCTGCGCGAGCTGCTCAACAAAGTCCGCGACATTCCACGCATTCTCAGCCGGCTGCAAAATCGTCTGCGCAATCCGCGCGAACTCGGTGGCGTGCGCGACACCCTCGCGCAAATTCCCGCCATCATGGCCTGCCTCGATCTGCTCGACGCCCATCTCGTCGGCAGTCACGGCGGCGAAGTTTCCAAGGTCCGCCAACGTCTCACCGATCTGCCCGCCCTGCGCGAACTACTTGACCGCGCCCTCGCCGACGAACTGCCGAATGATCTCCAGGACGGCAATTACATGCGCACCGGTTATGATCCCGAGCTTGATCGCCTCCGCGATCTGACTTCCGGCAACAAAACCTGGCTCGCCGATCTCGAACGCCAGGAGCAAGACCGCACGGGCATCAAGAGCCTCAAAGTCCGCTATACTTCCATTTTCGGCTACTACATCGAGATCACCAAAGCCAATCTCCACCTCGTCCCGGCCGACTACATCCGCAAGCAAACCACCGCCAACGGCGAACGCTACGTCACCGAAGGACTGAAATTAAAGGAGAAGGAAATATTTTCCGCCGAGGAAAAATCCCTCGCCCGCGAACTTGAATTGTTCGGCCAAGTCGTCGCCGAAGTCCTGACCGAAGCTCCGGCGCTCACCCGTATCGCCGAGGCTCTCGCCGAGCTCGATGTGCTGGGCGGTTGGGCAGTCCTCGCCCGCGAATGGGATTATTGCCGCCCCACTCTCGACGAACACGAAACCCTCGCCATCACCGACGGTCGTCATCCCGTGGTCGAACAGATGATGCGGCAGGAACGGCTTGGGCTCGCCGGCAGCCATGCCTTCGTGCCGAATGATACCGCGCTCTCCGCCACCGACTCGCAGGTTCTCCTCATCACGGGACCAAACATGGCGGGTAAATCCACGTACATCCGCCAAGTCGCCCTGATCACACTCATGGCGCAGATCGGTTGCTGGGCTCCCGCAAAATCCTGCCGCATCGGATTGGTTGATCGTATTTTTTCCCGCGTCGGCGCGAGCGACGATCTCGCGCGCGGCAACTCCACTTTCATGGTCGAGATGAATGAGACCGCCAACATTCTCAACAACACCACCGACCGCTCGCTCATCATTCTCGACGAGATCGGCCGCGGCACCTCGACCTACGACGGCCTGAGCATCGCCTGGGCCGTGGTCGAACATCTGCACCGTTCCGCTGAGCGCGGCCCGCGCACGCTCTTCGCGACGCATTATCAGGAGCTCACGCAGCTCGAGAAACACCTGCCGCGACTGAAAAACTATTCCGTCGCCGTGAAGGAATGGAACGATGAGATCGTGTTTGTCCGTCGTGTTGTCCCGGGAGCTGCTGATCGCAGTTACGGCATTCAGGTTGCCCGGCTCGCCGGCTTGCCGCTGGAGGTTATCGATCGGGCCAAAACGATTCTATCCCAGTTGGAATCTGATGACGTCACGGTCACCCTGCCCGCAGCCCCTCAAGCCAAGCCGAAAAAGAAAATCAGCGTGGCGCCAGCCGATGATTCGCAGATGAGTCTGTTGTGAGAACCGCGAAGCTTCGCCAGCGGACCTATGGCATACTACCAGTTATGATTTGCGTTGAGACTTTGTAGGGCCAGCGCTTGTGCGAGTGGCGTCTTCACGAGTCTCGGCACGGCCACAAGGGCCGGCCCTACAGTTCGATTTCAATACGTAATTGGTAAAAGGTACTGCCAGTCGCGCGAGACGCCTGCCGGACCGTAGCCTCAGACAACCGGATCCCAGCCCGTAGAGAGAGGAGGTACAAGGATATGAACTGAGCCTGTAACGGCGCAAACCGGATGAACTGGATCGGAGGTGGAGCGCGACCTCCGGGCGCGCTCGGTGCCAGCTCTCGTTGCAAAACCCACCCGCCGTTTCGACAGGCTCAAGGTCCCGAGCCTGTCGAGGGAGAGGTCGGGTTCCACCACCGCAGAGGCATCTGCGGTTAATTCTAAAACACGCGCCACTTCAGCGGCAGGCCCGCCCCGGTGTAGCCGCGTTTGAGCCGCAGGCGAAAGCGCGGTGTCTGGCGGCCCCGTTTCGGGCTACGCCCTCAAACGAGGCTACCCGCACATTGCAAAACTTCCCCCACGGTCGGGAGACCCGTGCCACTTCCTCCCCATCACGTCAGGATCCGCGCTCTCCGCGTCCTCCGGGTTATTTGGCTTTTTTCCCGAATCGCGGCGGAGTTGAGCTCACCCTCATTCCTCGGGCTTAGGATGCCTGAGCCGACGGAATCCCCACAGTTGCGAGGCAAGCTCGCAACCTACGGGGAACAATTTCCACTGGCCAAACCCACCGGCACGGAGGCCGGTGGCTACGTCGATCACGCGGCCGGTCGATTACTGGCTCTGATATTTCAGTTCTTTGATTGGTCGCATTTCATCGGACAATCCGATGGCGCGACGGGCGCTGGCCACGGAGACGTTGTAGCTGTAGTACGCCTGCAACTGATTCAGCCGCGCCGTGGTGAGTTCGTTCTGCGATTGCAACACATCAAGCTGCGTGGCGGTACCAGCGCTAAAGCGCGCATTGGCGAGCCGGAGACTTTCCTCGGCTTGCTCCACGACTTTCTTGGAAGCCTCCGCCAACTCGGTGGCTTGCTGGAAAATCGAAACAGCGCGGCGGACATCGATATCGACCGCCAACTGTGCCTCGGCGAGAGCGAGTTTGGTTTGCTCCAGAAATGACTTGGCTTGCATCACGCGGCCGGCAGTGGCGCGGCCATCAAAGATATTCCACTGGGACTGCAGGCCGACGGTCCAGCCGTCGTTGGATGATTTGGTGCTGGAAAGCGGCGCGCGGCGCCAATCGTAGGCTCCGTAAAGCGAAAGGTTGGGGTAATATCCGGCGCGGCCAATGGTCACACCCTCGGAGGCGGCAGCGGCTAATTTCTCCAGGCGTTGGAGATCGGGGCGTTGGTTTCTCGCTTCGGTCAAAGCCGTGCGCAGGTCAAAACTGGCAGGCTTGAATTCGAGTGTGCCGAGAAACTCAGGGGTTCTCGCCACATTCGCATCGTTCACCGTCACAAAACCCAGCGTCTGACGGAGCGTCTCGATCGCGAGGCGAAAATCATTCCGCGCCGTGATGAGCGCGGGCTGGGCATTGGCCAGAGCGACCTCGGCGCGCAGCACTTCGAAATTGGAAACGGTGCCCGCTTCATAGCGGTTCTTCACGTCCTGCAACTGGCGTTTGAGCAGCTCGACGTTCTGCTCCTGCACTTTGATTTTCTCGCGGCTGACGAGCACGGTATAGAAGCGGACCCGCACATCGAGGAGGGCATCATTGATGACGGCTTGGAGCGCCAGCGTGGCGGCGTCGAGCACGAGTTGCTGACTCTTGACGCCGGCGCTCACCCCGCCACCCGAGAACAAAACTTGGCGGGCCGTGATATCGAAGGACCACGCATGATCGCGGCCATTGATCGATATCTCGTCGGCATTGCGCTGATAACCGGCCGTTGCTCCTACATGGGGAATCTGTTTCGACCGGACTTCGAGCACGACGCCCTCCTGCTGGCGGATGCGTTCCTTCGCCTGGCGGATGGAAAAATTATTATCGAGCGCGAAGGCCAAGGCGTATTCGAGATCGAGTTTCTCCGGGATCGCGAAGGTCGGATCGGGCTTGCCGTCGTTCAGTTGGGCGCGGGCCGGCAGAGTCGCGAGCAAGCTCGCGCCCACAAAGAGGATTAGGTTGGGCAGACGCAGAGAGATTTTCATGTGAAATAAAACAAAGGTTATTTGGCGAGTACGGCTTGATCCGCTGCGGCAGGTGCCGGAGCGTGCAGATGTTCATGAGTATGGTTCTTCGCGAGCAATACGTAGAGCGACGGAATAATAAAGAGCGTGAAGAAGGTACCAATAGTCATACCGCAAACGAGCACAAGACCGATAGAATTACGGGCCGAGGCACCGGCACCGGTCACAAACACCAGCATCAAATGGCCGAAGACTGTCGCCGCCGTCGTCATCAGAATGGGCCGCAACCGGGTCGCCGCCGCCTCACTCACGGCATTGAGTTTGGTTCTTCCTTGTTCCTGCAGGGCGTTGGCAAACTCGACGATAAGAATGCCGTTCTTGGCCACGAGCCCGATGAGGGTGATCAGCCCGACTTGGGAGTAGATATTCCACGAGGTCGTCCAGCCCCAGCTCCAGTGCGGGGTGAACGGATCTCCCGGCGCACGCAGGGCGGTAAAGATGAGTGCGCCAAACATGGCCAACGGCGCGGAACCGAGGAGAATGATGAGCGGGTCGCGGAAGCTGTTAAACTGAGCGGCGAGCACGAGGAAGATCAACAGGAGCGCCAGCACGAGCGCCGGCAGAAATTTACTACCTTCACGTCGTAACTGCCGCGACTCACCACCGTAATCGATGGTGTAACCCTGCGGCATGATTTTACGCGCCTCGGTTTCCAGTATGCCCAAAGCCATGTCGAGCGGAGCCATGACCACCCCGGAAATTTTGACCGCATTGAGCTGATTAAAACGATTGAGGGCGCGCGGTTCCACGCTGTTTTTCAACGTGGCCACCGAAGACAAGGGAATGAGTTTTCCTCCGGGACCGGTGATATAGATGTCCTTGAGTTGATCGGCATTGAGGCGACCCGTGCGCTGAATCTGGGGGATGACCTTATAGCTGCGTCCGTCGATGCTGAAGCGATTGACGTAGGCGCCGCCGAGCATGGAACCAAGATCACCACCTACTTGCTGGAGGTTAAGCCCAAGGGCCGCGACTTTATCCCGGTCGATCACGATTTCCGACTGAGGCTGGTCGAATTTCACATCCAACGTGAGGAAAGCAAATTTGCCGCTCTTCAACCCGGCTTTCATCACCTTCTCGGCGATTTCGTACACTTGCCGCGAATCGGCGGTGGAGGCGATGACGAATTCAACCGGGAAAGTGCCGCCACCCGGCAAAGCTTGGGGCAGGATAGGGAAAACCTGCACGCCGGGTACCAGATGAAGTCTGGGAGCCAAATCCTGCCGGATCTGAAAGATATTACGTTTACGTTCATCCCATGGCTTCATGACGGCACCGCTAAAACCACCGTTAGGGAAAGTAACTTGAAAGGAAAATTCGACCTCCGGTATACTGAAAAACTCATCGTTCACTCTGCCCGCAAACTTAGCGGTCTGTTCCATGGTCGAGTTTGAGGCGGTGTTAACAATCCCAAGAACCACCCCTTGATCCTCCACCGGAGCCAGCTCGGTGGACATCGACGAAAGAATGTAGAGAGGGAAAATACACAGGAATAGGACCACCCATACAGTATAGACCACGGGCCGAGCGGTGAGCGTGCTGGCCAGCACCCGGCTGTAGGTTTTCTTCAGCTTGTCGAAGGTGTGGTTTACGAAACCGGCGAAACCTTTCTCTTCCTCGGCCGCGCTGTGCAGAAAATAGGCGGCCATCATCGGCGACAGCGTGAGCGCCACGACACCGGAAATCAGAACCGCCCCGGCCAGCGTGATGGCAAACTCCCGGAAGAGCGAGCCGGTGAGACCGCCTTGAAAGGCAATGGGCGCGTAGACGGCGGCCAAAGTAATCGTCATCGAGATGATCGGACTCACGAGCTCGCGGGCACCGACGATGGCGGCATCGATCCGCGTTCGTCCTTCGCGCAGGTGTCTCTCGACATTTTCGACCACGACAATGGCATCATCGACCACAAGACCGACGGAGAGCACGACGGCGAGCAAGGTGAGGAGATTGATCGTGAAACCGAAGACCTGCATGAGGAACACCGCGCCGATCAGGGAAACAGGGATCGCCACAATCGGAACCAAAGCCGAACGCAGTGATCCCAAGAAAAGATAGATCACAAGAACGACAATGAGCAGCGTCTCGAAGAGAGTTTTCTTCACCTCGCTGATGGCGTTCTTGATGTACTTGGTGCCATCGTAGGCAATGCCACCGGAAAAGCCGGTCGGGAAACGTTTCTGCAATGCCTCCATCTCGACCCGGACCCGTTGGGCGACCTCGAGTGAGTTCGCATTGGGCAGAACCCAAATGCCCATGAACACGGCATCCTTCCCCGAAAAATGCACCTCGGCATCATAATTTTCGGCTCCGAGCACGACATCGGCCACATCCTGCAACCGGATAATTACGTTCTTGTCCTGCCGAATGACGAGCTGCTTGAAATCCTCGACATTTTCCAAACTGGTGTTGGCGGTAAGATTGACTTGAATGTAGGCGCCCTTGGTCTGACCAATGGCCGAGCGGACATTATTATTGCTGAGAGCCTGCCGCACCTGGGCCGGACTGATACTGAGCGCAGCCAGCCGCTCGGGTTTAAGCCAGACGCGCATCGCATAGGTCCGACCGCCAAGAATATCGGCCCGTTGCACTCCCTCGATGGCGGTGAGCGCCGGTTGCACCACGCGCACCAGATAATCGGTCACCTGATTCGACTGCAGCGAGTCCGCACTGAAGCTGAGGTACATCGAAGCGAATTGGGAATCGGCGGGCACGAGACTGACGGCCGGCAACTCCGCTTCCGGGGGAAGATCGTTGCGCACTTGGTTCACCCGGGAGTTGATTTCCGCGAGCGCTTTGGTGCCTTCGTAATTTAATTTGAGCCGCGCCGTGATCAGGGAAAGTCCCTGCGAACTCTGCGACTCAATGTAGTCGATGCCATCGGCCGCCGCGATGGCGCGTTCCAACGGACTGGTGACAAATCCCCGCACCAGATCGGCATTGGCCCCGATATAAGGAGTGGCGACTGTCACGGAAGCCACCTCGCTCTTGGGATACTGGCGGACGTTGAGCGAGCGGTACGCCTGCAAGCCGGCAATGATGATGATCAGGTTGACCACGATCGCCAGCACGGGGCGGCGGATAAAAATATCGGTGAACTTCATGGGCGCGTCAGAGTTGAATGGGGCGGCGGCGCTCAGGTGTTCGTGGGCTTGGGATTCAGTTCGGCTTTGGGCGCGAGGGAATTGTCCACCACCAGTATCGTGCCATTGCTCAACTTGAACACGCCGGAGGTAACTACTTCCTCGCCGGCCTGAATGCCGGAGAGCACATTGACAAAGTCACCGCGGGTTTCGCCTACTTTCACGAAGCGCTGCTCGGCATGTTTCACCATCTGGCCGGACACGGCATCCTTCACTTCCTTGGCGACAAAAATGGTGTCGCCGTACGGCTGATAATATATGGCGGTCGAAGGAATGGCGATCACGCTGGTCTTTTCCGGTGCCACCACCTGCACGCTCACGAACATCCCGGGGCTGAGTTGTTCGGCCGCGTTGGCCAGCGTAGCCTCGACACGCATGGTGCGGGTGGTGGGATCGATTTCGGGACTGATTGCGGTGATGGGGCCTTCAAAAACAACCCCGGGTCGGGCATCGAGCGTGACCCGCGCCGTGTACCCGGTCTTCAGATCGGCGACCCGCTGTTGGGGCAGGGAAAAATCAACATGGATCGGATCGAGTGCCTGCAAGGTAACGATGAGATTCCCGCGATCGAGAAACTGGCCAAGGCTCACGAGACGAATACCCACCCGACCGGTGAAAGGCGCGCGCATCAGCTTCTTTTCCAAGACCGCTTTAAGGGAATTCACATCCGCTGTCGCCTGCTTGAAAGCCGCGTCGGCGTTGTCGAATTCGGATTTGGCCATGGCCTTGCGATCCCACAGATCGCGCGCCCGGGTCACATTTATGCGGGCTAATTCAGCTCGAGCCTCGATGGCCGTGAGCTGGGCGCGCTCCACATCCGTATCGAGCTCGACGAGGATATCGCCCGCATTCACCATGGCCCCGGATTCAAACGCGATGCGTTTGATCGTGCCCTGCCCTTCGCTGGCGACTGTGACGCCTTGATCAGCGCGAAGTGTCCCCACGGCATTAATGGTGCGATCCCACTCTTGGGCTGCCGCTTTAGCCGTGGTCACACTCTCGGGCGGCAGACTAAACGGCGGCGGCGCAACGAACTGTTTCTTCTTGATGACGACGATCGTGCCGATCACCAGAACAAGTCCAATAAGAGCGAGGAGGAACTTCTTAAACATAAACGTGGAGGTTGAATTTATAATAGGAGAATGGACTAGCGGGCGGCGGCACTTTTACTGGCCGGTCCGGCATTCAGCGTGGAGGCGTGCTGCAGGATTTTATTCAGGAGCTTCACCAAGGTTTTTTGCTCGGATTGACTAAGCGGATTCATCAAGGCGGCCATCCGCTGAAAATGTCCCGGAAGCAGCCGTTCGAGAAATTTTTCGGCCTTGGGCGTGAGCGCCACGCGCATCATGCGACGGTCATCCTTGTCGGCGGTGCGTTTCACGAAGGCGTCACGGACCAAGGTGTCGATCAAACCCGTCATCGTCGCGCGGGTGACGTTGGATTGATCCGCGAGTTCGGCGGGCGTCATGCCGTGACGGTGGGCCTCAGGATTATGGCTTTCACCCCACAAAAGCATCAAGACGCCAAAGCGGCCGTGGGAGATGCCATGTTCGGTCAAATTTCGCTCCGTATACAGAAACGCCTCGTCGCCGGTACGCAGGAGATGGAGGAAGGCTTCACAGGAGGACGGATCCAACTCGGGAAAAGTATTCGCCGCCTCCAACAGGCATTCGTAACGGGGAAGATTTTTCAGGATGAGATGAGGCATGGATGATGGGGCGAAAAATTATGAGGAGGCTGACGATTAGCATCCTAATGACTTTTGCAAGCCGCAGTTTATTTTTTCCAGTACCGTTCTTCTTCTCTGGAAACAAAAACAGCCGGCCGAATGGCCGGCTGGGAAAAAGCAGATTATTTGCGCCAGATTACAACGACTGGGCGGCGGCGACGACGGCCTCGGTGGTGATCCCGAGTTCCTTCATCGCGATATTGCCCGGAGCACTCAGACCGAAGCGGTCGATGCCGATGATCTTGCCGTCGAGCCCAACATACTTGTGCCAGAGGGCCGAGACGCCCGCCTCGATCGCCACGCGCTTACGGCACGAGGACGGGAGGATGGACTCGCGATATTCCTTGGACTGCGCATCGAAGCGCAGGAAGGACGGAATCGAAACGACGCGCGCGCCACCACCCAAGGCCTTCGCCGCGGCGACGGCCCACTGGAGTTCGCTGCCGGCGGAAAGGAGGATGTGGGTGAGCGGAGCGGTTTCCTGCACGGCGATGTAGCCGCCTTGCAACACGCCGTTGCGGCGCGTGGCGGTAGGAATATCATTCAGCATCGGCACCGCCTGGCGACTGAGCGCGAGCAAGGTCGGGCCGTCGGTGCGCTCGAGCGCGGCGGCGAAAGCGCCGGCGGTTTCCTCGGGATCAGCGGGACGGATGACGTCGAGATTCGGAATCACGCGCAGACCGGAAACGGTTTCGACTGGTTGGTGCGTCGGGCCATCCTCGCCCACGCCGATCGAATCGTGCGTGTAGATATAGATGACGGGTAGTTTGGACAGCGCGGCGATGCGCATCGAGGGACGCGAGTAATCGGCGAACACCAAGAACGTGGCGCACGAGGGGCGAAAGATGCCGTCGTAAGCGACGCCGTTGTTGATGGCGGCCATTGCGTGTTCGCGAATGCCGTAACGCAGGTTGCGGCCGGTGCGGTTGGCTTTGTCGAAATCCTTGTCGGCGGCGATGTAGTTGAGCGTGGAACCGTGCAAATCGGCGCTGCCCGAAATCAGCAGTGGCAGAGCGGCGGCGAGTGGTTGCAGGACATCTTTGCCTGCGGCGCGCGTGGCGAGTTTAGCGTCGGCCGGGAAGGCCGGGATTTTTTCCAGCAACGCGGCGGCGCTTGGCTTATTGTTGGACGAATCGAGCAAAGCGGCTTTGTCGGCGTTGGCCGTGCGCCACTCGGCGTAAGTTTTCTTCCACTTGGAGTAACCGCGTTTGAGGCGTTTTTTGTGAGCGGCGAAATACTCGCGCACTGGCTCGCTCACGTAGAAGTGTTCTTCGGGAAGACCGAGGCCTTTGCGGGCAGCATCGGCGAACTTCGCCCCACCCTCGCCGTGGCCCTTCGCCGTGCCGGCGACTTCGGGAATGCCTTTGCCGATAATGGTCTTGGCAATGATGAGCTGCGGTTTGCCGGTCTTGGCTTTCTTGGCTTTGTTGATCGCCTTCGCGATCGCCGCGAGGTCGTGGCCCTCGGTGAGCGTTTGCACGTCCCAGTTCATCGCCTTGAAACGCAGCGCGGTGTTCTCGCTCTGGGTTTTGTCGGCCATCGCGTCGAGGGTAACGTCGTTGGAGTCGTAAAGCAGAATAAGATTATCGAGACCTTGGTGGCCGGCGAATTCCACGGCTTCCATGGCAACGCCTTCCTGCATGCAACCGTCGCCGGCCAAGCAGATGACGTGGTGATCGAAGATCGTGTGCGCCGAGGTATTGAAACGCGCGGCCGCCATCTGGCCGGACATGGCGAGACCGACGGAGTTGCCGACACCCTGACCGAGCGGGCCGGTGGTACACTCGACACCGGGCGTCTCATGGAATTCCGGATGGCCGGGAGTCTTGCTGTGGAGCACGCGAAAATTCTTCACTTCTTCCAGCGACAGATCGTAGCCGCTCAGGTGGAGCCACGTGTAGAGGAACATCGAGCCGTGACCGGCCGAGAGGACGAAACGGTCGCGGTTGAGCCAGCGCGGCTCGTCGGGATTATGATTCATCGCGTGGCCGTAGAGGACGGCGCCGATTTCGGCGGTGCCGAGCGGCAGTCCGAGATGACCGGAGGAGCATTTATGCACGGCGTCGATGGCGAGGCCGCGAGCTTGAGCACTGGCGGCGGTAAGGATTTCAGTCGGTAGCTTCATGAAATATTGGGTTTAAAGGTAATGCTTATCGGGAGGACGGCGCTTTCTGCAAAGCTCAATTTCTGTCACTTGGTCGGGCGATCTATGAATGCTTTTCACTGCCCAATAAAAAAGCGAGCCGCTGTGGGCTCGCTTGGAAAGGATCAGTTGACCGAGATCAGGCCTTGGCGGCTTCGTAACGCTTCACCTTGACGGCCATGGCGGCCTTGCCGGTGCGGTCGCGAAGATAGTAGAGCCGGGCTCGACCGACCTCGGAATTTTTCTCGACCTCGACCTTCTCGATGTTCGGGGAGTTGACCGGGAAGACGCGCTCGACGCCCTCACCGTAGCTGATACGGCGCACCGTAAAAGTCTCGTGGATGCCGGAACCCTTGCGGGCAATGACGACGCCGGCGAAAACCTGGACGCGCTCTTTGTCGCCTTCGCGAACCTTGGTGTGGACCTTGACACCGTCGCCCACTTTGAAAGAGGTGACGTTGGTTTTCACCTGATGAGCGGTGATTTCTTTGATGATCGGATTCATGGCTGTTTTTTAATTAAATCGGGACGGAATTTGGTGGTTCTTTCCAATTGCTGCGCGTGCCGCCACTTCTCGATTTCGCCGTGGTTGCCCTGGAGGAGCACTTCCGGCACGGACATGCCGCGGTAAACGGCGGGACGCGTGTAATTGGGAAAGTCGAGCAAGTTGCGGGTGAAACTTTCGCTGGTCAATGACTTTTCTTCACCGAGTACCCCAGGAATAAAACGAGCGAGCGCGTCGATGACCACGGCGGCAGCCAAAGTACCATTGGTGAGCACGTAATCCCCAATGCTGATCTCTTCGTCGATCACCGTATCGCGGATGCGCTGATCGATTCCCTCGTAGTGACCGCTGAGAAAAATCAGGTGCTGCTGCTTGGAAAGCGCCTCAGCTTTAGCACTGGTGAAGGGAACGCCATCGGGCGTCAGGTAGATGCGACGGCAGCCGGGACTTTGCAATTCCTCGATGGCGGTGAAGATCGGCTCGCATTTCATCACCATGCCCGCACCGCCACCAAAGGGACGATCATCGGTCGTCTTATGTTTATCGACGGACCAATCGCGGGTGTTGCGAATGTTGATTTCGAGCAACTTGGCCTCACGCGCCCGGCCGAGCATGCTTTCGGAGAGAAAGCCGTCGAGCATCGCCGGGAAAAGAGTAAGGACGTCGATACGCATGGGGAGAGAACTGCCGGAGCCTGTTTACAGGCGACAATAGTGATCGCTTGCAAGCAAGCTCCTACAAAATGGAAAGGCCCCGGAATAATCCGAGGCCGAAAATACATGGGACGCTGGTGCGTCCTCGGTGAATGATACTTAAGCTTTGACCGTGGCGGCAGCAGCGGCGCGCTTGCTGCGCTTGACCATGGCGTGCAAGGTCTCAGTGGGCTTGGCACCCTTGGACATCCAATAATCATAGCGATCAAGCTTGATGCTCAGTGGGTTGCCCTTGGCGCGTGGGTTGTAAGCGCCAATCTGTTCGACGCCAGCGCCATCGCGGCGGGAACGCTCTTCAGTGACGATGACGCGGAAGTGCGGCTCGTTCTTGGTGCCGAAACGGGAAAGACGGATTTTGAGTGCCATTGGTGGTGTCTGGTTACTTTGCGGAAGTGGTTTTCGTTAGGAAAAGCGTGAGAATTGACGGAAGTAATTTGTCCTTGTCAAGCCCCTACCTTGGCCGAGCGAAAACAGGACGTGATGCGAGGGTGTAGCGGCAGGCGTCCTTGCCTGCCGGGTAGGTTGTGCGCTTGCTGCACCATTTTGCTGGCCAGCAGAACGAGGCAAGCTCGCAACCTACGAAATCCCACAGGCCGAATACCTGAGGCTACGTCAAACCATCACGATTTACCGCTTCGCCGCCGGCTTGGGCAGATAAGAACGCATATCCTCCCGTGTCAGTTTTTTAAAAGCACGATAAACCGTTTCCAGCGTCGCCTTCTCGTACGGTGTTTTCCCGATCTCGGCGAAGAGCTTCGGCAAAATCGAGTCGCCGTGCTTCGCACACACGTCGGCAATCACCTTCGTCGCGAAGGCGTAATTCGCGGTGTTGATATTTTCGGCGTAGTTCGCCTGTTTCAGATTTTCCGCCGCCGGCCAAGCCGCGAGATCGATCTTCGATGCCTCGTTCGCGTACTTTTTTAATTCGGCCGACAGATCATAATACCCGCGCGCTTCTTCCGGGCCGAGTTCGGCCTCGATTACTTTCCAAGCAACGTAGTTCGCGATGCCATCGCAGAACCAGCGCCGGTCCTTGCTGGCGAGATAGTGCCAGACGATGCCCGCCTCCGTCGCCTCGCGCAGCGTCAAGAAAGCAATGGCTCGCTGCATCTGAATTGAACTGGCTTTGAGCCAACCCTGTCGAAATTCCAGAAAATGATCGAGACCGGCCGCGGCGTCTTGTTCGGGCGTCCGATCCGGCGTCGCTGCGATTTTCACCGATAGCACAATTTTCCGCCATTCATCGGCCAAGCCCGACTGATTTTGCTCGTTCGTGAGTTCGGGTTTGTTCTCAAAACTCATATTGAAGTTAAACCGCAGCTGCCCAGCCGCGTCATTGCTGAAGCCGGGAATGCTCTCTCCTGCCTCAATCCGCGTCAGCAGTTCAGGTTTACGCCAGAGGGCAAAATGCTGCGGCAATCCGGGTGGGATGAGATGACCTATCAAGCCAAATCCTTTCTGCGTTCCTTCAAACACTGATTTCATTCGCTCAGTCGGCTCGGCCAAGCCGATCTGAGTGGAGACTTTCGCTAAGAAATAATCCTTCCGTTTTTCCAGGTCCCCCAAGGCTGATCGCGGAGTCGGAGTAGACACGGCGGTCGGCAGTTGAAAATCCGCCAACTGTTTCGCCAACGCCTCGACGTATGCCTCATCTCCGGCCGAAGCCTCGATCATGAACTCCCCGAACTGGAACGTCTTCCGCTCGGGTAACGCCGCCGACAACGCGGCCACCCAGCCCAGCGCAAGGCCGCTCATCAGAATCCGATATACCAAGCGGGGTAAACTCATCACCTCCCACCCTTCCACTTCCATCGTCGTGCCCGCAACTTGAAATTTGCCCGAAAACACTTCCGCACCGTCGTATTTGCCGTTGACCACTCCCGCACCACGCGAGACGTTTCGCGTTCTTATGCTTAAAGCTGGCATCGTCGGACTGCCCAACGTGGGCAAATCAACTCTCTTCAACGCCCTCACCCGTTCCCGTAAGGCGGAGGCGGCCAATTATCCTTTCTGCACCATCGATCCGAATGTGGGCGTCGTGATCGTGCCGGACGAACGCGCCTACGTGCTCAAGGCCATCGCGAAGACCAACGTCGTCGTGCCGGCCGCCATCGAATTCGTCGACATCGCGGGTCTCGTCGCCGGCGCCAGCAAGGGCGAAGGTCTGGGCAACCAATTTCTCGCGACCATTCGCGAGGTCGACGCCATCGTGCAGGTCGTCCGTTGTTTTGAAGACGGCGACATCATTCACACCATGGGTAAAGTCGATCCGGTGCGCGACATCGAGGTCATCACCACCGAACTCGTGCTCTCCGATCTCGAAGCCGTCGCCAAGCGCATCACGAAGACCCAGAAGAACGCGAAGTCTGGCGACAAAGAAGCGATCATCGAGCTCGCGCTTCTCGAAAAACTCACGCCGCACCTCAACTCCGGCAAGACTGCGAACACGCTGCCCGCCACTCCGGAGGAAGTCGCGTTGATGAAACTTTTTCAACTGCTCACGGCCAAGCCCGTGCTCTTCGCTTGCAATGTCGCCGAGTCCGACCTCGCCACTGCCGAGGAAAATCCCTTCGTCAAACAAGTCGCCGAATTCGTCCGCACCCACCACGACGCCGCCTACGTACCGATCAGCGCGAAGATCGAGAGCGAGCTCATCGACCTGCCAGCCGACGAAGCGAAAGCGTTCCTGAAAGATCTCGGCGTCGACGACTCTGGCGTTTCCGCTCTCATCAAGGGCACGTACAATTTGCTCGGCCTGATGACGTATTTCACCGCCGGTGAAAAAGAAGTCCGTTGCTGGACGATCAAGAAAGGCTGGAAAGCTCCGCAATGCGCCGGTGTCATCCACACTGATTTCGAAAGCGGCTTCATCAAAGCCGAGATCGTTTCCTACGAAGACCTCACTCGCCTCGGCAGTGTGGCCGCTGCCCGCGAAGCCGGAAAATATCGGCTCGAAGGCAAGGAATACGTCTTCAAAGACGGCGACGTCGCGCTCTTCCGTTTTAATAACTAACGAGCGAGCGGATAGCTGAATCAGGATATTCCCCGGCGTAATTCCCGGGCATGGAAGCCATCTTGCAATCCGGCTCGCTATGCCTTGCTCGCCTGAGACGAGCTCAAACCAATCGGATCAAGGTGGAACAATCGTCAGCGAGAATTCCGGAGATTCCTTTCCGCCCCAGCGCACTTTGAAACGGTAGACCCCGGGAATAAATTTCCCCTCGACGATGGGCCACGTCGCGTCAGTTCCCCCGCCCGCCAGCAAGACGGCGACAGGAATATTAAAGGCCCGGCGTTCTTTTCCGGGCACCTCGAATTTATTTCGCGAGTCCTTTCTGAAAACATTTTCATCTTTTTCCGTGGAGGTGAGAGAGCTCCAATAGCCATCGGGATGATCTTTTTTTTGCAGGAGCATCGTCCCTTTGGCATCCGTAATTCGGATCGCACATCCTAAAGGAAAATCCAAAGGTTTGTCATCCAACTGCTGCAGGTAGCGGGTCACAAAAACCACTAACGCATCGTCAGATTTATTGCCCAGCACCACTGAAACGATCACCGGGATAGCTGGAGATCCCACCATGTTGGTGTTGCCGGAACTCTTAAACATAAAGCGCACTGAAACGTCATCCGGCACTTCGGCGTAAGTTGGGCCTGCATCGGGTGCTGGCTGTGCCAGCGCGATTACGCAGAGTAAAGACGAGGCAAGGCCTAATCTCGCAATGATAAGCGTGAGCGACATACGAAGTGACAAAGTCATGGCGGTTTAAATAATGTACGAGCTCAGCCTTTGGCTGGCAGTTATTTCATCGGAATAAACTAAAAATTCTTTAGGCAATTCGACGGGGGTTAGTAAAAATAGAGCCTCTAAACCTATGAAAGGCAAGACCTACCTCGCATGGCGACCAACGGGAGTGTATTTGAAATAAATTTCAGCCGCAGGGTCTGGTCGGCGATGCTGAATTTGTGTTCAAGGGGGGCTGGCGAACGGAGGGTGTGCTCAGAGTTATCGAAATCAATTTCAGCCCGCCAACCTCCTGCCCAACTTATGGGCCATCCCGGACTGGCCAAATTCGCCCAAGCTTTGGTAAACCGGCACGATGTTTTACCGGAAACTGAAAATCTTAGACCTCTCCAAGATGCAAGATTGCCTCCACGCCGTGATCGACCAAGTTTTGCCCCATCCATGAGCACGACCCACTCCGGATCCCCCCGGCTCGCCGACTCCAGCGAAACGCTCGATGCGTCGATTATCCGCGTATTGATGGAGACAATTCCTGATCGTATTTATTTTAAAGACCTCAAAAGTCGCTTCGTGCGTAACAGTGAGGCCCAAGCCAAACTTCTCGGGGCGGCCACCCCGGAGGACTGCATCGGAAAAACCGACTTTGACTTTTTTCCCCGCGAACATGCCGAACGCGCCTTTGCCGATGAACAAGAGATCATCCGCACCGGTCGGCCGATAATCGCCAAGGAAGAACATATCACCATGATGGATGGGACTCAGTCCTGGCTCTCGGCCACCAAGCTCCCGTGGCGTGACCGCAACGGGAAAATCATCGGCACCTTCGGGATCTCCCGCGATATCACCGCCACCAAACTGGTGGAGGAAAAACTCACCGAAGAGAGGAATCTTCTCCGCACCATCATCGATCACGTGCCCAGCCGCATATTCGTCAAAGACCCTTCCTCCTGTTTCCTGATCAACAATCTCGCCCACCTCCGCCTGCTCGGCATCGACCAGCAGGAAGACGCCCGTGGCCGCACCACCAAGGATTTCTTCCCCGACGAACGAGGCGTACAAGCCATGGCTGATGACCAGCAGGTCCTGCAAAGCGGCATCCCCATCATCAGCCAGGAAAAATCCGACTTCGGCCTCGAAGGGCAGACCAATTGGTCACTCACCTCCAAGGTGCCGCTCCGCGATATTCGAAATAAAATCATCGGGCTCGTCGGCATCAGCCATGATATCACGGAGTTGAAACGCACTGAGCATGAACTCCAACACCGCACCACCGAGATGGAGACCGACCTCAGGATGGCTCGGCAGATCCAAGAGACCTTTTTTCCCAAGGATTATCCGGTATTCCCCAGTGGCGTGCCCAGCACGGCGAGCGAGCTGCATTTCTCCCACTGTTACATGCCTGCGGCCACCCTCGGAGGTGATTTTTTCGACATCATCACCCTTTCCGATACGCAATGCGGGGTGTTGATCTGTGATGTGATGGGTCATGGCGTTCGGGCCGGCCTGCTCACCGCCCTCATCCGCGGCGCGGTCGAAGAATTCGGCCCACGCACTGACAGCCCCGCCCAAGTGCTCGCCGAGATTAATCAGTGCCTGATCCCCATCATTCAGCAAACCGGACAACCGATTTTTGCCACGGCCTTCTACGCCATCATCGACACCTCCACCGGCACCCTCGCCTACGCCAACGCGGGCCACCCCTCACCGATTATTTTACGGGAAATGAGCCAGAACATCGTTGCCCTGAATCTTAACAACCCCGAGCCAGCGGCAGGTCTGATCGAGAGTTTCCCTTATTCGACCCACACCATCGCCTTCCAACCCGGCGATACCCTGCTCGCTTACACCGACGGACTGTTTGAAGCCAATAACGCCGCCGATACCATGTACGGGGAGAAACGTCTCCGCTCACTCATCGGTCAAAATATTGGCCTACCCGGCGAGGAACTCATCCTTCTTCTCGTTAAGGAAGTCATCGCCTTCACCGGTCGCAGTGATTTTGACGACGATATTTGCGTCCTCACCGTCGAATCCACCGGCAAATCCTGCGCCATGCGCCCGGCTTTGACCTACGATATTTGATACGCAAAAGCGACCGGGCGTATCTTGCCATAAACTGAGCTTCTGCTGTCACAAATAGCGCTTGGAGTTGCGCTGTGCATATATTGTCTTCTGCTTTTACCTATGACGACACGCCGTCTTGCCACGTCCACGCTGGTTCTATTCACCATGATTTTTGCCGGTTGCAAAGATCGGGAAATCACCGCCTATCGCGCCCCCAAAGACGCCCCACCAGCCATGCAACCGACCGCACAGTCGGCCACCGCCACGGGCAATTTGCCCGCTGACCATCCGCCCATCGGCGGCAGCACGCCCGCACCAACTGCACCCGGATCCGACATGGCCAACACCGCCGTGCCGACCGCGAGCGGCAGTGCCCTCAGTTGGACCGCCCCCGCCCACTGGACGCCCAAAGCCCTCGGTTCGATGCGCAAAGGCAGCTTCAGCATCAAGAGCGATAGCGGCGAAGCCGATCTCGCCATCACCGCTTTCCCCGGCGCCACCGGCGGCTTGGAAGCCAATCTCAATCGCTGGCGCGGACAGCTCGGGCTCGCCCCCGCCTCCGCCCAGGAAGTTCTCGCCGCCGTAGAAAACATCTCGGCCAACGCCCTGCAGTTCACCGTCGTCGATTACGCCAACAACGGCAACCGTCTCCTCGGCGCGGTCCTGCCCTTTGGCGGCAATAGCTGGTTCTTCAAGCTGACTGGCCCCGACGCCCTCGTCGCCAGCCAAAAAACCGCCTACCTCGAATTTCTCCGCACGGTTAAGGAGAACAAGTAACATGCATCCCACGATTCGTTCTCTGCGCAATTTCTTCGTCTCCCTTCAGCTCACCGTAGTGCTGCTGCTGCTGTCGTTGATTCTGGTTTTCATCGCGACCTTGGATCAGGTCCATCTCGGTATCGCGGCAATCCAGCAGAAATGGTTTCATAGCTTCATCGTCTTCCAAAACACCGGGGATTTTTCCATTCCGATTTTTCCCGGCGGCTACCTCATCGGCGGCTTACTGCTGATCAACCTCCTCTGCGCCCACATTTATCGCTTCAAACTCTCCTGGCGAAAACTCGGCATCCAACTCGCCCACTCCGGCGTCATCTTGCTCCTCTTCGGCGAACTCATCTCGGGAATCACGCAGAAAGACAGCGTCATGCAACTCCTCGAAGGCGAGACGATGAAATACTCGGAGAGTTTCCGCGACCACGAGCTCGTCCTCATTGATAAATCCAATCCCGCCTACGACGAAGTGGTCGCCATCCCGGAAGCCGCCCTCACCGCCAAAACTTCGATCCAGCACCCCAAGCTTCCCTTTCTCGTCCGCGTCAAAGATTACCATCCCAACGCCAATCTGCAGATGCGCGACGCCACGGCCCCGGCCCCGGCAACGCCCCTCTCCGGCATGGGCAGCCGCGTGGCGATGATCCCGTTGGCCCTGACCTACAAACCCAACGAGATCAACCGCCCCGGTGCGATCATCGAGCTCACCGGTTCCGATGGCCCCCTCGGCACATGGCTCGTCTCGCCCCTGCTCGGCGCCCCCCAAACCTTCAGCGTGCAAAACCACACGTGGGAAATCGCCCTCCGCATCAAGCGCTACTACCAGCCCTTTGCCATCACGCTGCTCAAGGTCACGCACGATGTTTATCCCGGCACCGAGATTCCCAAAAATTTCGCCAGCCGCGTCCGTGTGAAAAGCGACGATGGCAAGGAAGACCGCGAGACCACGATCTTCATGAACAACCCGCTGCGTTTCGGCGGCCAGACCTTTTATCAATACCAGATGAACGCCGCCACCCAGATGTCCGCCTTCCAAGTCGTCCGCAACCCCGGCTGGCTGCTCCCCTACATCGCCTGCATCATGATCGGCACCGGTTTGCTGATCCAATTCGGCCTCACCCTTTTCGGTTTCATCAACAAACGTACGGCGGCTGCCGCCGTAGCAACACCCTGATTTTTAAACGCGGAGGACGCGGAGAGCGCGGAGAACTGAACTAGGCCAACCCTTAGCGAAATAGACCAGATAACCATTAAGCACGATTGGCTTTAGCATCCACCATCCAGCCACCCGAGCATTTGCCTTCTCTCCGCGTCCTCCGCGCCCTCCGCGTTAAATTCATAATCCTTTTGGTCCTGCTCACCTTTGCTCCATCGACCCACTCAACTTCATCAGCAATTTCTTTTCGTCCTCCGCGTTAAATCCATGAAAAAGCTCCTTCCTGTTTTCGCTCTCATTTTCGGTTTGATCTATCTTGGCTCGGCTTTGCTGACACCGAAAAACCACACCGAATTTGATCTCACTGGTTTCGGCCGGCTGCCCGTCCTGGTCAATGGCCGCATCAAACCACTCGATACGGTTGCTCGTACGTCGCTCCTCGTCACCCAGAACCGCCAGCGCGTCAGCACTCCGGAAATTCCCGAACCTCTCGTCTCAACTCCGATCGAATGGCTCGCCGATGTGCTGTTCAACCCGGCCAAAGCCGACACCTACCCGACGATCAAAATCGATTCGCCCGAGGTGCTCTCCCTCGTCGGCATCACCGAAGAAGACACCCGCATCACCTATAATAATCCGGCCAAAAGTTTCATGGCCATCATCGGCTTCCTCCCTTCGGCCAAATCCCGCTTCTCCTACGACCAACTCAGACCCAAACTCCCCGAACTCGACCGCCAGGCCCGGCTCGCCGACGGGGTGGAATCACAACTGCGTTCCGCCTTTCAACGCAATCTCCTGAATGTCCGCGATCACGTGATGCTGTACCTGCAACTCAAGACCGCAATGCAGGTACCCGATTCGCCCGATTTCGCAAAGGAATTGGAATTATTCGAACAGGCCCTGCCCACTGGCATCCGCGCCATTCTCGCCAAGAAAGAAAATCAAGCCCACGATGAAGCCGCCGTGAAAGCCATGAAGGAAATGGCTGATCGTTTTACCTACATGGAGCAGATGGGCAACCTGCGCATCGTTCCGCCCGAGATCGGCGACACCAATCCGGAACACTGGCGTCCCGCCGGCACCGCGCTGATGGAATCATTCGGCACCACCAAGATCAATGCCACCATCATGAACTACGCGAAGCTCGGCTCCGCCTGGCGCACCGGCAATGCCACTGAGTTCAATCGCATCGTGACCGAGATGAACCAGCAGCTCACTGCTCGCTTCCCCGCCGAACTCAAGAAAAGCGGAGTCGAACTCCGCTTCAATTATGCCGAGCCTTTCTACCGCAGCATGTCGCTCTACGTTTGCGCATTTCTCCTCGCGATTTTTTCTTGGCTAAAGTGGCCTGACGCACTCGGCCGCTGCGCCTACTGGCTGTTGATCATCGCCTTCATTGCCACCACGGCCGGCATCATCACGCGCATGTGGATCGAAGGTCGGCCACCGGTCACCAATCTTTATTCATCCGCCCTCTTCATCGGCTGGGGTGCTGTCGGGTTATGCTTGGTTCTGGAAAAAACCTTCCGCAACGGCGTCGGTTCCGCCGCCGCCGGCCTCATCGGTTTCGTCACACTCCTCATCGCCCATCATCTCTCTCTCAGTGGCGATACGATGATCATGATGAGCGCCGTCCTCGACACCAACATCTGGTTGGCCACCCACGTCGTGGTCATAACGCTCGGCTACTCCGCCACCTTCCTCGCCGGATTTCTGGCCCTGATCTATATTTTCTTGGGGATATTCACCACCTGGTTGTCAAAGTCGGCAACATTGAGCGATGCCGCACGGGTTGCTGCCGCCTCACCCGTGCTCGACGCCTCAGTATCGATCACAAAGATGAAGCATGAAACCAACGGCGATGGTATTGCCCGCATGGTCTACGGCATCGTCTGCTTCGCCACGTTGTTCAGTCTGGTCGGCACCGTCCTCGGCGGCATCTGGGCCGATCAATCCTGGGGCCGCTTCTGGGGCTGGGATCCCAAGGAAAACGGCGCGCTACTCATCGTCATCTGGAACGCCATCATTCTCCACTCCCGCGCTGGTGGCATGATCAAGCAACGCGGCCTGATGGTGATGGCGGTATTCGGCAACATTGTGACCAGCTGGAGCTGGTTCGGCACGAACATGCTCGGCGTCGGCCTGCACAGCTACGGCTTCATGGACGCCGCGTTCTACGTCCTCATCAATTGGGTTGTCCTCAACCTCCTGATTATGGCCCTTGGATCGATCCCCTTGGAAAAGTGGAAGAGTTTCAAGACGGTTTGTTAAGGATCGAGCAATAGACTGGCAGTACTATCCATTCGCGCGAAGTAGCGGCAGGCGTCCCTATCTATGGGCGTGGCGTGGTCCCGTAGGTTGCGAGCTTGTCTCGTTCTGCTGGCCAGCAGAATGTGCGTGGTGCGGCGAGCGCACCACCTACGACGGAGTACAAACCTGATCCCAGCCCGTGGAAAGAGAAGGAACGAGAAAACGAGCTAAACCTGTCACGGCAAAAATCGGATGAACTGTATCGAGGTGGAGCCCGACCTCCGGGCGCGCTGGGCGCCGGAGTGTAGCCGCGTTTGAGCCGCAGGCGAAAGCGCGGTGTCTGGCGGCCCCGTTTTCGGGCTACGCCCTCAAACGAGGCTACACGCCATTCGCGCGAAGTAGCGGCAGACCTCCCTGTCTATGGGCGTGGCGTGGTCCCGTAGGTTGCGAGCTTGTCTCGCAACGTATGCGTCGGGCGTGGCGTGGTCCCGTAGGTTGCGAGCTTGTCTCGCAACGTATGCGTCGGGCGTGGCGTGGTCCCGTAGGTTGCGAGCTTGTCTCGCAACGTATGCGTGGGGCGTGGCGTGGTCCCGTAGGTTGCGAGCTTGTCACGTTCTGCTGGCCAGCAGAATGAGCGCGGGGCGACAAGCGCACCACCTACGACGAGTCCAAACCTCGGCAGGCGTCCCTGCCTGCCGAGATATTCGAGCGCGGAGATCACAGGCGCCCAATCTCACACGCACGGAGGCCTGTGGCTACTCCCATGCCCAATAGCTCCTAATCTGGAGCGCCACGGGGCATCTGTCTATGTGCTATTCAATATGAAGGCCCCGCCACACAGAGTAACGAGTGCCAATCGCCTCACCCGGCAATCAAACTCTCCCCCGTCATCTCCACCGGCTTGGGCAGACCCATGAGTTGAAGAAGCGTCGGGGCGAGATCCGCCAAGCGGCCACCGCTGCGCAGCTTGGTTTGGCCAGCGATGAGGCCGTCGCCCACCACGAAAACTTCCACGAGGTTGAGCGTGTGCGAGGTGTGCGGACTGTTGGTCGCGAAATCCCACATCTGTTCGCAATTCCCGTGATCTGCACAAATCAGCGCCTTGCCTTTCATCTGCGCAATCGCCGCCAGCAACTCGCCCACGCCCTTGTCCGTAGCTTCGACGGCTTTGGTCGCCGCGGGTAATGAACCGGTGTGGCCCACCATGTCGGGATTCGCGTAATTCACCACGAGCAAACCGTATTTGCCGGAGAGAATCGCGGCCTTGGCCGCAGCAGTGACTTCGACCGACGACATCTCGGGCTGCATGTCGTACGTCGCGACCTTCGGGCTGGCCGGACACGCGCGATCTTCACCGGGAAACGGATCGCTGCGGTAATTATTAAAGAAGAACGTCACGTGCGGATTCTTCTCCGTCTCGGCGCAACGGAACTGGCCGATGCCCGCCTTGCTCACCACTTCACCGAGAATGTTTTTCAACTTCGCCGGTTTACCGGAAATCACATGCACCGGCAGGCCAACCTCGTACTCCGTCATCGTCGCGTAGTAGAGATCAAGTTTGGCGCCGCGATCAAACTCCTTAAAACCATCAATCACAAACGCCTTGGTGATCTCCCGCGGACGATCACCGCGGTAGTTGTAGAAAAGCACCGCATCGCCATTGGCGAACGTCGCAAGCGGTTTCCCGTCCGCGCCCACGATCCATGTTGCGGGCACAAACTCATCGCCATTCTGCGTCGGGCTGAGCGGCTTGTCGTAATAATTTTGAATCGCTGCGGCGGCGCTCTTCGCCGTGGCCACGGCTTTGCGGCCGGCCAGCATGTCGTAGGCTTGCTGCACGCGCTCCCAACGATTATCGCGGTCCATTGCCCAGAAGCGCCCGCAAATCGTGGCGATTTTCCCGATGCCGATCTCGCGGCACTTCGCTTCGACCTGCTTGATATAGCCCAGCCCACTCTGTGGCGCCGTGTCGCGACCGTCGGTGAAGCCGTGAATGAAAACCTGATTCGCCGTCAAGCCGTCGGCCTTCGCCTGTAATAGAATTCCGTAGAGATGCTCCAACATGCCATGTACGCCCCCATCGGAAACAATGCCCATCACGTGCAGTTTCGCTGTTGGCGAAGCCTTCACGCGCGCCACCGCCGCATGCCACACCGGATTGATCGCGAGTTGTTTGTCGGTGAAAAGTTTATTCAGCCGCACCAGTTCCTGATCGACGATCCGCCCGGCACCGAGGTTTTCGTGACCGACCTCGGAATTTCCCATCTGCCCGTCGGGTAAACCCACATCGAGTCCACTGGCCGAGACGAGCGTGTGCGGATATTTCGCGTGCAATGCATCGTCGCACAGCTTCTTCGCCTGCACGACGGCATTATAGTTATCTTGGGAGGGGTCAGGGTTTTTACCCCAACCATCACGGATGACCAGGAGGACGGGAGCGACGGGAGATTTAGCAGAATTCATGGGAATATGTGCCGATATACAGTGGAAGCCGCTACGCCGTCACAACTCAAATTTCGTCAACCCACCGCCACCTCAACATCGCCACGGATTTGGCCCAGCTCCTGCGAGAAAGGATTCTCATGACACTCCTCATTCGAGATCAATTAACGTGCCCGCCCACGTGGTTCGCCTCCTACCGGGATTTGACGCTGTTCTGCACGGTCATGCTCAAACTCGACATCGTCCTCGAGTCGGAAGAGCCCGATTTGTACTACCACTGGATTAAGCCGCGTGGAGGCATGGATTTCATCCACGATATCATCCGGCCCGGTTCCGAAAAGGGCGTCCATCTGGATATCACCCGGCATTATCCCTGCACAATCATCACTGATCGCATCGCTCCCGAAAATGTCCACCGCCTGATCGGTGCCATCCGCAGCATGGCAGCGTAAGGCAACTAGTAGCCGCGCTGGAGCGCAGCGACAACGCGGTGAGCGCAGCGTTGCCGCAGACCGTGCTTTCGCCAGAGGCTCAAGCACGGCTACACAACCGCGCCGAAGCCCGGCGAAGGCGGGTCCGTGCCTGTGGATTTTGTAGGTTGCGAGCTCGTCTCGTTCTGCTGGCCAGCAGAATGGCGCGGCGAGCGCGCCACCTACAACCGCAAGCAGGGACCAGCCTCGCCAAGGCTACGGCCCGGCAAGCGCCCCGCCCTACCCTCGGCAACTCGACGCCCATCGCTTACTTCTTATACCACTTCCCCGCTTCGTCCTGCAGCCACACGCCGCTGCGACTGCCCTCAGCGATCTGCTTGGCGCGGGCATGACCAACCTTATCGGCGGTGGAATCCTCTTTATTGGCGATCAGCGTGTAGACCGCTTCGCGATCACGGTTCTCATCGCTGACCGCGCTGTCGGCTCCCGGGGCAGCCTGACGAACTTCCACGAAGCCCCGGTTGTTCTCGCCGATGATCTGCTTGGCTTTGAGTTCGTCGATGGCTGACAAACGCTGAGCCATGCGGCCTTTGATTTCTGCGGGAGAATCAGCCAAGGCCGTGGTCGTGAACAGGCCGATGATGGCCAAAAGGGTGAGGATTCGAGTGATCATTATTTGGTCTCCGGTTTCTTTTCGGTGCTGAGAGTGGTGGATTTCTTGTCGAGATCGCCGAAGAAATCATCAAGCGCTTTCTCGACGCGGACATTGACGTCGACGGTGATGTGGATCGGTTTCACCTCGATGGGTGCGGTCTTCACATTGATACAGGCGGCCAACAACAAAGGCAAAATCGCAATGGGGAGGAGCAGGCGTTTCATTTTGTGCAGGCTACCTTAGTCCTCTCGTGGCGCAAATTGTTTCATCACTTCCCGTCCAGATGAGTGACATAGTAAGTGTGGTCAGCTATCGTGGCAGGTGCCTGCCGGGCCGTAGCCTTGGCGAAGGCTGAGTCTCTGCCTGCCGGGTTGCCCAGTGGTAGCTAGCGTGCTTGTCACGCTATTCTGCTGGCCAGCAGAACGAGACAAGCTCGCAACCTACGGGACCAACGCCCAAGCCCACCGGCACGGACCCGCCTTCGCCTGGCTTCGGCGCGGCATGGGCCGGTGGCTACGTCAAACCGTCGGTCCCTGACCATCACTTCCCCGTACCGAAGCTGATATTATCCTTCAACCCGAAGTTGAGCAGTTGCTCGAGCGGGCCATTGACGTTGAGGTCAAGAATTACCGGCGCCTTAATCGAAGGATCAACCGGATCGCCCTCCAGATGCAGTCGCGCCGTCTGACCGCGCGGGGCATCCGGCGGCCGCACATCGAGTCGTAGCGCCCCGAGTTTCAAACGCAGCAGCCCGCTCTCCACCCGTTTCATTACCACATAGCCGGCACTCTTCGGCGACATCCCGCTCGTGATGAGTCCTTCCGCCATCAGTTGTATTTCGGCATAAACGCCTTTCTTCAACTGCAACCATCCGGTACCGAGGCGTAGCCCATGTTCATCCAGCCGGATCGGCAGGCGGCCATCAACGCGTCCACTGGCCTTCGCGGGTACCTCCTTCGACAGGGCCATGATTTTTTCCACATCGAGATTGTCCGCCGAAACCACCACCTCTAATTCCCGTTTGCCGAGGTTCTGCCGGAAAGGCTCGGCGGACATCGTGCCGCCGAGGATTTTCAACGTCAGCCGGTGGACCGCGATTTCTTCTGAACTCAAAAAGGTGAACTCCGACTCCAGCTCGTTTGCGACGAGTTTGCCCGTCCGCATTTCGTGCACGCGCAAGGTGCCGGGATTGGATTGCAGGCGAATCAGGTCGGTGAACTCAAAATCAGTTTCTATTCCGGCGAGACCGATACTATCATCGGCGCTTTTCAGCCGGCCTTGCCCGAGCTTGATGCGCCCGTTCATCGCCAATTTATTATCCGCGTACGTCCCGGTGATACTGCCGGTGAGGCGTCCTTCCATGGACCATGGTCCCAGCGGCAACACCACGAGTTGCTGCACAAAATCCTGCCAGAGCTTCAAGTCCACCTCCATCGCGGTGGTATGAAATGCCGCCCGTTGATTGCTTAAACCATAGCTCCCTTCGGTGTTGAATACTAGCCCCGGCCCCGTCACCGCCAGCGTACCGGACCACCTGTTTTTTTCGTCCGGCTGCGCGGCGAACTTCAGCGCCAAGGGCTGCTCATGCCCGGTGACTTTCACGATCAACTGGCCGTCGATGCTCAGTTTCTCCACCGGCAGCATCATCGTCCCGCCGCTCGTCGGCGTTTTCCCGGCATAACTCGCCCAAGCAAACGGGTTCGCATCCGAACCATCGATGGTCACCGGCAATTTCACGCCTTCGAGGCTGACTTCTCCCAGCGTCGGCTGCCACCAATGCTTCCGCTGCATCGTCACCCGGTTGGCGGAAAACGACTGCGCCTTGATTTTGAAAGCGAAATTATCGAGCTGCACCAACCATGGGGTTGATCGGGTAACATCGAGTTTTATCTCTCCCGCCCCCACGCGCTGCAAACCCGCCGTGATTGCGGCCTGGGTCAGTGGACCTCGCAGAAAAAAGATCAGCAGCCCGCCCAGCAGCAAACCGGCCCCCAGCCAGTTGAGCCGACGACGAAACTTATTACCCGGGGAATGCATCGAGTTGAGGTGGATTTAAACTTGGTGGCTTGGCTGCAAAGGCGATTCGTTCTTCAGAAATTCAGCCACGAAAAGGCACCAGAAGCGTTTTGCCTGCAGGCCCTGCTATCCCGCGCGCCTATAGGCGCATTGCCAGTTGCGATTCCCCTCTGATTTTTGTGCCTCTTTGTGGCCATAATTGTCTTGGCGGATAGTTGGGTTACCGGTGCAGACTCGCAATTCCTCGATCAGAAGCGACACGGAATTTTCAACTCCGCACCTGGCCGGTGCCGCGCATGACGTATTTGTAGGTCGTCAATTCTTCGAGTCCCATCGGGCCGCGGGCATGCAATTTGTCGGTGCTGATGCCGATCTCCGCCCCGAAGCCGAACTCGCCGCCGTCGGTGAACCGCGTGGACGCATTCCAATACACCGTGGCGCTGTCGACCTCGGCGAGAAAACGCTCCGCTGTGGCGGCGTTCGCCGTGATGATCGCATCGCTGTGGTGCGAGCCGTTGGCGGCGATATGTTCCAGTGCTTCATCGAGACTGCCGACGACTTTCACGGCCAAAATCAGATCAAGAAATTCCGTGCGATAATCCGCCGGTTGCGCTGCCGTGACCTTGGTCGCACTGCTTGCATCGAGAGCCCCCAGCGCCGCGCGCGATGCGTCGTCGACCCGCAGGCTCACGCCGCGCTCGAGGAGCGCGCGCCCGGTCTTCGCGAAAAATTGCGCGGCGACCTCGCGATGGACGAGCACGGTCTCGATCGCATTGCACACGCTGGGCCGCTGGCACTTGGCGTTAAGGGCGATCGTTTCCGCCATCGCGAGATCGGCCTCACGATCAACGTAGAGAATACAGATGCCGTCGTAATGTTTGATGACCGGCATGCGCGCGTGGCTGACGACCGTCTCGATCAAACCGCGACCACCGCGCGGCATGATGAGATCGACGAACTCGTCCATGCCGCAAAGAAATTTCACCGCCGCGCGATCCGCCACGGGAATGAGTTGGATCGCATCAGCCGGCAGCCCGACCTTGGCCAAACCGCGACTGAGCGCGGCACCAATCGCCAGATTGGACTGCAACGACTCGGATCCTCCGCGCAAAATCACGGCGTTGCCGGTCTTCAAGCAAAGCGATGCGGCGTCGCTCGTGACGTTGGGTCGCGACTCGTAGATGATGCCAATCACGCCTAACGGCACGCTGAGCTTGGTATGAGTCATCCCGTTCGGATGCGTCCATTCGCGCAACACCCGGCCGACGGGATCGGGCAATGCCGCCACGGCGCGCACATCATCCGCCATCTTGCGCAAACGTTTCTCGTCAATCCGCAACCGATCCATCATGGCCGCCGCCAAGCCGTTGGCTTGCGCGGCCGCGAGATCGTGCGCGTTGGCCGCCAGAATAGCAGTCTGCGCGGCGACCATTTCGTCGGCCATCGCCAGCAGCGCGGCGTTTTTCTGCGCCGTGGCGGCGTGCGCCAGCAGGCGCGACGCACGGCGCGCACGGCGACCTAGTTCGTGAATTTGGGTCTGCAAATCAGCCATGGTGGTCAGCGCCGACGGGCGGGAAAATAAGTTCCGACTTTTTGGCCGGCCAAAGCCGCCGCGAGCAAGCCGGGGGTGCGCCCGTTCAAGATGCGGGTCGCCACGCCATGTTCAACGGCGATCTTCGCGGCCTGCAACTTCGTCGTCATGCCACCGACAGACGTGCGTCCTTTGTCCTGACGAACCAGTCCGGCCACCTTGTCGAAACTCCGCACCTCGGCAACACATTTGCCCGCTCCATCAAGGACGCCATCGACACTCGTGAACAAAAACAATTGATCCGCGCCAACCAAGAGCGCGACCTCAGCCGAGAGCCGATCGTTGTCACCGAAATTGAGTTCTTCCACGGCCACCGAATCGTTTTCGTTGATAATCGGAACGACGTTCCGTTGCTCGAACAAATGCTGGATCGTATTCCGGGCGTTGGCGTGGCGGGCGCGACTATCGAGATCGCTGTGCGTCAGGAGCAGTTGCGCGACGTTTAAGCCATGACGAGCGAACATCACGGAATACTGCTGCATGAGTTTCGTCTGGCCGACGGCCGCACAGGCTTGGCGCGCGGAAAGATTTTTCGGACGCTCAGTGAGGCCGAGGATTGACATCCCGGCGGCGACGGCACCACTGGAAACGATCAGGCATTCATGGCCCTGCTTCACGAGAGCGGCGACTTCTGCGCTCAGCCGGGCGAATTGCCGCCGGTCCAGAGTATTGCCCTTCAGGTTGGTAAGGATACCAGACCCGAACTTGATGATGATACGTTGTGATCGCGCGGCCATGAGAGGCAAAACCTACGCAACCACCCCGGGCGGACAAGGTGAAAATGCCGATTTCGCCGACTCTGCTCATGAATTTTCCCCAACGTTTGCCTCAGGAAAGTCTCGATAATTTCTTGCCGAATGCTTGCCTAATCAATCACGTCCCCACCCCCCACATGCCCAACGCTATCAGCAATCCTATCCGCACTATCGCGCTCACTGAATTCGTCCACTACTTCGGCAAACCATCGAGCATCATCGTACGTTCACCCGGCCGGGTGAACCTGATCGGCGAGCACACGGACTACAACGACGGGTTCGTGCTCCCACTGGCGATTGATCGCGCCACCTGGCTGGCGGTAAATCCCCGCGCAGATAATTTCGTCAGGCTCTATTCGACTGAATTCAAAGAATCGGCCGAATTCTCCTTGGCCGAGCTCAACGCCCACAAACCGGATTGGGCCGAATACGCGAAAGGAGTCGCCGCCCAATTACTGGCGGCCCAGTTTACGCTCTGCGGTTTTGATGCGGTAATCGCCACCGACGTCCCGGTCGGGGCCGGCCTCTCTTCCTCCGCTTCGTTTTCCTTGGGCATCGCCCGCGCCTTTCATGCGGTGAGCGGCTTCGCGTGGGACCCGGCGAGTATGGCCCTGTTGTGTCAGCGGGTGGAAAAAGAACGCATCGGGGTAAACTGCGGCATCATGGACCAGTTGATCATCGCCTCCGCCAAAGAAGGTCAAGCGATGCAGCTCGACTGCCGGTCTCTCGCCACGAAAACCGCTCCTCTCCCCGTCGGTTATGCGGTGGTGATTCTCGACACGAAAAAAAGCCGTACCCTCGCGGGTTCAGCCTACAACGAACGTCGCGCCCAATGCGAAACCGCCGCCCAATTCTTCGGCGCCCAAGCCCTGCGTGATGTCTCCGTCGCGCAGATGAACGCTGCCCAAGACCAACTCGACCCGCTCATCTGGAAACGCGCCCGCCATGTCGTCACCGAGAATGATCGGGTGGAACAAGCCATCTTGGCCATGCACACCGGCGATGCGGTTAAACTCGGCCAGCTCATGAACGCCAGTCACGAAAGCCTGCGCGTAGATTACGAAGTTTCCTGCGCCGAGCTCGATGAAATCACCGCCCTCGCTCGCACCCAGCCCGGCTGCGTCGGTGCCCGCATGAGCGGCGCCGGTTTCGGCGGTTGCGGGGTGGCCTTGGTTAAAACCGAACAAGCGGCCGACCTCGCAACCATCGTCGCCGCCGGCTATCAAAAACGTTTCGGCATCGCTCCCGCCATCTACGTCACGACCGCTTCCGCCGGGGTCAGTCACCGTTAGTCGTGAAGAAAAAACTCATCCGCCAATCAGGCGCATGACGCGAAACAAAATCATCGGGCACCATCTCCCATAATTTTAACCACGAAGAGGCCCAAGTAATCCATGACAAACGAAACTGACAAGGCGCCTGCGTGTCAGCCGAAACCTTGGCGAAGGGTGATAGGCGCGGGGGAATCCTTCGCTCACCGGCAAAATATTTTCCGTGCTCCTCGTGGCTAAAACTCCGAAACCCCCGTTTCCTTACTTTCTCTCACCAATCCCCATGAACACCCAACCCTTCGGCCGGCTCCCTGATGGTCGTACCGCCCAGCTCTTCACGCTCAAACTTCCCAGCGGCCTGCAGGCTGATATCACGGATTACGGTGGCACGGTCGTCCGCCTGCTGGTGCCCGATCGCACCGGGAAACTCGACGATATCGTCCTCGGGTTCGAGAGCGCGGAAAAGTATACCGCGCATTCCGCCTTTTTCGGCTGCACGGTCGGGCGCTACGCCAATCGGATTGCCGCGGGTCGTTTTTCCCTTGATGGCCGCACCTACCAGCTCCCCACGAATGGTCTCGAGGCGGGCCAACCCTGTCACTTGCATGGCGGACCCCAAGGTTTCCACCGTCAACGGTGGTCGACGGAATCGCTGCAGATGAACGGCAACCCCGCACTGCGCTTGACCTACTTGAGTCGCGACGGCGAAGCCGGTTATCCCGGGAATCTGACAGTGACAGTCGTTTATTCTCTCTCGATCGAACAAGGATTGCGCATCGACTACACGGCGACGTGCGACCAACCCACGCCGATCAACCTGACCAATCACAGTTACTTCAATTTGGCCGGGGAAGGCAACGGCGACATCCTTGGTCATCGGTTGACCCTCATGGCTGCGCATTACACTCCCTCGACCACCGGCCAGATCCCGACCGGTGAAATTGCCGAAGTGGCGGGCACGCCTTTCGATTTTCGTTCACCGGAAACGATCGGTAATCGCATCACTCAGCCCCATCCACAAATCACGAACGGCGCCGGTTTCGATCACAACTTCGTGCTCGATGCCGGCCAACCGGCCCATCCGGCGCTCGCTGCCATAGTGTACGAGCAAAATTCCGGACGACGCATGGAAATCCTCACCACCGAGCCCGGCGTGCAATTTTACAGCGGAAACTATCTCGATAGCAGCCTCGTCGGCAAATCCGGCCGCCCCTATCCCAAGCGCAGTGGATTATGTTTGGAGACCCAGCACTACCCCGACTCCCCGAATCAGCCCGGTTTCCCGAGCACCATCCTCCGCCCCGGCCAGACCTACCGCAGTACGACGGTGCACCGGTTCAGCGCGAAATGAGCTCGCCTCAAGGCGGAACCCAACCTCCGGGCGGGTTTGATCCGAATGTTAAATAAGAAATAACGCATCCGGAGACTGCGTTCCACCCCGGTCAATGGCCGACACCACGGCGGATTTTTTGCACGGGATTGCAATCCGATACCGAAACATCACTTCTCACTCGTGGGAGCGGCTTCATACAGTGATTCTTTCTGCGTGAAATTGAATCGCGGCTACAGGGCAAAGCACCGTGCAAAAATCCGCCGTGGGCCGACACGATCCTTTCCGTTCCATGCTTTGCAAAAAGTCCGCCGGACGCTACACTCTCATGCGATGGCTCACCTTATTCTCACCACAGAAGAATTGGCCGAATACCTGCACGTCAGTGTGCGCATGATCGAACGGCTGGTGCGTGAGAGCGATATCCCCAAGATCGAGCGTGGAGGCAAACTCACTTTCCAGCGCAGTGAAATCGACGCGTGGGCCTCGCAGCGCATCATCGGTCTGCCGGAAGAACCGCTCGAATCCTATCACCAGAAATCAATGCGCGGCACACAGAAAATTTTCGTCAACCACGCTTTGATTCCCGCCCTGCTCAGCCCGACCAGCATTAACCTTGAGCTGAAATCCAAAACCCGGGCATCGGTCATCCGCGATATGGTCGCACTCGCCGATGGCACCGGGCGCGTGATCGAGCCGCGCGAATTACTTACCAGCGTGGAAGCCCGCGAGGCGCTTTGCTCCACGGCGATGCCCGGTGGGGTGGCTCTGCTCCACGCGCGCAACTACGATCAATACCGCTTCGATAGTTCGTTCATCGTCTTTGGTCGTACCATCCAAACAGTACTTTTCGGTGCGCCCGATGGGGGTGCGACACGACTATTTTTTCTGATCTGCTGCCAAGACGACCGCATCCACCTGCACACGCTCGCCCGACTTTGCCTGATGGTGATGAAAACGGATATCCTCACCCAGCTCTTCACCGCACCCGACGGCACCACAGCCTACGACGCCATGGTCGCCGCCGAACAAGCCGTGCTGCCCGAATCCGGCAGAGTGACGTAGCCTCAGCCCTCCGGGCCTGTGCGCTTGGCGTGATTTCGTAGGTTGCGAACTTGCCTCGTTCTGCTGGCCAGCAGAATGGTCGTGGTGCGGCAAGCGCACCACCTACGACGGATTCCCAATCCTCACCCCGCTCGCATGAACGATCCCGACAGAATGGATCATGGGTCGGGAGACCCATGCCACTACGCCCGCGGATGTGCCTTGGCGTAGATTTCCTTCAGCCGCGCGACGCTCGTGTGGGTGTAGATCTGCGTCGTCGTGAGACTGGCGTGACCCAGCAATTCCTGCACCGCCCGCAGATCGGCACCGGAATTCAGTAGATGCGTGGCGTACGAATGCCGGAGCTTGTGCGGCGTGATATCCATCGGCAGATCGGCGAGCGCCAGATATTTCTTCACGAGCAATTGCACCGCCCTCACGGGCAATCGCTCCTGCTTGGCGGTGATGACGACCGGTGCATGCGGTCCGGTGGCGTGGGCGTGGTCGTCTCGAAACTTTTTCACCACGGCCATGGCCACCGCGCCGAGCGGGCAGATCCGCTCCTTCTTGCCCTTGCCCAGCACCCGCGCACTGCCGTTGCCAAAATCAATGGCGCTGTAATTCAGTCCCGCCAATTCACTCACGCGCAATCCGCCGCCGTAAAGAAGTTCCATCACCAACCGGTCCCGCCAGGCGGTGAAGGCGTCGAGCGTTTCGTTTTGCAGCAAGCGCAACGGCCCACCCAGCAACGCCAGCATTTGCGTCTCCGTGAGAAACTTCGGCAACGGTTTGTTCAGTTTGGGCAAGGGGACTCCGGTGAAAGGATTCCGGGTGAGCTTGCCGCGCTGCATCCAGAAACGGAAAAAACTGCGCAAGCCTGAAACGTGATTGTGCAAGGTGCGCCGTGCGAAACGGCGCTGTCCTTCCACCACGAAGTCACGCATATCCCGCGAGGTCAGCTCCGTGAAGTCGGTCGCGCCCCGTCCACCCGATTGCAACCACGTATAAAAATCCTCAAAAGCCTGACGATAGTTGCGAACCGTGTAGTCGGAGTAGCGCCGTTCCTTGGCCAGATAATCGAGAAACGGCTGGAGCCATTCGGCAGCAATGGCGGGAGGAAGCAGCATGGGATCAGTGGCCATCAGGCATTAAACTGTCGGCTACAGTTTGCCTTTTTTGTAGGGCTGCCGCTTGTCGGCATGCCGTCTTCACATATTTCGGCACGGCCACAAGGGCCGGCCCGACCATCGGAAAACTGTCGCGGCATAAAGCCGCTCCCACAATAAACCAAGCCTTCCTCCATTCGCGTCCATTCGTATTCATTCGCGGTTCTGCGCTTCCTTTCATGTGCTCGCCATTTTCGCCCGCGTTTCCACTTCCTTCATCACCTTCGTCGTATGCAGGCGGAGCGCCCCTTCGGGATCGAGATTTTTCGCCCGGGCGGCGGCGGTCAGTTCGAAAAGCATCCGGCCAAGCAGGGTTTCGTCGAGCTGGGCGCCGAGCGCTTTAACTTGGGCGGTATCGACCGATGGTTCGGCGGGGAGCTGTTTCTTCTCAATCTGTTTCCAGACTGCCTCGGCCAACATCAACGCGGGGAGTCGCGGCGGCAGATCCTTGAAAAGCCCGGAAGGCGGCGGACCGTTTTTCTTTTCCAGCGCCTTGATCTGCTCCCACTTGTTGATGACCTCCCCGGAAGTATCCAGTTTGTTGTCCGTACCGAAGACATGCGGATGCCGGCGGATGAGCTTTTCGTTGATCTCGCGGGCGACGTCTTCGAGATTAAAATGGCCTTTTTCCTCGGCGAGTTGGGCGTGAAAAACCACCTGAATCAACACGTCACCGAGTTCCTCGCGCATGTGCGGCATGTCGAGTCGGTCGATGGTATCGAGCAGCTCGCTGCACTCATCGATCAGGCAGCGCGTGAGCGATTGATGGGTTTGCTCGATGTCCCAGGGGCAGCCACCGGGGCCGCGGAGTCGGGCAATCGTCTGGCGGAGTTCTTCCATGGCAGTCATTCCCGGCAGGTTGCCCACGGAACACCCGGAATACACGGAAAAAACAGCGGGGATCTGGATTTAAAAAACCCAAACGCACAGGACTCACCGCCGTCATTTTCTGCTTTGTCTTCTGGGTAATCCGTGTGTTCCGTGGACCCTTCACATGGACAAATTGACTGAAATCATGGCCCACAAACGCGCGGAGATCGCGCCGCTTGTTCGCCCGGTGCCGCTGGAGGAACTGGCCCGGCTGAACGCGGCGTTGCCCAAGCCTCCGTCGTTCGCGTCCGCGCTGAAACGCCCGGATGGCCGCTTGGCGGTGATCGCCGAGATCAAGCGACGTTCCCCTTCTGCTGGGGTGATCAAAGAAGGCATCTCAGCCTTGGCCCAAGCCCAACGGTATCAAACTGCGGGCGCAGACGCTCTCTCCATTCTGACTGACCAGAAGTTCTTCGGCGGCCAACTCTCGGATCTGCGGGAAGTCACGTCCTATTTCTCCACCACGCCTCCGGCCAAACCATGCATCCGCAAAGATTTCATGGTGCATCCGATCCAAGTCCTCCAAGCCCGGGAGCACGGCGCGAGTGCTATTCTCCTCATCGTGCGGGCGCTGAATGATACCGAAATTGCGACGCTCGCCGCCGCTGCGGGAGCTGCCGGACTCGATGCGTTGTTCGAGATCCATACAGCCCCCGAGTTGGACCGCGCCCTGCACCACGGTGCCCGCATCATCGGAGTGAACAACCGCGATCTGGCCATTTTCAAAACCGACATCGGACTTTCAGAACGATTGATTCCGCTTTTTCCCCAAGACGTCATCGCGGTCAGCGAGAGCGGATTCTCCACGGGGGCCGATGCCGCGCGCGCCCGGGCCTGTGGTGCCCACGCCTTGCTGGTCGGCGAGTCGTTGATGCGTTCTGAAAATCCCACCGCACTCCTTCAGGATTTTCGCTCCCATGTTTGAACATCATAAGCAGGCGCTATTGCCCAAACGGGAATTTTTTCAACGTCTCAGCCGAAGTATCGCCGCAGGCTTGGCGCTGCTGGGGTTCTCGCTAGCCAGCGGCATGATCGGTTATCACTTTCTGGGCGGCTTGGCGTGGATCGATGCTTTTCTCGACGCCTCCATGATTCTCTCCGGCATGGGTCCGACTGCCCCGCTGCACGCCGACGCCGCCAAGATATTCGCCGGCTGTTATGCGCTTTACTGTGGGATCGCCCTCATCGCCACCACGGGGGTCATGCTCGCCCCAGTGATTCATCGCGGTCTCCATAAGTTCCATTTGGAATGGGACCAAAATAGTTAACCATGCCTCTTTCCCCTTCCGCCACGCGCGATCTGCTCGCCAGCCTCGGCCACCAACCGAAACGTTTTCTTGGTCAGAATTTTCTCGTGGATGGCAATATTGTCCGCAAATCCCTTGAGCTTGCCGGTATCAAGCCCGGCGACGCGGTCGTCGAGATCGGGCCCGGTCTCGGCACCCTGACCTCCGCCCTGCTGGAAGCCGGAGCCGAAGTCTGGGCGGTAGAAAAAGACCGCCAACTCCACGCGCATCTTGAGGAAACATTGGTGAAGCAATATCCCACGCTCCACCTGTTGGAAGGCGATGCCATCGACCGGCCGCGCGCGGGCTTCCACTCGCCGGACTCCTCCCCGCGCTCCTTCAAAGTCGTCGCGAATCTTCCCTACGCCATCTCCACCCCGTGGATGGATGAAATTCTCAGTGGCCTCTTGCCTGAACGCATGGTGCTCATGCTCCAATGGGAAGCCGCGCAACGCTACATCGCTCAACCAGGAACCAAACTCTTTGGCTCCATTTCCATATTCGTTCAGTCGGCGTTCTCCATTGATAAGGGGCACAAGGTTGCGGCCGGCTGCTTTTATCCCCAGCCTGACATCGAATCCTATCTGCTCAATCTGGCCCGCCGCCCAGAACCCTTTCTGTTCGACCCGGTCACCAAGCGATTGATCCGCGCCTGTTTTCAGCAACGACGAAAACAGATCGGTTCACTGCTCCGCGGCAAGTTGCCCGATGGCGGGGCCGCATGGCTGGCCGGTCTGCCTGCACTCGGACTGGATGCTCGCGCCCGTCCGGAAGATATCCCGGTGCAACATTGGCAATCACTCAGAGTCCCACCACGCGAGCAGTCCTGAAAATTTCCCTGCTCTGCGCATCTTTTCCGCCCATGTTTAAGTTTCGTCTCCTGATCATCGCCTTTCTTGGCGGCACATTTTCAGTGGTTAGCCCGGGTGCCGTCGATCTGCCCACGCAGGGTTTGTATGGCACGCTTAAGCGCGACAGCTACATCGCCCCGGGCGGCCTTTACACCGTAAAGATTCCCGTGTTGCCCGAATTAGGCGGAGAAATCACGGACACGGAAAGTGTGGTGACTTTTGACGACAGCGTCAGCACTCACATCAGCTTGGCCTGTTTCCCGCTGGATATGTCGCAGCGCTGGGACTTGAGCGAAAAAGGACTGCGCGATTACCTCGCCTATTTTTATGTCACCTACGTGCTGTCGGATTTTCAGACCCGCTACCCCGGCTCCAAGGCCGAAGCCACGTTGTTCGTCCCGGAGCTGATGGGCGGAGCCCTGATGGGCTTTTCCTTGCTCCCCGGCGGTTCCGCTTTTGCCAACCAACTCGCCACCAGCGTCGTGCCGGATGAAATCCCTCCCGTCGCCAAACGGGGCAATTTGCTTTTTGTGCGCGCTGATCGAATCTACATCATCAGCATCGAACTGGCGGAACGGGTGACACAGAAGAAGTTTTTCCAGAAAACCCCGGAAGAGGAAAACATCATCTTGCGTGAACGCCTCATTCAATTCGTCGGGCGCATCCAGTTTCCTGCGCCGAAACCTGTGCGAAAGAACTGAGCCGAACAGACGTTCGTTATTCGAAGCTTTCTCACCGGAGAATCCTCCCACGCTTCCCCGCCTCTCCCCTCTTCTGGCCATCCTCCCTGTCCGCATGAAAATGCTCCTCCGTTTTCTCTTTGCCTCCTCTATGTGTGCTACCACTGCTCCCTGTTTCGCCTTCGATCTGACCGCCCCTAAAACGCCAAGCGCTACGGTCGAACCCAAGGATGTCTCCATCCACGCCGACCCGCGGATCGACGACTATTTTTGGTTGCGCGAAAAAGAAAACCCCGCCGTCCGTTCCTATCTTGAACAGGAAAACGCGTACACTGAAGCCGTGCTCGCTCCGGAAAAAGCCGTGCGCGAGACGCTCTTTGCGGAGATGCGAGGCCGCATCAAGGAGGACGACACCAGTGCCAAGACGCCTTATCTCGGCTGGCTCTATTACACCCGAATGGAAAAAGACCGCCAATATCCCCTCTATTGCCGGGCCAAGGACGAACCCGGAGCCCAAGAAGAAATCCTCCTCGATCTCAACCAGCTCGGTGCCGGCAAGGAATACATCGCCATCGGCCACTATCGCGTGAGCAATGACGGGGCCCGTCTCGCCTACTCCATCGATTGGACCGGCTACCGCCAATATGAAGTCTTTGTCATGGAGCTCGCGACCAAGCAATCCGTGGCCCAACAAATCGGCAAAGTGTCCGACCTCGACTGGGGCAACGGGCACGACGTCCTTTATTATGTGACGGAAAATGCAGCGAAACGCTCCGACCAGTTGCACCGTTGGACTCTCAGCACCGCCACGCACAAGCTCCTCTACACCGAAGCCGATGAACTCTATAATATCGGGGTGTTTCGTACGCGTGACAGTCGCTACCTGATCTGCGAAGCACTCAGCAAAGTCACCTCCGAGGTCCGCGCCCTGCGAGCAGATGACGCCACCGGCCAGTTCAAGATTCTACGCCCCCGGGAAGAAAACCACGAGTACCATGCCGATTTCCGCGAGGGACATTTTTATTTCGTCACCAACAAAGATGCGAAAAATTCCCGTATCGTCACCGCGCCCGAAGCCACGCCCGACAAATGGACGGAACTCATGCCTCATCGTCCCGCCATCAAAGTGGACACGCTCGACCTGTTCGCCACCCACATGGTCATTCATGAACGCGCGAACGGTCTGCCCCAAATCGAAATTTATGATTTCGCCACCAAACAGGCCAAACTTCTCGAATTACCCGACGAGGTCTATGAAGTTGGCCCCGATCAGAATTTGAATTACACGGCCACCGAGTATCGCTACCGTTATGAATCGCTGGCCCGGCCAGTCTCGGTTTTTGCGAATAATTTCGCCACAGGTGCACGCCGCTTGATCAGGGAAACCGAAGTATTGGGCGGATTCAAATCGGACAACTATAAATCCGAACGCGTCTGGGCGACCGCGCGCGATGGCACCAAAATCCCCCTTTCCATCGTCTACCGCCGCGACCTCGACCGCACCAAAACCCAGCCCCTGCATCTCTACGGTTACGGCTCCTACGGGCTGAGCATGCCCGTCACCTTCAGTTCGAATCGCGTCAGTCTGCTCGATCGCGGATGCCTTTATGTCATCGCCCACATTCGCGGCGGCGGCGAACTCGGTGAAGAATGGCGCGATGCCGGCCGGATGGAAAAGAAGATGACCACCTTCACGGACTTCGTGGATTGCGCGCAGTGGCTCGTCGATCACCACTGGACGACGCCCCAACAAATGGTCACCTCCGGTGGCAGTGCCGGCGGATTACTCATGGGGGCGGTGGTGAATTTGCGACCTGATCTTTTTGCCGCCGCCAAACTGGACGTCCCCTTCGTCGATGTGCTCAACACGATGCTTGATGCCACGTTGCCGCTCACGACCGAAGAGTACGTTGAATGGGGCAACCCGAACCTCCCGGCAGAATATAAGTGGATGCGAACTTACAGCCCCTACGACAATTTAAAGCAAGCCGCCTATCCTCATCTCTTGGTCAATGTCTCATTCTTCGACAGCCAAGTCCCCTACTGGGAAGGAGCCAAGCTGCTCGCCAAAGCCCGCACGCTCAACACCCGCCCGAGCAGCGCGCTGCTGCTCCACACTAATTTCGGAGCCGGTCACGGCGGAGCCGCCGGCCGCTACGACGCCCTGCACGACATCGCGCGCGACTACGCCTTTTTTCTATCAGCCCTTGGTCTTAAACCATAGAAGCCACTAACGGAGTTATTCCACTACGCAGGTTCTTCTTGATCGTGGATTACCCAAGCACCAATGAAAGCTGCCGTGCCATTTGATCCGCTTAAAGCCGTGGATCATCTTTGTGTACAGGACGCGGAGCTCGCCGCCCTGATCAATCGGATTGGACCTTACCGTCTTAAACCGCACCCGACAAAAAATCTCTTCGCCGCACTGCTGCGTTCCATCGTTTACCAGCAACTGAACGGAAAGGCCGCCACGATTATTCTGGCGCGCGTCCACACCGTCTTGGCCCCGTTCGGTGCCCCGACCCCCGCAGCCATCGGGGCGGTTTCTGACGAGCAACTCCGCACCGCCGGGCTCTCGCGTGCCAAAATCGCCGCGGCCCGCGACCTCGCGGCCAAATGCCTCGATGGCACCGTCCCCACCTGGCGCGAAGCCAAGAAGATGGAAGAGGAGGCCCTGCTCACCCGTTTGACCACAGTGCGAGGCATCGGGCCGTGGACCGTGCACATGCTCATGATGTTTCATCTCGGCCGACCTGACGTGATGCCGACCGGCGATTTCGCCATCCGGCTCGCGTTTAAAAAGCTCTATCGCAAACGCCACGATCCTACGCCGGAAACAATCCTGAAACACGCCCGCAGCTGGCAACCCTATCGCAGCGTGGCCTGCTGGTATTTGTGGCGCTCACTCGATCCAATCTGAAACCTGAAGTCCATCCCACCCCACCCCGCCATGTCATCTATTTCTCCTACCCCGGCCCAGCTCAAGAAACTTGAAAACCTTGCCCGCCAATCAGCCGGACGCGCCTATGCACCCTACTCGCAGTTCTGCGTCGGCGCGGCCATATTGACGGTCGCAGGTGAAATTTTCTGCGGCTGCAACGTGGAGAATGCGTCCTTTGGCCTGAGCAATTGCGCTGAGCGCACCGCGATTTTCAATGCCGTCGCTACGGGGAAAAAGTCACCGGTCCAACTAAAATGCATCGTGGTTTATACGCCGACCAAAAACGCCACCACCCCATGCGGAGCGTGTCGGCAAGTGATTCACGAGTTCGGCCCCGACGCTCAAGTAATCTCGATCTGCGACAGTCAGGAACGGATCACGGTTTCCATTGGCACCTTGCTCCCCGGCGCGTTTGGCCCCGGTGATTTGGCGTAGCTCCGTCGTTGCAATCATCACTCGCGACCAGAGGAGTCATCCCCAGTTTTTTCTGGCTCGTGGACTAGTTTGATCGGATTGCTCCGTAGTAGGTATGATCATATTGCTCCGTGGTAGGTAGCGCGCTCGCCGCGCTATTCTGCTGGCCAGCAGAACGTGACAAGCACGTAACCTACCATGCTTCCGAACGACAAAAGTAGATCAGGCCAATCGCGTTATTCAGAGGGAGTCGGTGAATTTTTTGAGCTCAGCCCAATACAGCGGCCCGGCCAAATACAGCGGCCCGGCCAAATCAGCCAGCCCACCGTGCTGTCCACCTGCGACAAAAAACTTGGCCTTGCGCGCAGTCGTTGCCTCAAAAAGCGCCTCCACGTGCCAAAATCGCACGATGGTGTCGTCGGTCCGTGAATGAAAAATACCGGCAAACGCAGCTCAGCCATCTTACTGAGATTATTAAATTCGTCCCCAAGAAACAGTGGGATTTCGATCATCGTGCGATAGGTGCTGGCGAAAGCGCCCTGCAGCACCAAGCCCGCCGCCGGCTGATGCAAGGCGAGTTCGACCGGCCGGTCCGCTACCCAACGAGTAGCCGAAAATGATGATGTGATCAGCCGACAGGCCTAATTTATTGCGCAGGTATTCGTAGGCCAGTTGCACATCGGCATACGTGTTCTGCTCTGTCGGCTTGCCCTCGCTGTGTCCGTAATTTCGATAGTCAATCGCAAAGACCGAGTAGCCTTGCGCCAGAAACTGCGGGACGTATTCACCCACCCGGCCGAGGTCCTCGAAATTTCCGTGAAGATAGAGCAGG
>Ga0209591_10000373_pt1 | contig 58431 bp, 50 predicted proteins | sample MAT01_FD_187207 | JGI IMG/M metagenome (GOLD analysis project Ga0209591, IMG submission 187207) | Freshwater microbial communities from Lake Fryxell liftoff mats and glacier meltwater in Antarctica - MAT-01 (SPAdes) (version 2) | ecosystem: Environmental > Aquatic > Freshwater > Ice > Liftoff...
CTTGTTTTCTCGCTAACTTATTTTACCACTATGGCTGAAGCCACGCAATCGTTTCACGGAACTTAAAAGTTCCTACCGCCTTATCCCCATGCCTAAAGTCAGGGGCTTGCGGCTCGTTTTTCGGTCAGGACTTTTTGAGGTTTTAAATAGATAAACAGATGACTTGTGTACACCGTAGCCGAGAAATCGCAGGATCAAGCCTTAGCAGAACGAAGTACACTAATAAAATTTTGAGCATAATTCTGCGTTGAGAAATCGAGGGCGCGTTGTCTGGCAGCTACTCCGGCACTCTGGGCAAATTCTTGCTCGTCAAGATAGCGGAGAATTGCGATCGCTAATTTCTCTGCATCACCGTAAGGTGTTAATAATCCATTCATGCCATCGGTAATAATCTCTGTCGGGCCGCCTGCATCACCAGCAATCACAGGTTTACCCAGCGCCATCGCCTCAATAATCACAATCCCAAACGGCTCTTTATCCGATGCATGAACGAATACATCCATCGCCTGCACCCACTCCGGGATATTACGCTGTAGCCCAGCCATAATTACCTGCTCTTTCAAGCCTAATGCAGCGATTTCTGCTTTTAAAAAGTCCTCATAATCCGGTTCTAAATCGTGCTTACCGCCAACCACTACACAATGAGCATCAGGATACTTCTGTAAAATTTTGGGCATCGCTTGCACCAGTACGTGCATTCCCTTCCATCGTTGCAATCGCCCAACAATTCCAATCAATGGCCCGTGTAAAGGTAAGCCCAGTTTTCGCCGTGCTTCTTCTGGAGTAGGTAAAGAATTCGGCTCAAATCGGTCTAGTGCGACACCAGGATAAACCAAAGGTGTTGGCCTGTGGGGCCAAATCTCTGCCTGTGCTTGCTTGCCATCTTGGGAGAGAGTGATAATTGCACGGGCTGGGATTAAAGTTGCGATTCGCACTAACCAAGTTTTATCGCTAGGCACTTCTAGCTGATACCACACAGCAGGTAAACCCGCCAGCATCGCCGCCAAACCTCCAGATATATGCGTGATCCACATCCAATTGACAATTATATCTGCACGTTCGCGGCGGGCGATCGCAGCTATCCGAAAAACGGCGGTAATAAAACGGTGGATTTGGCGTAAACGTCCACTTTCCACAACTCGCGCATCAATGCCAAGGGACTTTACTTGCTCAACCATCGGGCCGTCTTCTAAAAATATCACCAGCCACTCGACACCAGCATTACGTCCCTGTTGCACCAAATCCCAAAGCATCATTTCACCACCACCTCGTTGCTCGGCCAGTGGCATTACAATAATTGCTTTCATAATCTATATCAATCCTAAATAATTTGTAAACTTCTTTCTTTTTTCTCTTCTCTACGACAGGCTACGCGTTCGCGTAGTGTCTCGTAGAGAAGGCGACTTGGCGGTTTTGATAATTTTTACAACTCCAAAACGAACCGCAGAGGCGCAGAGGACACAGAGAGAATGAGAAAATGCTTAATACAAGTGCATTGCAATAGGATAGTCAAATATTTTTGGATTAATTCATAATTCATAATTCTTTTGATGTTGATAGTACTTGTGTCCTGCCATAGCCATAGCTAAAAATCCCCAAAGAATCATCCCTGCTACACTTAACATGCCGCTACCGATAATTAGCTGTGCAGAAGAACTGATACCAATAGCGCGGGCAGCACTGATAAAACTATCGAAACGACCTTCACCATAACTACTGACACTAATAATTAAAAAAATTAATCCACCCATATAAAAGATGGCTCCAAACCAACCAAGGGTGAAAAACATATCTAAAATGCCACTATCAATTACCACTACTTCAATTTGACCAGTTTTTTCGTTAACTTTCCAAATATTTCCTAACCCGTTACCTAGACCATTAGAAAGGGCTAAACCAAGGTTTTTGTCATAGCTTCCCGATCTATCTTTAAAACTGTTATCATCTTCAAGATTAGAAAATGTTTCCAAACGCGCTGCTACAACCCCAGCAATTGGCTCAATGGTTGTCAATGGCACAACACAAATTGCCATTACTACGATTACGGTGATTAACCGCATTTGAATCCGGGTTTTGACTGAACCCATGATCATAATTATTCCTAATAGCCAGCCCCCCCAATTAGTCCGTGCTTGTGTCAATAGGAAGGACAAGTAACCAACGGCTGAAGCAGGAAAAATTAAGTTTCCTGAACTAGTAAATAACAACAGCAACCCAGCTTGCATGACGGAACCAAAGGGGCCGACTGAGTGCAATGTACTCCAGACACGCATTCCGAAAGGTACAGGGTTTCCAGAACTCATGAATAGTTTTGATTCTATGAGCCAGTACCTGTCCCACTCAGGAGCCACGACGAATTGATATACGCCATACGCTCCTAAAATCAACACACACCAGAGAAATGTTCGCTGAATATTTTGGCGATAGCTGGGATAATCTCGCCAGTTTATAAATAAGTGAAAAGCGAAAATAATCGGACTGAGCCAATCTAACAGTCCGCGTGCTACTGGGATTGGTGGGTTATAAATCAGACCGATTAAAAAGCCATAGAAGACTCCGATAAAAGCCAAAATAAACGGCAAGCCCCCTTGACGTGAGGCGCGGGGAAGGTGTCGTAAAAATGTTGCAATGGTGACAAAAACTACCAAGTATGGTGCTATGAGCATCTGACGGGTAGCATCCCAGCCCACCCGATAGTCAACCAAGCGGGTAGCTAAGGGCGTGAGAAACCAGATCCACCAGGTAAAGCTGATGTAGAGAATGGGATGCCGCAAGTATAAAAATATGGCTACTGCTAAAGCTGTCACCGGGTAAATTAGGCGCAATGCGGCAGTAGCACCAGCAAAATAGCAAACTACAGTCAGTAATATAAAGCCTGCGATCGCCATCCAACCCTGTTGCGATCGCTCTTCGGGAGAATAGCTTTCTTGTAAAAAACTATTGAAAAGTATCTGTCTAGAATTCATTCAATTTTAGATTTTAGATTTTAGATTTTGGATTACTGGCTCTTTGGAGACAGCAGCCCACCCGTTTTAATTTCCAGTTAGAACCTGGAAACTAAGAAGAAATTGTATTCATTTTGAATTTTGAATTTTGAATTTTGAATTGTTTATATCCTTGCCAACGCCCACGCCAAGATGCCAGCAATTTTTTACCAGCCAACTGCCCTTGGCTAGGTAAAAATCTCAGCCATTGGACGAAACCCAAGCTATCGCATGTACCGACAAATACTGCCCAGAATAAAAATACAATCCGGCGGATAAATGGCAAATGCTCTAATAAAACTAAGGTTTCATTATGGACTAAATTAATAAAGGCAATTTCATTAAAATTATTTCGCTGGTCTTCATCAAAACGTTGTGCTGGATAGTGATCTACAGCAACATTAGGATCGTAAATTATCTTCCAACCAGCCCGTTTTAATGTCAGAGTGAATGCCATTTCAAAATGTACCTGCGCTCCTGTGCCCCGCATCCGTTCGTCAAAGCGCAATTGTCCGATTGCCTCTTTACGAAAACTCATGTTTACGCCCTTGAGAATATCCACTTCGCGGGCTTCTCCCACTCCCAGGTGATGGTTGCCAATCACTCGCCCAAACCACTGCAACTGTCCCACTACTGGGCGGGATTCGTCTTCTAATTTGCTGCCGTGGTATATCCAATCACGCCCACCAAGTCCGCCGAGGCGACTATCACAGATAAAGTAAGCGGCGATGCGCTCTAACCAATCTGGGTGAGGTGCAGCATCATCATCAGTAATGGAAACAATATCGCCCTCCACTGCTGCTAGTCCGGCGTTGAGGGCTGCTACTACCCCCGGTTGCGTCACTTTCACAGTATGCAGTGGCAGATTTGGCGCGTTTAATTGCGCTAGAAATTGCCAAGTTTCTGCATCCGTATCGCGGACAACCACTATCACCTGATCAACCGGTTTAATTTGCTCCTGTAGCGCCAAAAGGCAGCGTGATAGGTCTTGTGGACGGCGATAAGTCGGTATCAGAACGGTGTTCCGCATTCTTGCTTAACTCCTCGAATAGATCGACATAAGTTTGTGCCATAGTAGTCCAGCTATGTTGTTCTGCTACAGAGCGAGCAGCTTTGCCCATTTGCTGCATCAACGGGATATCGCTCACCAAGGACATCAGTGCTACAGCCAAAGCATTAATATCATCTGAGTCGGATAAGACGATGCCACATTCTGGTGTCACCAACTCTCCGCCCCCGGTGGCTGTGGCAGTAATTACTGGCAGTCCTGAAGAAAGTGCTTCTAACAATACGAGGCTGCAAGCTTCGTATCGGGAAGGAAAAACAAATAAATCTACTGCTTGCATAATTTGGGGAATATCACGGCGAAATCCCACAAAATGCACGCGATCGCCTAACCCTAAAGATGCTGCTAATTCTGGGAAAGGGCTACCTTGGGTGTGTCCCACCACCGCCAAATGTAAATCGGGAACTTTCGCCAAGGCGTGCAGTACTGTATCTAAGTTCTTTCTAGGTGTGCGGATGTCTCCAGCGAACAGTGCTAGGGTAACATTCTCCGGTAAACCTAATTTTTGGCGATCGCTTTCACCAGGGGCAAACTCTTCTAAATCAACGCCATTGATAATTACGCGAATCCGAGAACGCGGCACACCAATGTTAACTAATTCCTGGGCGACCTTTTCCGATACAGCTACGACAACCTGCGCTTTTTGGAAAGCCTGTTTTTCCCAACGCGCATTAAAAGCCGTAAACAGCCACTGGTAAAAACCATACAAATCTCGGCGATTGCGGGAAATATGAACAGGCGATCGCAACCATGAACTGTGGACAAAATGTACAGCATTCACATCAGCCGCAGCCAGATTAATTGCTCCATTGACTTTAACTAAATCAATCTCAGAGCGATGTTGACGTAACCAATCTGCACTTTTTTGGGCAAATATAAAATTCCGCACAAATTCTGTGGGATAGCCTTTGACTGGAATTTTAATCCAATTAACTTGACTATTCTCTTCTAGTTCTGGTGCGACTTCACTAGCCAATAATATCAATTCATGGCCACGACAAATTGCTTCTTGAGCAACTTCATAATTTACCCGCCCCTGACCATCACCTTTTTTGATTTTATGAGTAACAATACAAAGTTTCATACACTACCTTGCTTGGTAAAATAAGCTGAAACAAAGACGCAAAGTAAAAATTAAAAAAATCTTATTTTATTAACTCTGTATCCTCTGCGTCTCTGCGGTTCGTTAAAAAAATCTCCAATTCAGACATAATTACTCTATCATTTAGAAATTCCTATTAATTTTTCTGCGAAAAAAAGCGGAGTAAAACTGAGAATTAGTGCCGCTATAGTTCGCACATCAAATCTTTGTTTATTCAATGCCTGCCAAAAATAAGGACGTGCTGCGGCTATCTGTTCACTTCGTAGCAAACCAATTCCCAAAGTGGTATTAGCTTCTAACCATTTCTGTTGAAAATAAGTTTTAAATTGCTGTAAACGAGCGTCTTCCATAAAAACTTGATAACAAAACATTTCGCTTTTAGCTTTGCGGATTTTTGCCTGCACATCTCGACTACCACTGAGCATAGTGTCAGTTTGCTCATGGGCACGATATCGCGTCAATCTTTCTGGATAATAGTAAGCACCGTAACCAGATATACAACACAGATAAGTTAAATATAAATCCCACATCCCGCCAACTTCTGAAGGCATACTATCCCAATCGATAATATTATTACGAATCACACAAGATGCAGCAGTGGGTATGCTTTTATCTACCAAGCCAATTTTGTAAAAAGGTTGATGAATTCCTTTTGCTAGTTTGTCTCGCTTATAACCGCGTGTATTTTCTTCAGTTCCAGCATTATTGATTATGCTATTTGCATCTATAATATATTGGTCGCAAAAAGCGAGAATTAACTCAGAATTTGCTTCTAGAGGTGGTACTAGCTTTGCTAAAAAATCTTCATTCCAGATATCATCATCATGGAGACTAGCAACGTATTTACCTCGTGCTATCTTGAAGCCATGCTGCTGATTAGCAATCATCCCCACATTTTGCTGATGTCGCCAAAATCTAATGCGTGAATCACCAAAAGATGCCACAAGTGCTTGAGGATTTTCTGGACTACAATTATCAGAAACAATAATTTCAATATTTTGATAAGTTTGTTTAACAGCGCTAGCGATCGCTTGCTTGAGATACTCTGGTCTATTATAGGTAGGGATAATAACGCTAACTAAAGGCTGTTGAGATTCTTGAGACGATGACATAGTTTTTCTCTTTATATTTTATAGGTAAAAGATGGACAATTTGCTATACAAAACTAAGCTTATTTCGCTTGAGGAAGGCTATATATTTTTTTCGCTCTAGAAGGAAATTCAGCTATTGTTTTTGCATAAATTGTTCGGAGATTATTTACATGAGCATTCATAGTAAATTGTTTCATTAATAAAGCATGACCTTGTTCGCCCATATATCGGCTTTTTTCATAATCTCCATACAAATCATGAATCGCATCTGCCAGCTTTTTGATATCATTACCTGGAACAAGAATACCCGTTTCTCCATCTCGCAAATGTTCTGGAATACCTCCGACTGCACTACCAATTACAGGTCGATAACGAGAGTATGCTTCTAGAGTTACAAGACCGGCAGGTTCAGGCCAAACGCTAGGGAAGATGACTGCAAAACACTGTTCGTAAAGGTTATTTAATGTGTTGCGATCGCACCAACCATGCCAAGTAATCCGATTAGTTAATCCGAGTGTATTTGCTAACCTTTCTAACCGTGGTCGTTCCCAGCCTTCACCTGCAATATCAAGTTTAATTTGCGGATTTGTATGTATTAAGGTTTTGAGCAGCCATTCCAAACCTTTATCAGAAACAATCCGTCCAACAAACAAAATTCTATGATTTTGATGGATATCTAAACTCAGGGGTGCAGTTGTTATTTTTGGTATAGAGATACCACAGTGTAGCGTTACAATTTGTTCAGGAGATACACCGTTTTTAATCAACTCTTGACGCACGTATTCGCTATTAGCAACAAAAGTAATTTTTACCTTTTTTAAGACATCTAATAACTGATGAGTAATTTGAAGTTCTTTAAGAGCTTTTAACGGTCTACGGCTACCACATTTATCTACTAGTTTACCCCAGGTACAACCTAAGTAAGAGAAGTTGCGATCGCAGATTGTTCGCTGTCCAGCTAAATACTTCGTACCACTAGGACAATACAATGAGTGATTATGAACGCTGAAAACCGTAGGACACTCGCCTGTAAGCTGCAAAAGTAAATCTGGGCTGTGGAGGTGCAGCAACTTAAACTGGCTTTGGTCAACATTCTTCAGCGATCTTATCACGCGATCGCTAACTTCAGGCGGTCGATGTTCAAACAAAGAAGCTAAATAAGTTTCAACACCTCCGCCCTCACCTACATCAAAATTGGAGCATTGATAAATCAGGTTTTCTTCAAAAATATCCCTGTGCGATAGTTCATCATTTCGCTTGGCATCATTGATTGAGTTAAGCATTAACCACCATCTTTTTACGTTATTACTAACTGTATTCCTCATCTAAATAGAGGCTTAAGTTCATCAAAGTTATATGCCAACGTTAAACCAAAGTTTGTGTCTAACATCACTCACATAATGTCTGAGAGCAATGTTTTTACTTGCAGATTTATCTGGATAAATGAACTGATCTTCTACATTGAGAACATATTTATTGGTGCATAAAGGCTCACCATGATTGTGGTGCATTGTCAAATGGACAATTGTTTGTTCAGTAAAATAAGTAGGAGCTTCTTGAAGATTTGCTAAACGTTCGATAGCAAAACTCCAGTCAAATTCATGCCTAAATAATATAAATCCACCATTTACTGGATTTGATTTTTCAGAATCATCATAAATAATGCGATTGTCTAGTGACATAGAACAATCAGGTAGATAAAGAGAGTATTTTTTATCCGATTTACTCAAATTAATTAAATCAATACCGCCGGGGAAAAATAAAATATCTGAATCAGTGTAAATCGTAGCTCCATTAACAGGAATTGACATTAATGCCGACAATTTTCTGCCCATTGGATGCAGTTGGGCATAATCAAGAACACATTGAGGTAAATCCGTTCTCAGGAAGTTTTGTAAAAGTATTACCTTAACGCAGGGATGGACACGGCGGAGTAAGTTACAACTAGAATCAGTATAACTGCCATCAGAAACTACAGTGAATGTATCTGGAATGCCGACATGACGAATGAATGAGCGAATACTTGCTACTTGTTCTGGCAGATCGCGTTCACATGATAAAGCATAGACACTTACCGGAACTTGTCGAGTTTGTTTGATCGGGATGCTGACAATCTGAGAAAGGGCTGCTTTATATAGGGAGCGATTAAATCTACCTTGAATTCTAGCAGTGTGATAGCCTAGATTTACCATTTATTTGTCCTCATGAAAATTATAAATAATTGAGTATGAGAATGAACTCGTAATTTGCGAATTAAAAATTACAAATTACGAATTACATTAGCGTAGCGGGGCATAGCCCATTACGAATTACGAATTATAGTATTGCATCTGGTGATATTCCCAAAGCTTACCTTGGCGTGCGAGTAATTCTTGATATTTGCCCTGTTCTACTATTCGTCCTGCTTCCAAAACTACGACTTTATCTGCTTTAGCAATAGTAGAAAGACGGTGAGCGATCGCAATTACTGTCCTACCAACAGATAGCTTTTCTAATGAATCTTGAATTAAGCGCTCGGATACAGAATCTAAGGCGCTAGTTGCTTCATCCAAAATCAAAATTTCTGGGTTCCGTAGTAGCGCCCGTGCGATAGCAATTCGCTGTCTTTGTCCTCCAGATAATCTAACACCCCGATCTCCCAATTGGGTATTAAAACCTTCGGGCATTTCTAAAATAAATTCCAGCGCATTCGCTAGTTTAGCAGCTTCTTGAATTTGCTCATTAGTGGCTTGTGGAGTACCATAAGCAATATTTTGCCAAACATCAGTATTGAAGATAAAAGTATCTTGACTGACGACAGCTATTTGACGACGTAGAGAGTTAATTTCAAAGAGTCTTATATCAACTTCATCGAGATAAACATTTCCCTCTGTAGCATTGTAAAATCGGGGAATCAAATCAGCAAGAGTTGTTTTACCAGCACCAGATGCTCCGACTAATGCTGTCATTTTCCCCTTTTCAATGGTTAGGGTAATATTATGCAGCACTATATTTTTGTCATCATATCCGAAATCTACAGATACTAAATTTATTGCCCTTTCTAAAGCATTAAACTTAAGTGTTCCATTCTGGAAATAATTTTTATCATCACTTTTTAGCAGATTTTTAATGTTGTCTGCCGAGCCATGTAGGGTACTGAGAAATGCTCGTGTGCCATTAATATCTTGAACAAACGGGATGAAGCGAAATAGCACAAAGAAAAATGTTAGCAAAGAAGCAACTTGTAGCGTTCCATTAGTAACCAGACTAGTGAATGCTAAAATAATCATTCCGACCAACACCGTAGTAGCTACCCCTTCGGCAATTGGCTTGACAAGTGTCCAAGTGAATACAACTTTAGTTGTAGTACTTACTACCTTGTCGCTAGCTTTGTAATAACGCTGGCGCTCAAAGTCTTGAGTACCACAAGAATGAACAGTGCGAATGCCATTAATAAATTCTATGGCTGTTGATGTAAAATTAGCATTAGCAGTTGTCATGCCAAAACTTGATTCTCTGACTCTGGCATTCAGATTAGATAAACCTACACCTAAAAGTGTAAATAGTAATGCTGAAATCACAGTTAGTTGCCATGATATCAAAAACATTGATATTAAGTAGACAAGAGTTGTGATTCCCCTAGTTACTAAAAAGGCTGCCCCACTGAAACCCTGTCTTATCCTTTCAATTTCTGTGGTTATTGTGTTAATTAGTTCACCAGAACGAGTTTTGGCAAAGTAACTTAACGATAAGGATTGTAACTGTTCAAAAATTTGCTTACGTAAGCGATCGCCAAAATGCAGTTGAGATAATTCAGTATAGACTTGTCCAAAGTAATTGAAGGCAACACGTAACCAAGTACTCAATAAAATCAGCGAAGATACGCGGTATAGACGATTAATTGCCGATGTATTCGCCCCCAATACTAAATTATCAAACCATTCTATTCCTGTTTGGACAGGTTTAGCGTCGGGACTAGTTAAGCTTTGCAAAAATGTAAGTAAAAAACCAATACTTACACCTTCAAAAGTTGCCGCCAAAATTGAGAATATCAGAGCTAAGATTACAATTTTGCGAAAGTGCTTAAATTCTCGCAATAGCAAATAGTTGTCCTGCCAGAAGCTGGAAGCTTTGAGCAGACTACGAAGTTTTTGAGGAAATTGGAAATGCATGGATTTTATAATAGTTTGGCAAGGTAGATAGACCGCTATAGATGCTACGCAACCAATTTTTGCTTTAGCCTCAGTGCGGTAGATGAAACCATCAATTACCGCACAGATAAATTACAGTGTTTGGCTATCTAGATGTAAGTAGGTACACGTAATTAAACATAAGAAAAAACCTCACCCTCAATCCCTCTCCTTAGTAAGGAGAGGGAAGCCGGAGGCAGGGTGAGGTTTTATATTTAATTTGACCCACTTACTTAACAGGTGAGACTGTGCTTCTACTTCCCAGGAAGCTTTAATTTCTGGTAATTTATTTAGCTGTACTGCATCTTCTAAAGTCCAACAGCGAGATCCGGTCAAACTCATGTCACACCGCAGCACGTTAAATAACTGGGGCAGATTATCAAGACTGTATTTACCCATCCAACGCCCTAGCGCTGTGGTGTTTTGCGTGCGAAACCTTATTACCCGAAACAGCTTACCCCGTTCTCCAACACGCCACTCACGGCAAAAAAGTGACCCTGGCGAGTAAACCTGCATTAACACAAGCAATCCCAACATGACTGGACTTACTAATAGCAACAACACCAAAGCAGCAATCCAATCAATGAATCGCTGTAGTTGTCTGAAGGGTTGGTTAGGCAGTTTATTGCTAGCGGATATGCTTAGGAATATTGGCTTTTGAGCTTCTTCACATGCATCTGCCCAAAACCTGAGCAAAGCCTCACCTAGTTTTGGATCTATGCTTACCAAACTTACAGGAGAATGTTGTAAGCATTCTACTAGCGATCGCTTACTATTTAATGAAGGCAAATATGGTTGTTTAACTCGTCCAAGCGGCTTCACCAACAGCTTACCCCGTCGCCACTGGAGTGTGCAGTACCCACGATTATCTTGGTGTTCCTGGGTTACATCATATAAATTCTCTAGAGTTGGAATTATTGAAGTTGTCATAATGTCTTTGGGTTTATACAGAAGTGAATTGCTGAGGCGTTATCAAAGGCTATTAATGCCAAAGACCCAAATCCGAATCTTGTTGTAAGTCCAAAAAGTTGGAGATAATTGAGGGCAAAATATGTTATTGCTATTTGCCACTCAGAATTCTGCTGGTGTAGAGATGTACAAATCAACGTTACTATCAATATTCATGAGCAATCAGTATTTTCCGGTAACTACTGACAGTAGAAAAGTGTAGAGGCAAATTACCCATGAATCTATATCAACGTTTAATTGCACTGAGGTGTTGATTGTATTGATATATTTAACAAAACCAGTCCCCTGTTGTCTTCTAGCCTTTATGAAGGTGCTTTAATCTCTAGAATATAAGACTATGTAGAAATAGCGATCGCTCAAATAAATTCTTTATTTACTCTTTAAAGAGCCAGTGATTTCTCTGATGACCCATAAAGATAGCATAAATATACGGAAATTTTCCTGATCGCAATAAAATTAAATTTTGTTCATCAAAATGTAGGGGCAATTCATGAATTGCCCCTACCAGAAAATCAGAGTTTACCCAATACGGTTCGGATAAGGTTTTTTAATGACACGCCGCTAATCGCGTCTCTTGCCTTAACCGAACTCGCGGCAGAGCCGCTTTTAATGCATTTCCGGCCAGAGACTAGAAACGAAAAAGATCCCCGACTTCTTTAAGAAGTCGGGGATCTATCATCTCGCAGTACTAGCTATTTTTCCACAGCTTGACGCAGAGCTAATTGCTGTTGTTTGATATAAGGTACATAATTACTACTAGAGTTTGATACCCCATTAGCTACAACCCCAATCAGATTTAACTTACTCAGCATGGCTGTCGCTTGACTAAGTTGACTTCGTGTCACAATCCCAATACTTGCCACCATGACCACACTACGACAAGATGATGCGGTAAGCATGGCATCCACCAAACCGAGAACTGGGGGAGCATCTATGAGTACCAAATCATAGTTTTCCTCAAATGCTGCCATTAATTCCATCATCCGAGGGGAACTCAACAGATTAGCTGGATCAGTAGGTTTGGGGCCAGCTGTCAAAATATCGATGTAGGCAGAACCTGAGTATTGAAAACTAATTTGGTTGGGTAGAGTTGCATCACTAGCTAGTAGAGTTGAAAGCCCCTGTTCATTAGGAAGATTCAACTGTTCGTGCAGACTGGGATCGCGTAAATTGGCATCAATCAACAGTACCCTTTTGTGTAAACGGGCAGCACTCATGGCCAAACCCAACGCCAAAGCTGACTTACCCTCATCAGGTAAAGCTGAGGTAATCATCAAAGATTTCAAGTTAGCAACAGTATTTAAAAGTTCAATGTTTTTGTAAATCAGATCCAGCGATTCCCATCGGGGTGGAGATTGCAATACCTGAATTGTCCAGGGAGCGAGAACTTCTGGCTTACCAAAAGGCAACTTGATCATTGATTCTTTGGGTTTGGCTGGCGGTAATTTGGGAGTTGTTCCCAATAACGGCATAGCCATTTGCTTCTCTAATTCAGCAGTGGTGTGAACTGCATCATCAGCCGATTCTCGAATAAAGGCAGCAATGCCTCCTAACATAAACCCAACTACAGCACCTAACAGCAAGTTCTGCTGGAGATTGGGGCCTAATTGTGCGCCTTTTTGAGGATCTTCTACCACTTCCCAATTAAAACCACCTTTAGAAAGTTCTTGTCGCAATTGCTGTTCTGCTCTTAAAAGTTGCTCTAATCTTTCACGACTAAATTGCAACTGCGGTAGCATCCGATTGTAATAAGCTAACAGAGGCGGGAAGCGTTTGATTTCTAAACGTAGCTCGTTTTCTTTCTGAGCTAAACTTTGATCGCGAGCAGTTAAAGCAACTATAGTTGTCTGCGTTTCTACTAACTGACCAGCAAGGCTAAGATCAATTTGGCCAAGTTGTCCTTTTTCGAGAAGAGAGTCTCCATTCGTGAATGCACCAGCAGATTTTTCGCCTAAAGTTCTTCCTACTTCTTGTTGCAATAATTCTTTTTGGCCCTGAAGCTGTTCTTTGAGCTTTTGCACACTCGGAGTCTGATCTGTAAAGCGTAGACGTTCTTGTGCTAGTGCCAGTTCGCTTTTTTGGATTTCGTTCAATAAGCCTTGATAGCGAGTAGACTGACTCAGACGAGAAGCAACTAGAGCATTTTGAGGAGAACGGTTAAGTTGTTCTTCCAAAGATTTTTGGCGTGCTAAGGCTTCGCCATACTGAGCGCGAGTTGTCTGTCTTTCTTGAGCGATATTATTCAAAGCTGTCTCAATCGCTTTGGCCTGTGACTCTGGATCGATTAAGTTCTGATTTCTGCGAAACCTTTGTAAATTAGTCTCAGATGCGTTTACTTCTTCACTGGCTTTACTTAACTGTTCCCTAATAATTTGCAGCCCTTTTTGTAACCGCGAATTCTGTTGTTGTTTGTTATATTCCAGATAAACTTGTCGAATTGTACCCAGAACTTTTTGTGTCTTTTCTGGATCTCCAGCAGTGTATTCAACTTGAAAGATTTTTGTAGCGACATTATCTTCTTTGCTTCTCAATTGAGTTAAGACTAAAGAAGCTTTAATTTCACCTGTACTGATATCTGGATAATCAGACTGAAGTTTGTCAACTGCTTTTTGGATAAGTCCAGAACTCTGCATCAAGTTAAGCTGAGTTGCAGTATCTATCACAATGTTAGAGTCAGTAAACTGGCTATCTACCCCTGCTCCTTCTTTCTTACCTTGATAGTTAGATTCTACTAGCAGTTGCATTGAACTTTTATAAGTTGGCTTGGTTTTAAAAGTTACCATGCCTGCAATAGCAATAGAAGTAATTAATACTGCTAAAAACCAAGGGAACCTTCGCACAAATACGGCAAACAATTGTCCGTAACTTGGTTCAGTTTCAGAGGCTGGATTTATTTGAGGATTTAGGCTAGTTTGAACCACTTTTATTATCCTTGTCTTCAAGACTTACGCTAAGAGATATCCCGAAAAATACCTATTTTTTTAATAGCCCGCCGAGTACGCGAGAGAAAATAAATAGGTATTCTTATAGTGGGAAGAGATTAAGGAATTAAATGAATAATTGATGCACACCACAAGTTTGGTTAATGATTTGCTCAACTTTCCCAAAGAAGGCATTTTCTGAAAAGTTTGCAACGGCATGATTACGGATGCGATCGTAATCCCAAGAAATGCCATTGGCTTCTTGTAATGCAATTTGTAGAGATTCGGGTGTTTGCCTTTTGAAAAAGACTCCTGTTTCACCTGGTATTTGAGTATCTAATACTCCACCTGCTCCATAAGCGATGACTGGTGTGCCGCTAGCATTAGCCTCTACTGGAACTAATCCGTAGTCTTCTAAGGCTGCGACAATAATAGACTTGGCTTTGGAAAACAAGTCTTTGCGGGTTCTATCACTTACGTGTCCCAAGAACTCAATATTTTTTAATGCTTTGGATTTTAACCGTGCTTGTTCTGGCCCGTCACCTGATATTAATAAGCGCCATCCTAGCCAATTAAAAGCTTCGACTATTATATCAAGACGCTTATAACTGATCATCCGGGCTGAGGCCAGATAATATTCTTCTTTTATATCGGAAAAAAGAAATTTACTAGTATCAATTGGATAGTTTACCATCATTGCCTTTTTGCCATAAATACTTTCAATACGGCGGGCAACAACACTAGAATTGGCAATATAAAGGTCAGGTTCCTGTGCATATTTCAGGTCTACCTTTCTCATTACTTGAAATATTTGTTCGATTAAAGGAGCAAAATATCTATAGTCTCCGTACTCTCTTAAATAGGTTGCTGTATCCCATAAGAAACGGGTGACATTATGGCAAAAACAAATGTGGCGGGCATTAGGATTTTTTCGCACTGCTTTGGCGAAGCTGGTGCTACTGCTAATAATTAAATCGTAGTCTTGCAGATCCAAGGCACGAAAGGCAGGAAAATATAGAGGAGCCATTGACCTGAAATATTTTGCTGCACCAGGAATCTTTTGCAAAAAGGTTGTGTTGACTATGCGATCGCCTAGATCAATCGTTTTTTCTGGATCGTACAGAGATGTGAAAATATCTGCTTCAGGATAGCGCTTACAAAGCAGTTCAAACACACGCTCTGCCCCACCTCGTTGGGTTAAATAATCGTGGACTAGAGCAATTTTCATGAATTTGACCTAAAGTTTCGATCAGGTTTATTTCAACGCTCCCCAGCAAGTTATATGATGTCCGGGAAATTAAGCATAATACCCGGAACCCCACCCCGCCAAAGCTACGCTTTAGCTCCCCTCCCCGCCTGCGGGGAGGGGTTGGGGGTGGGGTTCTTTATTATGGGTAATTTAGAGGACATCATATTACTATCAACAACTCTAGTGTCCCGCAGTATAGCTTCCTATCCTCTTCACAAAATTCTGGCTACAAATACGTAAGGGCGTACAGCTGTACGCCCCTACAGCCGATTTATTTGTTGCTATTACCCAACTGCTACCAAGATTTTTTCTGGAGCGAAATAAGTGTTTTGCTCAGTTCTTAGTTGGTCGCAGAGTCTGCCTTCAGGTAATTCTACATCCTCATAAGTGAGGACTTGATCCTTAGAAATATCTCGTTTGAGGCGACATCCTTCGGCTAAACCAATTGGTAGAAGATTTTGCTGTTGGACGATGGGGGAATTTTCACATTGTCCGTAGGTCATGTAGTAGCCGATGCCATCTAGAGTTTCTCCTGCTTTCAGGTCGATTTTGGCAGTGGTGACAACATCTACTAGCGGGCCTGCTAGTGGAGACATAACCGCATCACCGAATAGGACAGCACGCGCTACGGACAAGGGAACTTCAAAATGACAGAGGTGATAAGGAGTATAGAAGCTGTAAAGTGGGCCTTCGCCTAATTTGTATAAGTTGAGATAGTGCTGTTGCTTGGGGTCGTCGTGAGTGGCAAATACATATACGCCTGGGCCTGGTTTTGCTCCAACTACATAATCGACAATGCCGCCCAGTTCTTTGAGTTGTTCAACATCATATAAATGGGTCATTTCCTCGACATAGCCGTTGAAGTCATATCCCAACATTCCCCGTTTGGCGACTTTCATGCCTGTGGCATTGGCAACGATCGCTTGCTCGAAAGAAATTTTGGTTCCGTCGGCGAAGCTAGCCACCATGTGGGGCTTTTGACCCCAACGTTTAGCAAATCCTTCCTGGGTGGTGGGATTGCGATAAGGGTCTTGGAGTCCTTTAATGTTACCGCACAATAAGGGAGTTAGACCAATGCTTTTTACAAAGCGGTAGAGGTTCATTTGCACCCCTGGCTGATCGCCATCACAGGCGCTGAGAATGACACCTGCTTTGTCAGCATAGACTTTGAGGATGGGGCCAATGGTGCCGTCGAGTTCGGCATTCATCATGATCACATGCTTGCAATGAGCGATCGCTTCCATAACGATGTGAGCGCCAAATTCCACTGCACCTGTGACTTCGATTAGTGCGTCAATACCCTCGGCCCGACACAGTAACTTAGCGTCTTCTGTGACTGCATATTTACCGTTTGCGATCGCATCTTCTAATTCGCTGACAGTTGCAACAACTTGAATATCCTCAATTCCTGCTTCCGAATAAGCTTGTTTAGCTGCATCAATCTGGCGATTGGAGATAGCAACTAACTCCATTCCTGGCACTGAATTGACAATTTGGTTGGCAATTCCTCGACCCATGAAACCAGCACCAATCATTCCTACCTTGATAGGATTTCCTGTTGCTGCACGGGCTTGTAAGGCGCGATCGATAATAATCATGAACTAAACTCCTTTTTGAAACTGTTGGTTGTGATACAAATCGTCTATAAACTTGCACTTAATGATTTGTTACAAATACATATTAAGTACATTTTCATAGTTAATTGGTGTTAGCGATCGCTACTAACCAGTTGTTTGCTAAATGTCTGTTTTTTATGGCTGTGGTTCTCTATAATTTGCTCTATAGTATTTCGGTAAACTTTAGCAAAGTTCTCTTTAGTATGATTTGCTCTTACATGTTCCCACGCCTTCCGAGACATACTCTTGAGGTCTTCTACAGGCAAATTAGAAATTCTTCTCACTGCCGATTGGATTTCTGCGATCGAAGAATTCTTTAATAGCACACCGTAATCCTCATGCACATCAACGCTAGCTTCGTAATTGACTATTGGGATTAACCCTGTATGCATACAAGTTATAACGCTGCCGGCTCCACCTTCTGCTGCTGAAACAAACACAGTACCAATACAATTATTCGTAACTTCTATAAACTCAGGTCTAGTAACATCAATCCAACCATAAGTATGTATATTTGGTGTTTCATAAAGCTCCTGATGAAAAGCTTTTTCAAATTCTGGTTCTTTATTAATTGGCCCACAAACTGTTAAATGGAAATCTGGCATTTGTGCAAAGGCTTCTAAAACTAAATCAAGCCCTTTATGAACAAACCCGTTACTAGCAAACCATAGGAAATTCTTTCTGACGGCTTCAAAATCCTTTTGTTCTGGCCAAGGATAGACAGTAGGATTAGAAAGCGGCACACGATAAATCGGTTTGTTTGCATATTTGAAAGTATTAATGGTAAATTCATTACCTAAAACTATGCCATAATCTGCATATTCAATTCCCAAATTTGGTACTTCATATCGCTGTGGACAAAGAGTAATACCCCGTCGTTGTTGTAGTTCTAAATGTCTATTGCATTCAGCCGCATTACGAAACACCATATTAGCAATGTCAACGTGAAAAATTTTCACACAATCTTTATTGAGTTTTGGTGCTAGTTCTTGCATCCGATGACGGACATCAACGAAAAATGCATAATCTTTTTCTGGAACGAATTCATCATTGTAGAACTGGATGGCATCAACGTTATAACCAAGATCCAAAAATGTTTGCACCATCTGCCAAACTTCCCAGTACCAAGTGTGGTCATGGGGTATGGGCTGACCAGCTTTTAACAAGAATGGCTCAATCCGGTAAGAAAAAAGTACATTCCCTCTAGAAGGCTGATTTGGTTTGAGTGAAACAACTTTCAAGCCTTTGATATAATCAATGCGAGTTGCTACTTTTTTGAACAACGAATTGATAGAATTGCTTAGATGGATTAGAGTATTATTTGGCATTTGATACCTCTTGTAATTGTGAAGTTAAACAGAGAGTAGTTACAAGCTTAAAACAGCTATTTTGCTCCAACAGTCATCATTCTCAACAAAGGCCAATTTAAATCTTTCTCAGAAATTTCAGTCACATCTAGAGGCCAATTAATGTCAAAGAATGGGTCATCATAACGTAAACCTCTTTCATACCCTGGCGTGTAAAATTCACCCACTTGATATACGACTTCGGTTTCATCTGTGAGTGCTTGATAGCCATGAGCAAACATTTCTGGAACATACAAAGCGCGGCGGTTTTCTGGGGTAAGCTCTACACCGATGTGTGATAAAAAGCTAGGAGATTCAGGACGCATATCAATAATTACGTCATAGATTGCGCCTTTAGTACAGCGAATTAATTTTGTTTCTGCTGCTGGCAGAATTTGATAGTGCATTCCCCGGATAGTGCCTTTTTGATAGTTAAAAGATAGGTTGCATTGGGCAACAGTTGGCTTTAATCCGTGCGCTTCAAATTCTTGAGCGCAGAAAGACCGAGCGAAAAAACCACGGTGGTCTGGTTTTTCTTCTAAGTCAATAATGAATGCGTCTTTGAGTGCGGTTGCGGTGAAAATCATGATGATTCCTTGAAGATGAATGTTGAGTAAAGAAAATAGACGAACCACAGAGGCGCAGAGGACACAGAGATATGAGAGTTTGAGAGATATTTTGTGTCAGTCATAAACCTACAAGTTTGATAGTGTGCAACTCTTTTTCAGGGCTGCTGAATTGACACATCAATTCTCATTCCCTTAGTAATGCTCATTCTCTTCCTCTGTGTTCTCTGTGCCTCTGCGGTTAATTAAATTAATTTAAGTTGAAACTTTAACTGCATCTGATGCAGAACGTAACTCTACTCTAGGATAAGTATCATCCCAATATTGGGTGCAGAGGTTTGGCCGTTCGGGAGGATTGGCGGTGTAACACAAGAATAATGTTGACCGGTCTTCTGTGCGGACTGTGCCGTGATGCAAAGCATTTTTTGTATCTACAAGAATGACTGTACCTGCTGGGCCTGGGCAGGATTTCCAAGCTGATTTGGGGATGACTGGTTTTACTTGTTTATCATCTATACCGATATAGCCTGACTTCCAAAGTTTGTAGTAAAGTCGAAAATAATTCCAACTAAATAAGGAAGTTAAAGAGCGAGGGATATATTCAAAAGGCCCAGTTTTTTGTTCTACATCATTCAAGTAAATAATGATTTTGATAATGCGACGGTCTTCTGCATCGCTATGCCATAGTAGCGTCCCAAACTGATGTTTGCTTTTGAAATCTTTGCGTAAATGTACACCATGAAAAGCAATTGGAAGACCAATATAATTTTCGATGATGTTGAGTAGCCTTTTCTCTACCCCCCAGGCATAAAATTCTGGTAAACCTGTAACTGTGCAAATTTGTGGCAATTTTTGCTCTAGATGGTCGTTGTTAGGATTTTCCATCTGAGACAATTGATGGTAAGCAGCTTTGAGCAGTTCTGAGCTAGAGTTGAACCCTAAATCTGCCAGTGTTGTGACGCAAACGCCGTCTTTTTTGAGAGCATTAAGGATGTTGCGATCGCTTCCTTCTAATGCTGGCAGATTTCTGCTATGCTTCCAACGAGCTACGTAATATTCAAAGTCAGAAGATACTATAGCGATTTTGCGTTTCATAGCGCTAAACATGGCGTAAATCCCTCCTATTTTTAATATATATTTGTTAGCAATTTAATAGCTTACGGCTTATAAGTCCGCACTTCTTGAGTAGGTATTTTACTTGATTCTGCTAAACCGAGTTCTTTAGAAACCATCACATCAAAAGCACACAAGCTGACTAAAGCCAAAAATGGAACTACTATTTTGATAGCGGACATAGGCCATCTTCTTAAAGCACCCAATAAAACCTTCAAGTTGACTTCTTTACCGTTCTGTAAAAGCATCCGTCTACAAAACTGCTTAGAATATCCACTCTGCTCTAATTTCAAAATCACTTCGGGGATGTGTTTGTATTGCATTAACAGTGCTGATTTTGGTTCTTTCTGCCAATAACTAACACCAACAACACATTCTAAATAAGTCTCTTTAGTGACAATTACACTACCATTAGCAGCGCAATATCCGGCTAAATATGCTAAAGATATCCAGTTATTCTCAGCATCTTGCCAATCTTGCAGAGCGCGTTTTACTAGGTCAGTGCGGTAGACTGTAGCAGTCAGAAAAATTACTGCGCCAACACTTTTTGAGAAACAATGCTCAAATATAGCTTTACCATCGCCATCACCATCTTCACTATCTACATCAAACCAGCGATTACCAACAATTGTTGGTGGGTGGACTGGTTCACCAGTAATTTGGTTCCGGCCGGAAAAGTTGAGAAACAATAATGATAAATCTTCATGCTGCTTGAGTTTGCTAATCACATAAGCAATAGCTCTATCTTGAATTGGATCATCATCACCGATTGTCCAAACATATTTTGTTGTTGTAGAATTTAGGCAATACATAATATTTTTGACTACGCCTAAATTCTTCGAGTTTTTATTTGATTTAAATGTAAGATTGTTAAGTGTGACTTGCCATTTTTGGATCACCTCTTGAGTATTATCTGTTGAACAATTATCAGATAATAAAATTTCACATTCATCTTCAAAACCTTTAATAGCTTGAGCTAACCAAGTAAGTTGTTTATCTAGAAGATGGGCACGATTAAATGTAGGAATGGCAATAGTCAGCAGTTTATTCATATTAAGCTCTAATTTGTAGTGAATAAGGACTAAGAACAGTTTAGTAATTCATAAGCTGCTTTCCAGTCTAATTTTTTGTGGTTCGGCGGCAAGAATTTATAGTAGATACACCTTTTAATTACTCTTTAGCGATTTCAAAAAAAATGGTTGGATATTTTTTATTTGAAAACCACTTAAATATTACCTATTATCATACCGAAAACTAAAAATAGTAAGTAAAGGAATAGGCAGATTTTTTTTATAATTAGTAATTACGGCGCTATTAAAACCCGATCCGGAATAGGAGACGGATAAATTTTTACTTCAGGAATTGGCACTACAAACTGTCCACCCCACTCGCCAATAAATGCCATTTGTTCCATAATTTCTTCCTTGAGGTTCCAAGGTAAAATTAGGAGATAATCTGGTTTGGTTTCGCGGATTTTCTCTGGTTCAAAGATGGGAATATGAGTGCCAGGTAAAAATAAGCCCTGCTTGTAAGGATTACAATCTACTGTGTAATCAATAAAATCTTTAGCAATCCCACAGTAATTGAGCAATGTATTGCCTTTAGCAGGTGCGCCATAACCAGCGATTGATTTACCTTCTGCTTTAGCTGTCAAGAGAAAATTTAATAGTTTGTGCTTTGTTTCTTTGACTTTTTCTCCAAATGTCATGTAAGTCTCTATGCGATGGAGTCCGGCGGCAATTTCTTTAGCTTTCAAATCTTTAACTCGTTGACTAATGCTGAGATGAACAGCGTAGTCATGTTTGGCATAAATTCTTAATGAACCGCCATGAGTTGGTAATTCTTCTACGTCAAAAAGTTGCAAGTTGTGTGCTGCAAAAATTTTTTCGATTGTGAGGAATGAGAAATAAGAAAAATGCTCGTGATAAATAGTATCAAATTGATTGTGCTGAATGAGTTGTAAAATGTGAGGAAACTCCATCGTCAAAATACCATTCGGTTTGAGGATAAGTTTCATTCCAGCGATAAAATCGTTTAGATCCGGTACATGAGCTAAAACATTATTACCTATCAAAAGGTCAGCTAGTTTTCCTTGTATCACTAGTTCTTTGGCAGTTTCAACTCCAAAAAACTTGTTGATACTAGGAATGCCTTTGTCTTCAGCAACTTTAGCTATATTTGCTGCTGGTTCTATTCCTAATACAGGGATTCCCTTTTCTAGAAAATATTGCAGGAGGTAGCCGTCGTTACTGGCAATTTCAATAACTTGATTATGATGATTAAAGCCAAACTTTTCTACCATCATCTCGGTGTAAGCCAAGGCATGTTTTAGCCAACTTACCGAGTATGAAGAAAAATAAGCATAGTCGCTGAAAATGTGATCTGGTGTTTCAAACTGTTCTAGTTGAACTAAAAGATTGTCTTCAGAGACATAAGCGCGGAGAGGATAAAATTTCTCTGCATTGTTTAGCTGTTCTGCTCTCAAATAAGCATTGGCTAAGGGTGACATTCCCAGATCAATAAAGGTTTGGTGCAGGGGTTGACCACTGAAACGGCATTTTGCGATCGCCATAAACTTTAACTCACTAATTGCAAATAATTTGACAGGTAGGATAACTCCGAATCAACCTATTTGATTCGGAATATTAGATTATTTGTTCGCTGCTGTTAGGCTACTCTAACTACTTTTTATTCCAGAAAAAATCTTTGTCAATTTGCTCGGTACGAATCAGGTACTCTAGTTGCCTTAAGCGGGTAAATCCTCTAAACAAGAAAGTATCTTCAGCCATGTGTATTTGACTGAATAAATCAAATAACTGCTGGGCACCAAGTCGGGCATTCCAATCACACTTAAATCCAGGTAGGATTGTGTTGATTTTCTCGAAGGATACTCGATAGCTGCGGTTATCTGAACCGTTGTTACCAAAGGACAATTTACAATCTGGGAAAATATCAGCAATAATTTCTGCGATTTCTTTGACGCGATAGTTGTTTGCTGTATCTCCCACGTTGAAGATTTGATTATGTACGATATCCCGTGGTGCTTCCAAAGTGCAGACTATTGCTTTGCAAATATCCAGTGCGTGGACTAATGGCCGCCAGGGTGTACCATCACTGGTCATTTTGATTTGTTTGCTAGTCCATGCCAACCCTGCTAAGTTGTTTAAAACAATATCAAAGCGCATCCTGGGAGAAGCACCAAAGGCAGTGGCATTCCGCATAAAGGTGGGAGAGAAGTCATCGTCAGCGAGTGGTGTGACATCTCTTTCTACGAGAGTTTTGCATTCTGCGTAGGCGGTTTGGGGATTAATTGGGGATTCTTCTGTGACATCACCTGCGGTAGCAACACCATAGACACTGCACGAAGACATATATACGAAGCGACGCACACCCATAGCCTTAGCTAGGCTAGCGAGACGAACTGAACCTATATGATTAATTTCGTAGGTAATATTAGGTGCTAATTGTCCGGCTGGGTCGTTGGAGAGTTCCGCCATGTGAACTATTGCTTCGATACCTTCCAAATCATCAGGGGTGATGTTGCGGATATCTTTGTTGAGGGTTTTGGGTGTCACCCCATTAGCGTTGTACAGCCAACCAACTTTATAGAAACCGGTATCTAGACCAATAACTTCATGTCCTCGTTCAATTAACAGAGGGGGTAATAACGAACCAAGATAGCCTTCTGTTCCAGTTACTAATATTTTCATTGTGGTTAATGCCTTTGTATTGATGAGTTAAATTTTTCGTTTAGTAGGGGCGCACAGATGTTCGCCCTAATGGGTATTGCATCCAAGAGGGAACCGCTATATTTTTCGTTTGTATGCAATAACTCGACCTCTCTCCTCTTAGGAGAGAGGCTTTGAATCTTGCTCCCCTTCCCTTGTAGGGAAGGGGTTGGGGGTTAGGTCATTGGACTCAACCCAGAAGCGCTATATATAACTCGGCTTTAAACCCGGAGAACCCCACCCCGCCAAAGCTGTGCTTTGTCTCCCCTCCCCGCCTGCGGGGAGGGGTTGGGGGTGGGGTTCTTTTATTATGGGTAAGATACCCATCCCTTGTATTTCCAGGCTGGAAAAGATGCCCACTACACAAGATTCATCCTTTTATTCAGCAGCCCGGAAGTAATAACTATGTTATCTATGCAGTTACTGCAATATCTAGATGGGAAAGTTGGGGAATTTCTGCCACAAGCGCTTTCCCGATTTCTAGAGAAGATGTAGCCGCAGGAGAAGGAGCATTGCAAACATGAATGGAGTTTTGACCAGAAACAATCAAAAAGTCGTCTACAAGCTTGCCGTCGTTCATTAAGGCTTGAGCGCGGACTCCTGCATGGGTGGGAACTAAATCTTCTGCTTGAACTTCGGGGATTAGTTTTTGCAAGCTTCTGGTGAAGGCTGCTTTACTAAAGGAACGAATGATTTCTTGGATGCCTTCATCAGCGTGTTTGGCTGCCAATTTCCAGAACCCAGGATAGGTGATGACTTCAAGAAAATCCCGTAAGTCAAAGTCGGTTTTTTTGTAACCTTCGCGTTTGAAACTGAGAACCGCGTTTGGCCCTGCATGGACGCTACCATCAATCATCCGGGTAAAGTGAACACCCAAGAAGGGAAAATCTGGATTGGGAACTGGGTAAATTAGTGTTTTGACGAGATAACGTTTTTCTGGGGTGAGTTCGTAATATTCTCCCCGGAATGGAACAATTTTTGCTTGGGGTTCAACTTGACCTAATTTGGCGGTGCGATCGCTATGCAATCCAGTACAATTAATTATAAACCGTGTTTCAAAGCTACCTTTGTTTGTTTGCAGTACCTGATTTTTACCACTTGGGGAGATTTTCAGAACTTTTGTATTGAGGTGTAAATCCCCACCCTGCTGTTGAATTAGCTGGGCATATTTAAAACAAACTTGCTTGTAATTAACAATACCAGTTGAGAATACCCGAAGTCCACCTACACATTTTACATGAGGTTCAATTTCCCTGACTTCTTCGGGGCTAATTCTCTTAACTTCTATGCCATTGTCTAAGCCACGTCTGTAGAGATTTTCTAAGCGTGGTAGCTCTTGTTCATCAGTTGCAACAATTACCTTACCACAAACTTCATGCTCAATTCCATGCTCTTGACAAAACTCTACCATAGAGCGAGAACCGTCACGACAAAATTTAGCCTTGAAACTTCCTGGTTTGTAGTAAATACCAGAATGAATTACACCGCTATTATTGCCGGTTTGGTGAAATGCCCATTGACTCTCTTTTTCTAGAACTAAAATACGGGCATTGGGATAGCGTTTTCCTAAAGCCAGCGCTGTAGAAAGCCCAACTATTCCCCCACCTATAATTGCAAAATCATACATTAGGATTATTGTACTTGAAATTACAGTAAATCTATAAAATTGGGAGTGGGGAGTTAAAACTCATAACTCCTGTAGAGACGCGATTAATCGCGTCTCTACTCCTAACTCTTCTCTTACCAAATTTTCCAAGGGGCTTGAGTGCTTTTCCATAACCCCTCTAGGTAGTTTTTATCGCGTAAAGTATCCATAGGTTGCCAAAAACCATCATGTTTGAAAGCAGATAGTTGTTCCATATCAGCTAGCTTTTCTAATGGCTCTTGCTCCCACACGGTAGAGTCATCAGCAATCAAATTGATTACTTCTGGTTCTAACACAAAATAACCGCCATTAATCCAAGCTCCATCACCTTCGGGTTTTTCCCGAAAACTGGTAATTTTAGTTTGCTCATTTCCTAAAGAAATGGCACCAAAACGTCCGGCTGGTTGAACGGCTGTGAGTGTTCCTAAGGTCTTTTGTTCTTTATGAAACTTAACTAGCTCGGTGATATTAATATTACTTACACCATCACCATAAGTAAAGCAAAAAGTTTCATTACCCAGATGTTCGCTGATTCGCTTTAAGCGTCCGCCTGTCATTGTATTATCACCCGTATTTATTAAGGTGACACGCCAGGGTTCAGCATAACCAGAATGCACGTTCATCTGGTTAAATCGCATATCAAAGGTAACATCTGACATGTGTAAGAAGTAGTTAGCAAAATACTCCTTAATTATGTAACCTTTGTAACCGCAACAAATAATGAAGTCATTAATGCCGTGAGCAGAGTAAGTTTTCATTATGTGCCAGAGAATTGGCTTACCACCAATCTCAACCATCGGCTTGGGTCTGATACTAGTTTCTTCACTGAGGCGTGTACCAAGTCCTCCAGCCAAAATCACCGCTTTCATGCAATTACCTCGGAGATTTGTAGGGATATTATTATTTGACCGTGCCAATTTTAGATTCTGGATTTACAATTTGGGATTAATGCTCGAATGTCACGAGCCTATGAGTAGATTTTCTCTGCCCATTATCATAGTGGGGCATGTACAAAAAAACTCTTTTAATCGAAAATCCAAAATCTAAAATCCAAAATTGTTTGACTTTATCAACATGAAGAGGATGCACTTAGATAGAGAAAAATTGATTTCTGTTTTCTCTTTCTCAGTCAATAATCTAACTGTAATTTTCCCCGAAATTATGAAGTAAATATAAATTAAAATCTTTTCTATATAAAAGCTCTATGAATATCTATAAATAGGAAAATAAATTACTCTATTAAATAAAAATGTTACCCAATAAATAACTAGGGTTAGCTAACGCTAACCCTAGTTAGGCTTGATTTATAAAATTCAAACCAATAATATACCAGTAAAAAAACTTACTTGTTTTTAGTTAGTTTTTTCCAAATTACTTGAGCTTTGGAATAAAGGGTCACATTTGTTTTCTACGACTACACACATGTTACTGAGTGCTTGCTGATAGTTATCCATATCATCTTGCTCAAGAAAGAATTTGGCAGATGCCTGTATATCCTCGACAGCTTTCGCCTGATTTTTGTTAGATTCACTACCGCCATATTGTGCTAGTTCATAGCGAACCATGCCTCGTTTGAGATATACTTTTGCTAGTTTGGGGCTGATAGCTAATGCTTGGTTAAAGTCAGCGATCGCTTGATGATATTCTTGCTCATAATTGCTGCTATATTGAGCAATTTGATAATAGACAACACCTCGCTGAAAGTAAGCTTCTGCTTTGGATACATTAAGTTTTATGGCGTGAGAAAAATCTGTGAGCGCTCTTTTGTAAGCTTGTTGAGATTCACCGCTATATTTAGCCATTTGGGTGCGGACAATCCCGCGTCTGATATAAGCTTCAATTTCATTATTATCCAGACCAATGGCGCGATTATAGTCTGCGATCGCTAGGTTATACTCTAGATCAGGATCGTTGCTATATTCGGCGAGCATATAGCGGGCATTACCCCGATTCACAAGAGCTTTGGTTTGATTGGGATTGATTTTCAGAGCTTGGCTATAATCTACAACTGCTCCTTCGTAATCTTTCATGTTATAGCGAGCATTGCCACGATTTACAATAGCTCTGGCATGTGTCGGTTCTTCTTCAATTGCTCCGGTAAAGCTGGCAATTGCTTTTTCATAATCTCGGTCTTTGTAAGCAGTATAACCCTGCTGATAGTAATCAGCGAAGCTGAGTTTGTTATTTGTCTGGCGAGACTTCAGTGTTTGTTGAGTGTAAGCATTTTGGGAAACTAACGGCTGAGTAAATTTAATCATTACATCCGCATATCCCAATAAACCAAAACCCAACAAGCAACAAATAATTGGGTATAACTTTGACTTTTTGGAAGGTTTATAATATCTACCGCTTGGGGTAATTACTGGCTGCCAATAATTAGCTGAGTGCGGTGACATGGTTCGCTGTGGAAAATGCGGTGTCTGGGTGTAGTGCTTTTTCCGTTTGATTCGTGGTTGGAGATGTTCTCTAGCTTCTATAGCCCGATGTGATGGGAAGGGGTCGCGTCCGCCTAATCGCACGGTACGTTCACACCAGGGACAGCTACGCATGTGGTTGTTGTAGCGATGCTGAGGATTTGTCGTGCAGGTAATCAGGGAATCTTCGGCTTCAGCAATAGCTGATAGCCAAGCCTGGGCACTGGGGCGCAGCTGTGGGTTGTTGTGACCGTCTTCAAAACAACGGACAAATAATTCTTGTAAGCTGGGATGAAGAATTTCCCAAGCGGGTGCAATGGGTGTAGGAAGGTAGGGTACGTAACGCTTTTGGCTGTAAGTAAAATGACCCGATGCAATGCGGGCTTCGTAGGGCGGTGGCTCAATAGCGCCTTGAAAAATCCCCGAAAATGGGTGCGTGCCTTCCATTAAGAGTTGGAATACCAGCACCGCTAACCCAAATAAATCGTGAGAAATTTCGCGATCGTGCTGGGCAAAAGTTTTATTCTGTAGTTCTGGTGGGGTAAACTCTGGTTTACCAACTGGGCAGCGATAAACAACATTGCTGCTTGGGTCGAGTACTTGGAAGGAGTCTGTGTCTATCAAAGTCACCAGTGCTGTGTCACTGACGAGAATATTTGACTCGTTTACATCACCAATACAATATCCACTAGCGTGTAAAGCAGCAAAAGCCGCCGCTAAGTTACGAGCCGTGCGGAGCAAGTACTGATAGTTGAATAGGGGGCAGTGTTGGCGACGGGTTCTGGGGTTGTAAAAGTCGATGATTGGACGCATCCCTTGAATGCGTGGCATTAAAAAGCCGAGGATGGGATTTTTGCCATCTGCCGCCCGTAATAAATCCTCTGGCCAAGCGATAGAGATATGCCCTAAACTCGCCGTCGGGTTTTCTGGCGGGTTGGCAAGCATCGCCTGGAGTTTATCAGCATGGGCAGTGGTTGGCTTGTGGTAAATCTTTGCCACCAAATTGTTATCGGATGGCACCGCATAAACACAAGCTTCACCGCCACGTCCCAAACTGACATTGAGACTGAGAATTTCTTTTCTAGGGGAACAACGTAGTACCTGCATAATGAAATTACCGCTAACGGAGTTATTGTAAGATGTGAAACCTGTAAATTTTTTGCTTATGAGTTGTTGAATGCAGCTATAATGAGTGTCAAATCATCATCAGTGCGTTGCGTAATTCGCTCTGAGCGTAAAAACTTTACCAACTGCTCCTTCGCTTCTGTCTTATCCTCGGCATTAGCTACAAATTCAAACAGGGGAAAAAAGAAGGGTTTGTGAGGTTCGCCAACAACCATATTCAAAGCCAGCATTTGTAGTCCGTCGGTGATGATGCCAACATTTACTATGTCTGTGCGCCAGACTTTCATCTGCGCTGTATCTAAGGCAGTAGGAGAAGTTAAAAAAGTTGTTTCGTTAATGTATTCGCCGCTATCAGGTATAGTCAGTGCCAGAAGGTTGCCCATGCTATCTTTTGCCACTGCCAAACCATCACCTATTTGCATTACAGCCACAACTTCTGGCGTGGCAAGCATCACAATTAAGGTAGTGGCTAAATCTTGAGGCTGTTTGTCACAAGTAGCCGCCTCATCCTCCACAGCTTTTTTGGCGGCTAGTATGGCATCATTTAAGAGCGATCGCACTAATACATCATCAGTTAAACTTTTCTGGGTGAGTCCAATGGTTGAAATATTTTCTATTGCTGTCTCCACAGCAATCATCGCTCCCACTTTTCCAAGGCTAGCAGAACCCGCGCCATCTGCTGCGGCCGCCACTAAAACGTTATCTGATAATACCTGCCAGTGATGAGCATCCTGACATAACTGATTGTTTTTTAAGTGACTTGTACCACATACAGACGCAGCCACAATCCGCCATTGAGCAATCTGTTTCGATATGTTCATAGATTTTTTTTCCAGCAGCTAGCTGTGTAAACATCAAGCTGCGATTTTTTATTAAACAGTCCCCCAACCAATCGGCGGTAATGCTACCTGTTCGTCCACCTGCGAATGAGAAACAGCCGACATACTAGTTGACAGCCAGACAAACATCTCGATAAAATTTAATCCTTTCAGCTTCAGGGGGGTACGCACAGCTATTTGATTTAAACGAGTCATATTCGCATTTTCAACACCTACCGTAAAAAATGCTACACGCTTATTCGCCTCATCTCCTTGTAGGCGTTGGGATGCTTGCTCTACCACATTTTCTAACTCGCCTTGTGGTTCTCCATCGGTAATCATGAATACCCAAGGACGATAGTAAGCAATCCCATTGGTACGATACTGAGATTTCCGCTCTTGAATTATGTCTAAAGCTTTATGAATTCCTGCACCCATTGTAGTCAATCCCTGCGCTGTCAAAATCGGCGGATTGAATTGATCGGCAGTCACAAAGTCTTGTACTACATTGATATTACTATCAAAAGTTACGATCGCCACTTCCACCCGTCTTGCAGCTAAGGAATTTTTGACTAATTCATCCTTTAAACTTAGTAAACCCTGATTTAAAGCCTCAATCGGGTCTCCTTGCATCGAGCCAGATGTGTCTAGTAACAGTACACAAGGACAACGTGGTTCTGGGTTCTCAGCAAATTCTACTACTTCATCAAGTCTTAATGTATCATCCATAACTTTTTGTGTTATGTTAAAGTTCAAAGCTTTATTTCCCTTTTCTCAGAGTATATAATTACAGTCGCCGAAGCAGCTTACAGAATATAGTAGCTAGTGGTAGATGCTCTAATTTTTATTAAACAAATTTTTTTCATGAAGTTCTCTACATATTTAAGAAGAACTTGAGAACAGCTTAGTTTAGCAAAAAAGAGTTTATCAAAACGCAGCATTCCCTGTTGTAATGTATCTACCCAAAAATTATATCCATTAACCCTACAGTACAATAAATACGTAAACTTTCCTATATAACTTTTTAAAGATTTTATGTAGAAGAATCGTTTTTTTATATAAAAGTAATTGACCATAATTAAGCTCATTAGCTCTAAAAGTATACCAGTGTAACTGTGGAAACTTGGAATCAAATTTACCTCTTTAAGTGAGTGGGCATAAATAAACATCATTATTAAGGTCTTCAATCAAGAGTAATCGGTAGTAAGTAAAATCTAGAAGTAACTAACATCTACTGATGGTCTAGCTATGATAAATGTTTACGTTTATTCATACCCACCTACTTTTTTTTGAGATAGATAAATTAAGTAGAATGTGCCAAATGTAACAAACAAGCTCTAATTAAAATATATACATATTTTAAAAGGAATATTTTTTACGGAGAGAAATATTACAAAGAAGAAAATATTTCATAGCTGATATTTTCAATTTACAAATGTTCGGTTGTTGATTCCGCAAAAAACTTGAGAAATATGAATAATTCCGGTGTATTCACCAAACTACGGCCAATAAGTTTGTTAAGACAGTTATCCAATTGCTCCGACAGTACTTGTTTACAAGCATTGAGTAACTCAGTTTCTTGGTCGATTTACCTAGAACAGGGAAGAATAACCTACGCTACCCATTCAGTGGAACCCTTTGACAGGCTAGAACGTCATTTGCGTCGCCTCAGCCACCAAATTCCACTGCTTACCAGTGAAGTTCGTGTTCAATTACGTCTAATGTTTGAACCTGATTCACACACTCAGTTAATCGAAAATGACAGCAATTCAATAAGCCACCCTCCTGAGTATCAGGCTATATCCTGGCTTGTTAGTCAACAACATTTACATTCTACACAAGCAGCAGTGCTGATTCAAGAATTAGTTCAAGAGGTGATTGAATCATTTTTGCTAATCAAAGAAGGTACTTATGAATTAGCAGAACCACTTGATAGAATACCAATGATTTGCAGGTTAGATGTAGAAAAAATTCTAGAACATTGCCAAGTAAGATTAAAAAAATGGCAAGCTTTTGTTCCTCAAATTTCTTCTCCATATCAACGTCCATATCTGTTGATTAACAGCAAAATTGAGGAAAAAGATTTACCAAAACTCCAGCCAGATTTAACTAATTGGATGAAAGGTTTTAGCCTGTGTCATCTAGCCGTAATTTTGAATCAAGATGAAATCCAACTGGCTCATACTTTATACCCTTACATACTTAAGGGTGCGATTATCTTGCATGAACCCGATCCACCTTATGATAAATTACCAAAAATATTTGAAGAGCAATCGCTTATCTCAAAATTCATTCCCAAATTAGTTGATACCACAAAAGAACTAAATACCACCGTCAACTCTTACCTAGATATTTCTGAAGAGAATATAGTTGCTGTCCAACGATTACCTCAGATTTCTCTTTCTCCAAAAGATAAATTTCAGGAGCCAACAATATCAAATAGCATAACTCCTCCTTCCCAAATAGTAGCGGCTGCTACTGTAACGGCACAAAAAGTCCACAAAATCGTTTCTGTAGATGATAGCCCCACAATTCTCAAAGAAATTAGCCGTTTGTTAGAAAATGAAAACTTTTCTATAGTGACTATCAACGATCCAATAAAAGCCGTTTTGTCAATTATAAGGCACAAACCGGATTTAATTTTGTTGGATTTAAACATGCTAGGAATCGATGGTTATGAATTGTGTCGGATTATACGAAATAATTCAATATTTCAGAAGACTCCTATCATCTTTGTCACTGGGAATAAAGGGATTGTAGACAAAGTAAAAGCCAAACTAGTTGGGGCATCTGGATATCTGACAAAACCCTTTAGCCGCGCCGAATTACTGAAAATAATTTTTATGCATTTGACTTAATTTGACTTAAATTAAGCACACTACAAAACCTAACAAAATTGAGCTAGTAAGGATAAATCAACATGACTACAATTTTAGTTGTTGAAGATGCTCCTTCTTTGTTGTAATTAATCAATATTTTTTTGAGTCGCTAACTAAAAAAAATTAGCGACTCAAAAAGGGTCGCTGCATTGCAAAGAGTAATACTTCTGGGTTAGTTACAGATTGAAATTTTTGAAGTGCTAGAAGGTTGATTCTTGCAGCGCTCAATGAGAGCAATGTCAACTGCAAAGCTTAACCGAGAAGTATTATAGCGGTTCTCGGTTGAGTGAGGTACAAGAACCCCACCCCCAACCCCCTCCCCGCAAGCGATGAGGGGGCTATGATGTACCTCATCTGATTTGGAAACGCTATATATTCAAAATGTAATCAACTCAGGTTGACAAAAAGATCCATTGCTACAGTAGACAGGCTTAGTGATGCAAAAACTGGCTCCTGTCTGCTACAAAGTTTTAGGATATGGTAGAGAAATCATAATTTGGGTTGTTGTAGCCTGGATTTGACATGGCGGATGTTACAAGGTCAGAACTGCTGAGTAAACTCCTGACATCAGTTCCTATATCTTGGCTGGGTGTAGTGCTACCTAGCGACATCAGTTCGCCACCAACAGAAAAATTCCAGCCTTCATTACCAACGAGTGTTTTGTTATCACCACTGGCTTCAATCCGGTTTCCAAGGAGATTGCTGTTATTTACACTGGCAGTGTTGCCAGTACCAAGGATGTCGTTGTTACTACCAGGGAGTGTATTGCCATTGCCAAGGATGTCGTTCTTATTGCCTAAGTTCCAGTTACCGTTACCGTTGGTTGCGTTATCGCTACCAAAGCCCCAGTTGCCATTACCTTCGGTTTTGCCGCCATCACCGTAGTTCCAGTTACCGTTACCGTTGGTTGTGTTGCTACCACCAAAATTCCAGTTACCATTACCGTCGGTTGTGTTGTTACTACCAAAATTCCAGTTACCATTACCTTGGCCACTGTTGCCGGTAGCATTTGCACCATCTAATTTTTGAATATCAGATATCCAGTTGTCACTCTTATAAGGTACAGGTTGACCGTTGCCAGTTTCAGGTAGGTTGCTACCACTTTCCTTGGAGGGGGGAGTGTTGCCAAATGGTAAGTTACCAGGGAGGTTGCCGCTACCACCAGATGTGTTACCACCAGATGCGCCACCAGCAAAGGGGTTGCCGCTACCACCAGATGTGTTACCACCAGATGCGCCACCAGCAAAGGGGTTGCCGCTACCACCAGATGTGTTACCACCAGATGCGCCACCAGCAAAGGGGTTGCCGCTACCACCTAATGCACTAACATCACCGTCAAGGACTCCGATGAGTTGATTGAACGGATTATTGGTATCAGTTAAAGCCCGCTCGTCAAGTGGTCGCTCGTAATTATATTTGTACTTTCCATCTTCACTGGTTGTGGATGAGTTACCACCGCCGATGAAGGAAGCGAAGCCACCGCTACCACTAGCAGCGCCACCACTAGCAGCGCCACCACTAGCAGTGCCACCACTAGCAGCGCCACCACTAGCAGCGCCACCACTAGCAGCGCCACCGCTACCACTAGCAGCGCCACCGGAGCCACCGCTACCGAAGCCACCGCTACCGAAGCCACCGGAGCCACCGCCACCGAAGCCACCGCCACCGACGCCACCGCTACCACTAGCAGCACCACCGGAGCCACCGCCACCGAAGCCACCGCCACCGGAGCCACCGAAGCCACCGCTACCGGAGCCACCGCTACCGAAGCCACCGCCACCGAAGCCACCGCTACCACTAGCAGCACCACCGGAGCCACCGCTACCATCTAAACTGCTGCCATCGGTGGACTGCCATTTGCCATCACTGAAAGAAAAATTTCCGTTACCAGATAAATCGCTGCTAGTACCTTGTGACCCAGCAGTTTGATTGCTATTGTTAGAAGTTGCCATTAGAGTTAAGCTCCTATTACTTAAACTGAAATTCCTCTATCAAAAGGAAGATCAACGACGTGAATGAAAGCATTTTTTGACTTTCATCTTCAATAAAGAAATACTAATAAAAACAGCAATTACTACCCTTAGCAAAACTATACAAAATTAAATTTACATTTCAAATGAACAAAATATAGATTGGATTGTCCATTCTTTCGATTTGGATTGCCTATTCTTTCGATATTGTCCAAGTAGATTTGAGCAAAATTGCCAATAATCCTTATGGTGAATACTTTAGAGGTAGTTTTAGCAGTGATTTTCGGCTCAAACAGGAAAAATTTTCCTCTGTTGAGCATTAGAATCTAATGTAATTACGCTACAAAAAATAGTGAAGCTTGATTTTTGTAGTCTGTTGAGTGACAAAATATTATTTGTGAAGTTTTATCGAATTTTAAAGATTCAACTTCTGCGATCGCCAGGGCAAACGCATCTAAATTACTCTTGTTCACAACCAATATTAAGAACCAACGAAAAAATCAGCATTTCTCGTTTGATTTATTTTCCAAGTCTCAATGCGATGGCTACGATAGCCTACGCCTACGCTAAATCTATGTCAATAAGCAGCTATTAATTAATGCGGCTACCCTGAGCCAACCCCTGCTTATGTAATGGTTGCATATCGTCCAGCCTGAATCATTTTGGCGATCGCCTTTTGGTCATGATGTCGCCTTAAATCTCAGGCGATGTCTACGACGGGCTACGCCTACGCACCTAACAACCTAACAGATAATATAGCGCTTCTCGTTTGGACGCACAACGGATAAGTTTACTTCTCAAGACAATATATTTATTATCTGATTCCGAAATCACCAGAAAATAATGGCACATCATAAAGTTTAAATATCTGGTCTATAGAAATCAGCGTTAAACCTTCTACTAAAGCTTGAGAAATTAGCATTCGGTCAAACGGATCTTTATGATGTAGAGGTAAAGTATTTAAATTTAGAACATGGGCAGGGATAACTGACAAAAAAGAGATCCCATTTTTATTTTGGCTGTCGTAGATGTCTTCTAACGATTGACTAAGCGTGAGCTTCCCTAGCTGACTCTTAATTTGTATTTCCCACAAACTAACAACACTGACATATAGTTTTGTGTCCGTTCGTTGTAGCAAACTTAAAATATTTGGTGATAACTTCTCAGGCTCACTGTCCCACCAAATAAAAATATGAGTATCTAATAAAACCTTCATAAACCCCAAAAAGAATCTGGTAAAGGATCATCAAAATCATCACTCATTACCATAGAGCCACGATTTAAACCCGCTTTGGGAACTACAGGCTGTTCTTGGGGTTGAGACAAAGGCAAAACCCTTGCCCAAGGGACACCCTGCCGAGTTAGCGTCACTTCAACATGATTTTGGATATCTGACAATAAATCAGCTAAATTATCCGATAAGTCAGCAATATCGAAAGTTTTTGGTGACATTTTTATTTATGCCCTACTCATTACCAGCATTATATAGGAGTCGTGACATACTCCTACACTGATTGCAAGCAATACAGTGTAGGCTTCTCAGCGACTCCCGGTATCCCGTCGGACATTAACTGAGCTTTAAGAACCGGATGACCCTCGGCTCTATTTCTTATATTCCGTGCTGCGTTATGATCACGGTCTAGACTGCAACCACAGGTGCAATTATGGCATCTTTCATGCAGCTTCTTAGAAACTTTCACCCCACAATTAGAACAATCTTGACTTGTACCAGATGGATTCACGGCAATCACCAATAACCCAGCGTTTTCGGCTTTGGTTGATAGGATTGACAAGAAACTACCCCATCCAGCATCATGTACAGACTTTGCTAACATCGAACGGGAAAGACCTTTGACGTTTAAATCTTCGTGAACGATAACGTCATATTTTTTCAGGAGATTGTTAGCCGTTTTAAAGTGAAAGTCTTTGCGTTTATCAGCTACTTTTTTGTGTTGCTTGGCAACTTGCTTGATAGCTTTTTTGCGGCGAATACTTCCTTTCTTACGGCGTGAGATACGTTTTTGAATTACGCGCAATCGTTTCTGAGATTTACGGTAATGCTGAGGAATTGGGACAACATCACCCTCAGAAGTTGTCAAAAAGTCTTTTAAACCGAGGTCAATACCAGTGATTGAATCTGGATTAAAATCGGGTTTAATCGTTGGGACTGTCGTATCTTCAAGGCTTAAAGTTAAATAATAGCCATCAGCTTTTTTGGTGACAGATGCGGTTTTAATTTTAAACCCAGACGCTCCTACGTCGCTACCGCTTGCGCTATCAGGTATTGGGCGGTGCAAAATAACTTTAACTATGCCGAACATTGGCAAAGTGATTAAATTACCTTGCAAGCATCCATCTTTTATCTGTGGATAAGTGAACGTGCGGTAACGTTCACGAGGCTTGAATCTCGGTCTACCGCCACGTTTCCCATTGCTATCCCCTTTTAAGAATCTGTCAAAAGTTACCTTAACTTGCTTAACTATATCCTGCAAAACTTGGGAATAAATTTCACCATACCAAGGATGAGTTTTTTTCAGATGTGGTAACGTTTTCTTTTGTGAATAATAGTCTGGGTTGTCCCGTAATTCTGGTATATGGCAGACAAGAGGACAAGCGTTAATCGGTGAGCGATTCCGCTCGTACCAATCAAATCTATCAGCCAACAAATAATTGTATTGAGCGCATAGCATAGACAGCCATCTGTCTATCTCAATGGCTTGTTTTGTTGTTGGTCGTAGCTTGTATTGGTACGCTGTTCTCACTTTTCTACCCTCGACCGTTATGACTATGATAACATGAGAGTGACAACAACGGGTAGACAAATATGAAAACTACTAGATTAAATGTCAGGATGTCGGAGCGCAGATTAAATAAGCTTCGCTCTTATGCTTCACTGAAAGATAAAACAGTCACGCAGATAGTGGAAGACTGGGTTGATAGATTACCAAATACACTTGTGGTAGCTGTTGTCGAAACAGAGAGTGTTAAAAACAGCGCTGACCCCCTAAGAGTCAATCCTGCGGATTGAATTGGTAGGAGGTCGCGCTGTTTTTAACCGCATTATATCTCACCACTGAACGGAATACCGTTACAGTGGGAGGTTTACGGCGAATTAGCTAAATTGTTTGTAGTATATTGTTCTGCCAGCCTAACGTAGTAGGATTGTTCAAGTGAAAGGGTACGCCTTGCGGGACGAGTAGCCATCGATCGCTTCTTGCACCCTAAAATGAGAATAAAAGACGATTCCTAAAACAAGCACACTCCATGCGTATTTCTCTAAATTGGCTGCGCGAACTAGTAGAGATAAAACTTAGTCCAGAAGAATTAGCCGAAACCCTGACAATGGCGGGGTTTGAGGTTGAAGAAATTGAAGATCGCCGCACTTGGGCAAATGGCGTGGTTGTCGGGAAAGTGCTTGAGCGTCAACCCCACCCCAACGCCGATAAATTGAGTGTTTGCCAAGTGGATATCGGTGCTGATGAGACTTTAAATATTGTCTGTGGCGCTGCCAATGTGAAGGCAGACATCTATGTGCCAGTGGCAACTACGGGTACTTACTTACCCAACATCGATTTAAAAATTAAACCTGCAAAATTGCGTGGTGTCCCTTCTCAGGGCATGATTTGTTCTTTAAAAGAACTCGGTTTGCCCACCGATGTAGACGGAATTCATATTTTTACCCAGGAAAATTTACCATTGGGTAGTGATGTGCGTCCGTTGTTGGGTTTAGATGATGTCATTTTAGACTTAACTGCAACTGCCAATCGCGCTGATGCTCTGAGTATGGTAGGCGTAGCTAGAGAAGTAGCAGCTTTAACTGGTGGAAAGTTGAGCATTCCTGAACCTGGTGAAGTCTCTATTACCAAAAATGCCGGAAATTTAACTTTAAAAATTGCCGATACCCAAGCTTGTCCTGCATACATCGGTACGGTAATTGAACAGGTAAAAATTGCTCCATCTCCAGAATGGTTGCAACAGCGTTTGCGGGCTGCTGGGGTACGTCCTATAAGTAATGTGGTGGATATTACTAACTACGTTTTGTTGGAATGGGGACAACCACTGCACGCGTTTGATTGCGATCGCTTAAAATCAGTTGCAGGTAGAGAAAATTTAACAATTGGTGTTCGCTTCGCCAATGCTAGAGAATTCTTAAAAACCCTAGATGGACAAACTCGCAGCCTCTCAACCCAAAATTTGTTAATCACCGCTAACGACAAACCCGTTGCACTGGCGGGAGTTATGGGTGGAGAAGAAACCGAAGTCCATGAAGGGACTCAAAGCCTAGTTTTAGAAGCAGCTTTATTTGATTCTGTGGCAATTCGCCGTTCTTCCCGGAGTGCAGGCTTAAGAAGTGAGGCTTCTGGCAGATATGAACGCGGAGTTAATCGCGCTGAGTTGGAAATAGCTAATCGCCGCGCCTTATCTTTAATTAGCGAATTGGCTAGTGGAATTCTTGTCCAGCAGGAAATTGCCGACACTCGCCCCGATCCTTCTAGCTGGAGTCGTTCTATCGCACTGCGTTTAGACCGAGTTAATCAAATATTGGGGCCAATCGATTTAGGAGAGGACACAGGTGAACTCCAAGAACAAGATGTTGAGCGCATCCTGACTGCATTGGGATGTAAGTTAACTCCTTCAGGAGAAGATAGCAGCAATCAACCCACATGGTCAGTTTCTGTCCCACCCTATCGTTACCGCGACTTAGAGCGAGAAATCGATTTAATTGAAGAAATCGCCCGTCTCTATGGTTACAACAGATTCTGCGATACCTTACCAGAAAAAGCGGAAGCTGGCTATCTGCCTTTAGACGAGGAACTGATTCGCAAATTACGAGCTTTCCTCCGGGCTGAAGGGTTGACAGAATTAATTCACTATTCTTTAGTCAAACAAGGAGAAGACAGAAATATAGTACTGTCAAACCCCTTGTTTGTCGAATATTCAGCGCTGCGAACCGATTTGATATCTGGGCTGATTGATGCCTTTCAATACAATTTAGAGCAGGGTAATGGTGCCCTTAACGGCTTTGAAATCGGGCAAATTTTCTGGCAAGAAGAAGACGGTTTGCAAGAAACAGAAACCCTTGCTGGAATTGTGGGAGGCGATATTTCTGTTGGCAAATGGTCAAAAAGTGGACGTGAAGAACCCATCACCTGGTTTGAAGCCAAAGGCATTTTAGAAAGTGTATTTCGGCAACTTGCCTTGGAAGTAGAATTTCAACCCGATCGCCGCGACGATCGCTTACATCCAGGGCGCACCGCTTCTCTGTGGATTCGGGGTAACAGACTGGGTATTTTTGGACAACTTCATCCCCAATTGCGACGAGAAAAAGGTTTACCAGATTCCGTTTATGTTTTCCAGTTGGATCTAGATGTGCTTTTAGAATCTCTAGGACAAGATGAAGTTCTGGTGCCAACATTCCAGCCCTATTCTACCTATCCAGCTAGCGATCGCGACATCGCCTTTTTCGCACCCGTGAAAATCTCAGTTTCCGAAATTGAAAAAGTAATTACCAAAGCTGGTAAAGATTTACTCGAATCGGTGGAATTATTTGATGAATATCGAGGCGAAAATGTCCCTGAAGGACAGCGAAGTTTAGCATTTCGGTTAATTTATCGGGCTAGCGATCGCACCCTCACTGAGGCAGAAATCGAACCAGTACACAATAAAGTCCGCGAAGCTTTGGTGGAAAAATTCGGCGTTAACCTGAGAAGTTAGAAGTCATTTTCAGGTAAATGAAGTACGCAGGTAGGGGCACAGCACTGCTGTGCCCTTAAAATCATCTCTACCTCACCAAATTGCTATATATCAGGTGTAGCGATCGCATCTAATAATACTAATCCCATTTGCTTCAAAAAGCAGTATTATCACCAAAAAATTGTATAATTAAATACTTTATAAATAAAATATCGCAGTTGCAATCCCGTGTATAGGCTTTGCCCACAGCAGGCATCGCTCTAACAGTACCAGCAAGTTTTGGCAGATGTTTAAATAACAGAGGAGTAACAGCAGTAGCGATCGCCCCAGATGGTAAAAAAGCCGTTTCTGGTTCTTGGGACAACACCCTGAAGTTATGGGATTTGCAGACAGAAAAGGAAATCTCTACCCTGACTGGTCATAACTTCTCGGTAAATGCAGTAGCGATATTCCCAGATGGTAAAAAAGCCGTTTCTGCTTCTGATGACAAGACTCTGAAGCTGTGGGATTTGAAGACAGGAAAGGAAATCTCTACCCTGATAGGTCATAACGAATCGGTAAATGCAGTAGCGATCACCGCAGGTGGTCAAAAAGCCATTTCTGGTTCATCTGACAACACCCTGAAACTGTGGGATTTGCAGACAGAAAGGGAAATCTCTACCCTGAGAGGTCATAACAGCCGAGTAGAAGCAGTAGCGATGCTTGCGGCGGACGGAGCCAACGCCCTAGATGGTCAAAAAGCTATTTCTGGTTCATCTGACAACACGCTGAAACTGTGGGATTTGGAGACAGGAAAGGTAATCTCTACTTTTACTGGTGACAGTCCTATAAATTGTTGTGCTATTTCCCCAGATGGATTGACAATTGTAGCAGGGGAACATTCAGGTCGTGTTCATTTTCTGCGCTTGGAAGGGGGTTCAAAAAATGAATAACATCACCCAAAACTCAATCAATATTCCCAGATATCCCCTAGAATTTCAGCAAATCATTACTGCAAAAAACCATAAGTTTGTCGGTCGTGAATTTGTCTTTTCTGCTATCAACAACTTTCTCAATCAATCTGATCGGGGCTACTTTACTATTATCGGTGATCCTGGTATTGGTAAAAGTGCCATTCTTGCCCATTATGTTAGCCAAAATCCCGGAGTTGCCTATTACAATGTGGAAATTGCGGGTAAAAATCACGTTGAGGAATTTCTGACGACGATTTGCACTCAATTAATAGAAATCGCCCAACATCAAGGTAGTAAAAATATTACATCTAACTTTTCTGATTCTACCACAGAAAATAGTGGTTTTTTATCGTTATTACTGCAACAAATCAGCAATAGATTGCAACCAAAACAACGGTTAATTATTACAATTGATGGCTGCGATCGCATTGATCTCAATAATCAACCACGCGGCTCAAATATTTTCTATTTACCCCGTTATTTACCCGAAAAAGTTTATTTTATCCTTACTCGTCGTCCTTTTTTGACAGATAAATCAGGTTTATTAATTGAAACACCAGCCCAATCTTTAGATTTATCAAATTACCCTGAACAAAATCGCGCCGATGTGCAGCAATATATTAAAATTTATTTAAATTCTCCCAATATTAATCATCAATTATTAACGCAGATTAGCAAAAATGAAACCAATTTTATGTATGTTAGGGAAATTTTAGCAGCCATTAATGAAGATATTTACCCCCCAAATTTACAACTTTATTACCAAAATCACTTAGAAAAAATGAATTTAGCAACCAGTAAACAGCAACCAATGGCTTTACAGGTGTTAAATATCTTAGTTCAAGAGCAAGCAATATCAATAGAAGCGATCGCAGAAAGATTAGATGAAGATGAATATGAAATCAAGGTAATTTTAGACAAGTGGCGAGAGTTTTTACATTTAGAATCAATAGCAGCAGAAATCCATTATAGTTTTTATCATGCTAGTTTTCGTGATTGGTTGAGGCAACAAATAGAGCCTAAATTATGAGCTTGGCATGGTACTAACCTTTTTTTATAGATTAACCAGTAGGAGTAACAAGCAATTATGCCTAAATATGTAGTCTGGGGAACTTACTGCGAAGACGTTCTCGAAAAACGCACACCCCACCGTCAAGCTCATTTAGACGGATTAGCAAAACAGAAAGAATCTGGTGTGCTGATTACTATTGGCCCCACCAAGGATGTCACAAAAGTTTTTGGAATTTACGAAGCCGAAGACGAAGCCACTGTGCGCCAGTTGATTGAAAATGATCCCTACTGGAAAAATGGTATCTGGACTGAATATTCTGTCAAAGAATGGATTCAGGCTTTTTAAATTGGGCATAGGACATGGGGTATGGTTATTCTCCTTGTCCTCTTGTCCCCCTCATCCCCCTCATCCCCCTCATCTCCCCCACTCCCCACCTATGAAAATTTGGCAGGTTGATTTTTATCGTCGTCCCTCACAAGATGCATCTGGACAAATTTTATGGGAGTTGCTGATTTGTGACGCAACTCGCAGCTTTGAGTATGAAGCTACCTGTCTCCAGTCAGCAGCGAATTCGAGTTGGGTTGCAGATCAACTTGAGCTAGCCGCAGGTGAAAAATTGCCAGATGTGATTCAGGTGTTTCGTCCTCAGTCACTAAGTTTAATTGAGGCGGCGGGACGCAATTTAGGTATTAATATCGAACCTACCCGTCACACTTTGGCACTGAAGCAGTGGTTACAAGAAAAGCAGTATCCCTCAACGCTGGATAAACCACCCCCAGCACCATTGCCAGAAAACCTCTGGGGAGAACAATGGCGTTTTGCAAGTTTAGCTGCTAGTGATGTGGAAACGAGTTTTAGCGATCGCCCCATTCCCATTTTGCACCTCCCAGAACATCGCAAACCCATCAATTTAGGTTTGGCGTCAACAGTGCCCGTCCCTGGCGTAGTAATTTATGGTGGACGGCAATCGATGCGCCTAGCCCGGTGGTTGCAGCAAGCCCGTCCCGTAGGCTTGAATTACATATCTGGCGCACCGGATGGCTTAATATTAGAAGCTGGCTTAGTGGACAGGTGGATTGTTGCCACTTTTGAAGATCCAGAAGTTACAACAGCAGCCCAAGCATTTGAACAACGCAAAAAGCATTGCCGAGGATTGCATTTTTTGTTGGTTCAACCCGATGATTCTGGGATGACTTATAGCGGCTTTTGGTTGTTGCGGGCAGAAGATTGATATTAATTGCCAAAAATATTGTTCTGTTTATTCCCGCCTATTTACTTAGTTTGTTGATATGACTTTTACCCAATAGGTAATAGCGATTATCTATGAGGTTGCTCCCGATCAAGGGGCTTAAGCCCCTTTTATAGTAAGATGATAAAATCATATTAAATAGTAATACTAAAAATTAATCATAAAATGCTCAAAGTCATAATTACTTTAGAAGAAGATATTCTGCGATTTGTAGATCAGTATGCAGAGGGAAATCGTAGTGCATACATTAATACACTGCTGGCAGAACACCGCCGCGGAATTTTGGCAGCAGAAATGATTGCAGCCCTCAAGCAGGATGCTGAAGATCCAGAGTATCAAACTGAAATTGCTGCTTGGGATAGTGTTGTTGGAGATGGCATAAATGCCTGGGAGTAATTTAACTTATCGGCGAGGAGAAATACGTTGGGTGAATCTTGAACCAACAGTGGGGGCTGAAGCAAAAAAAATCCGCGCTTGCTTGATTGTGCAAAATGACATCATGAATCAGTATGGGTTGCTAACAATTGTGATGCCATTTCGACCTGGAAGTAAACAAGCTCCCTACGTTGTGAATGTCAAAGCAACACCAAATAATGGACTAGACCAAGACCGTTTCATAGATATCGGACAAATTCGTGCTGTTGACCATAGTCGTATTTTGGGTTTAGTTGGTGTGCTGGAGTCAGAATACTGGGAATTTATTCGTACAGCTTTAAATGTAGTTCTGGGATTTGTGATTTAAGGGTGTTAGGAAATAAAAATAGAGATTAAACTGAGGCGTTCAGCATAGTAACTTACATTCCGCATGTGCCATCGCAAAATATAATATTATCTTCTTTCTTAACTAACCTGCGGAATATGGGTTGAAGGAAATAGTACAGAAATGCGATGCCTGGGTTGGGCTACGCCTAAAACTTAGTAACAGCGCTGCATAAATTTTTAGATTGCCTCAGTTAAATATATATCTGTTCAAGTTTGTCCTGAACTTTGCTCTCGATTGATTTTTTCAGTCCTTGCGCTCAATTAGCTCACCCGAATGGGTGAGGAATAAACCAACCGCTCAGGTGGTCTGAGTGCAGGAAGTTGAGACTGATAAAAAATAAGACTCTATTACTCAAGAAGACTAATTGCACTTTACTCTAACTAAGGATAACCCTATGAAACTCTCTACCTTGGTAGATTCTGTACTCATTGTTGCTTCTATTGCTTTATTACCTGGAATCGGTGGCGCTCAAATAGCTACTAACAATAGTGACGAATTTATAGCTATCAACTCTAACAATTTATTCACTCATTCTACGAACGTCAGCTACCTCAAACCCTTTGATGCTGCATTTCTAGCTTATCAAGGTAATCTGAAAGCACAGGGTATTCCTAGTGGTAGTGCTTTGGTTGCTCAATACCAAACAGGAAGCCTGACTGCACTAGATGTGGTTAAGGCTGCTGTCAACGCTAAAAATTTACCAGCACAAGCTTTGAATGATACAAGTTACCTAAATGCCGTGGAGTCGCAGCTGACATCATTCGGCAACACTAATAATTTATCTTACTAAGTACAACGTTGCAGAGGTTCGTAACAGATTTATGAAATGCTGTACTATCATCTCGTTGCTTTGATGAGAAAATGCTTCACAAAGGAGGAAAAGCTGCTGTCTTCCCCTAATCATCATCCCATTACCAAAAATTACTTTAACCCCTTCAACCTTGGAGGGGTTTTTAGTTGATGCGACGCTTGCTGCTTGCTCTAGCATCGCACCTTTTCATATTTAACGCGATCGCCCCATACACAGTAGCTTCGCGCAGTGCATTTGAAGCCTAGCGTTTACTTCTGGAATGCTTGTATAACAATAGTTTTATCACGAACCATTAGATTACCCTGTGCGTAGGCGTAGCCCGTTGAAAACATCGCTTCCACAGTCACATACCATATCACACGGCTAAAAAAAGGGTTGGGTAATAAATTATTTACTGTTCTATCAAATTAACGTTGTTAAGTTACTCAGCAGGTGTAGTTTTCACCTCCAAGCTGTGTTAGATATTGTGACGCGAAACAGGAGTATAGATACGTTGCTAAAGCTTTCTCCAGAATCTCCTCTATTTATTGTATTAATTATTATTAGTTTCCTGGTAGTAACTTTGTCAACTTGGTTATCATCTAAACCATTCGTTTTAAAACCATTCGGATTTAATGATGTTATCCAGTTACTCACCTTACAATTATTTATTTCTTTGTTGTTAGAGCGTTCTTTAGAAGTTTTTATAACTACTTGGCGTGGTTCATTTGTTGAACAATTAGATGTTAGTATTCAACAAAAAAAGGCTTTACTGTCGGAAAAAATAAGACTTATGGAAGTACAACAAAACCAATTTCCTTCTTTAGAATCCAATCAAATCAGTGGACTCCCACCTGAAGGAATGAGTTTAGAGCAGCAAATCATCCAAAACTTTACACAAAGCCAACAAGAACCGTTAAAAATATTCAAGCCGCAAATTGATGATATAAATGAAAAAGAGCGCCAGAAAACAGCATATAAATCTGATACACGAATAATTGCTCTATGGACATCCCTTTTATTTGGTCTTTTAATGAGCGCAATAGGTATTCGCTCAATCGAGCCACTTGTAGTTGTTGATTTAGATCATCCAATACAAGTAGTTATTTTCCGTTGTTTAGATGCATTGCTTACAGGAGGTTTAATTGCAGGAGGTAGCGAGGGAATTCATAAGCTCATAAAAGTTTTTATCGACTTTATGGAAGCTACGTCTAAACAAATCAAAAATCAGGGTTCATCTTGATTAAACGAAGTATTTTTTCTATCAAAATATTCAGATATAATTATGAAAATTAGATTAATATCTATTCTAAATAGATAGTGTCATCTTTCCATAGATAATCTTTAATATCTACAAAACTTTTGTTTAAATTGCTTAAAAAATCTGCTTGGGAAAAAGTGCCGTGCCCCTACGGGCGTACCTCACATAAACGAGAGACGCTATATGTCCTTAATTCAAACATTACGATGACTAATACCAATTTTGGATTTTGGATTCAATCGTCAAACTCTTAACTGAGTTACCGCGATATTACCCGAAAAACATACATCCACATCGCTACCAGGAGTGCGATCGCGTTTGCCATATTCGCCTACATAATAAAAATTATCGCCTTCAATTCGATAGTTTACAGGCAAAGGTCTGCTACAAGGTTGGCAAAACACCATATTAGGATCTGGTTCTCCTGGTTGCAGATGCGGCAAGTTCACATTCCAAAAGCTTCCCGGTTCTAAGGGACGCTGGAGTAAGTCCGCTAAAACTTTAACTGTGAATTTGGCGGCCAGATCCCAATCAAAATTCTGCTTGCCTTTGCGATATTGAGAAATGGCAATTCCAGGAATACCGTGCATTGCGGCTTCCCGCACAGCAGCCACCGTGCCAGAAATGTAGACATCTACTCCCAAATTGCCCCCAGCGTTGATACCTGAAACCACAAATTTGACATCGGCGGTGATTTGTGTTAGTGCAATTCTCACACAATCGGCGGGAGTGCCTGCGATCGCATACTCAGTCTCAGAACGTCGCTGGAGGTTGATGGCACGAGTAGTAGTAACTTGATGTCCACAGCCAGACTGATGATCAGCAGGAGCAGCGATAATAGCATTTGTGCCGTTTACAGCTTTGATCAGCGCTCGGATACCAGGGGCATCAATGCCGTCATCGTTAGTTAAAATTATGGTCATGTACATATTATATTGATATAAATTTAGCTAAAATATCCGAAAAATGCAGAGTTCAACCCATCAATGGGTACAGCAGGAAAAGCTACTTGCAGATATGAAAAAATATGCTTGATTCTGCCAAAAATATTGATTATACGATATAGTTTCTAGATGGTTTGCAAATTCCGCCCTAAGTTTTTGGGTTAATCTCCAAAATGGGCGGTATTTCTTGTCAATTTAATCCTTGCAACCGCCCTTAGAACAAGTTTGTGTAATCAAAAAATCCCGTAAAATATATATCTACTGGCAGTAGCAAAAACTTGATACTGGATAAAACCGGGAACGAGGTGATTTTTGCAGTGGTTCTGTAGTATTTTTGGTGCAAGTCTGTCTTAGGGTTATACAGTCAGGAACCTCAGCCTTAAGGCGTGAGGCTTGAAAGAACAATCCTTCAAGCCATTCTGACCAGACCACTCAGTAAAACGAGTAAACGTTATTTGAGTCACGATACCGGAAGATGCGTAGCTAGTTTTCCGCTCTATCGCTTGTGATTAAACAGTTCTAAGGTCACTGGAACAGTGTTGCAAGCCTAACAAGCTTTCGTAACAGGTCGAAGCTAACATTACCCCGCAAGGGAGGCTCTTAGGAGCAAACCATTATGCGTACAGGGTTGTGAAGTTTGAAACGGTAATTGTCCCGTTGAAAGTACAGAACAAAAGTACACCGAATACAACAACCCCAAGGCGATAATGCTCAAAATTAATATAAAGCCGTCCTATAAGGACGGGGTTTCCAACCCATTTTTCTGATGAAACAGCTTTTCAAACAAGTATTTAATAGTCAAAAACACCTCATCCGGCTAATTCTGCCTTTGGTGACGGTTATTTTAGCAGCTTCGCTGTTTGGCGCACCTGCTTTTGCCACAGGTGTGAATCAAATACCCAACCTCACAGGAGGTAATAACACCTGGGTTTTGGATCAAGGTGAAGTCATCAGCCGTCTGAATGAAGGTAAGATTAACAGCGCTTTCGAGGATTTGGCAAAGCAAACAGATAAGGAAGTGAGAATTGTTACTGTTCGCCGCCTCGATTACGGTGAAACACCGGAAAGCTTCACCAAAGAGCTATTTGAAAAATGGTTTCCTACAAAAGAAGCCCAAGGCAATCAAACCTTATTGCTTATTGATACGGTTACTAATGGTACTGCCATTATTACTGGAGATCAAGTCAAGCCACTGCTTACTGACTCTATTGCTGAGAGTGTAGCTACTGAAACAGTAAGTGTGTCGTTACGCAATGGTAATAAATACAACCAGGCATTTCTAGATGCAAGCGATCGCCTTGTCGCTGTTCTGTCTGGCAAAAGTGATCCAGGCCCACCTCAAATCACTGAGAATGTACAGGTAGAAGGCACATTCAAGAAAGCAGGAGAAACCAACCAAGGTAACGCTACTGCTTGGGTAGTAGGATTGTTAATTGCCGCCACCGTTATCCCAATGGCGACTTACTATATCTATCAGATAAATCAGCCATCATCTGATGGGTGATGCGAGAGTTGTTCAATTTTAGATTTTAGATTTTAGATTTTAGATTTTTCCTTCAATCCAAAATTAAAAATCTAAAATTGTTTTAATCTTGAACATACTCTTGCTCTGTGACTAAAGCTACCTCAGCCCGAACAAATTCTCGACCCAAATAAGCTGCATGATTTAATTGAGTTACAGGAGGGGGCTGAGTTTCTTCAAAAATCTTCACGCAAAGTTCTTTCGCCGTCCTCCCACTAAAAACCGTCGTGTGAGTTCGTTCTACCTTTTCTCGCGCCGGAATTACCTTTCCCGTTTCTGGATCGACTGCTAAACCACGCTCATCAATCACATTTGTAAAATGCTTGGCATAAATTAACCCTGCATCTCGATCCAAGTAAATAATGAAATATCCACCGGGATCAAGATCAATATGACGCTGGGAAAGTTTATCATCAATTGCGGCTAAATTTTCAACTATCAAATCCATAAGCATTATAAAAAGAAATTTTCTTTCTTGAGGGTTTTTATACTCTATATCAAGTGTAATTCCTATCTTCCTTAGTCTTCTTGATATTTTTCAGATATTTTTGATTCCTGTTACTTAAAAGTAAATCAGAGTTTTGCTATAAATTATACTTTTATTATAAAATAATCTGCAACCAAATTAGTGCATGAATTTACTGAAGACATAGTTATAAAAAAAAAACTATATACTCGCCTTTAAATGAAATTTAAAAGCCCTGCTAAAGGCTTACTCACTTCAGTTGCTAATCATGAATTACATCCGAAAAATAGCGCTATTCATCGGGGTAGGAGCTACAGTTTCTATGACTCCGTTTGCTGTTCAAGCTCAAACCTGTGCTGATTTCAGCCAAATACCATTGACTAAAAGCAGACTCGATCAAATCGCCACTAACCAAGGCATTCCACTATCTCAAGTTGGAGTAAAATTTGAACGGTTTGCGCTGAGTACACTCAAACCAGGTGATCCGATTGCTTCCAACAGAAGACTTTTCCTTCACCATTAAGGCAAATAAGAGCTGGTATAGGTAATGTACAACCAGATGGGGTAGTTCCCCTTGTGGTTAACTTGATACCATTTTTTAGTTTCACTTACCCGGATAGCGTCTTTTATGAGTCAAAAGCAGTACGCGGTACTTTATTGCCTCCAAGCTATGAAAAGTATCAAATTCTTGGTTTCCTAGATGTTCTCGATAGGAGTCCTGCAACAGCTAACAATGAAAACCCAGCGATTGTTTTTCTCACCACATCCGATGTCAGAACAATAAGTTCTAAAACAATTGCTGAAGCTACTAATAGGGATATTGGAGTTTGGCATTCCATAGGATGTGAAATTGCACCACCGTCTGGTAATCTTCAGATGGGCAAGACGGAATTATTAAATCCCATTGTGTATATCCTTCCAGGAAGGGTACCTACAGGTTATGGTGGCCCCGGAAAGCCTGGTAGAATTTAAAACTATTTACCAAAATGCCAATATATTTTGTTAGAGAAGAAGGTATACCTCTAGAGCAGCGTAGAGGATTAGAAACAATTGATCGAAATCTTGTGTTTGTTCTTGTTCGAGCATCTGTAGAACAAGTTTCACAAGCATTTAGCACTTTAAGACAAATGAATGTCTGGGTACGCAATGCGTATGAATGCGAAATTGAAATTCAGAATGAAAGCACTTTTGTTTTTCAGCTGCGGGGACATCCCTGGAGCTTAATTTATAAACCCCATACGTCGTCGATACGAATTTACTTAACAGAAGAAGATGCTAGGAATATTTCAGAATCTCTGAGTACTTCTGTTATTTACTACGCTGGCAGCGATACATGCGGCACTATTGAATACCATCTTTACAGTAATGGTATTCTACAAGAAAAACTGTCTTTTGAAGAGGAATTCAAATGCGAGTTTCAGTCTCAGCTTCGTCAATTAGAAGCTAGAAGTATTGAAGAGGCGTACACATTTACAATGAATTTCATCCGTGAGCAGGATGCTTATATTCCCTGTGTAGTTGAGGTAGAAGAACTACTAGCAGGTCAACATACAACTTTACGTATCGAGGATTTGATGCTTAATGAGGTGGAACGAATGGATTACCTAGCACAACAATAAACTATTAGAATTAGGAGTAATCTAGAATGAAATTAGTAACAAAGCACCTGTCCATTATATTTGGCGTATGTTCTGCATTTATCATCTTCCCTATAATTCTTGACTCTGTAGCGAAAGCTCAGGAACAATCAGCTTGTCCATCGGGGCAAGTCAGGGATTCAAATGGTTTGTGTAATTCAAGTAGTCAAGGACAAGAATCAGGAACTATGGCGATCGCACAAGAATTTTTCCGAAGTGGGCGTAAATTGGCTAAACAAGGTCAGTCTCAAGAAGCAATCGCTGAATACACACGAGCAATCGAGCTTGATCCTAACTATGCCGAGGCTTATTTTTATAGAGGTAATACTCTGGCTTTAGAAGGACAACCACAAAAGGGAATTGAAGATTTCCAGAAAGCTGCTGCTATTTTCACTTCAAGAGGAGAATCAGAAAGGGCACAGGCAGTACACCAACACGAAGAAATTATTCGGAGAGGCATTCAAGAGGGTGAATTTTGACGTATGGTAGCAGAAATATCGTCTCGATCGCCAACACTATAATTTCACAATTTTGAAAATAAGGAAAATTTGCATCTATTTGCCGAGTAAAGCTTAATTATTCGGCAAACAGATGCTATGAAAGTAGTTCCTTTTCCTCAAGCATTTTTCTCACTAAATGGCAACTCTGCATTAATTGCCTCAATCTGCTGCTGTTCGAGTTGATTCACTTCCTTAATATAGGGACGGATAATTTGTCCTAAACGATTATTGTAAAAGCGGTGCAGACTGTGATTGGGCATAGCAGGGAAACCGCGCCGTTTTTTGTGACGCCCGCCCGCGCCAGGGTCAAAAATTTGGATATTGTTAGCGATCGCCCACTCAATCGGCGCATAATAGCAAGCATCGAAATGTAAGCAATCTATTTCTTGAAAACTGCCCCAATAGCGTCCATAGAGTTTGTCATCTTTAAATAAACAAAAGGACATTCCTAAAGGATGAGAGTTATCTTGCTCGCTATATGCAGCAAAAAACAAGACTCGATGGCGATAATTGGCGTGTAGCTGCTCAAAAAACCTCTGTGTAAGATACTTGCTACCCCACCAGCCAAACTTATCACAGGTGTCAGCATAGAACTGGTACATCAAAGGAAATGCAGAGTAGGGAATTTCATCACCACTCAGAGGTTGTAATCGTAAACCGGCTTTTTCCACAGCTTTGCGTTCCCGCTTGATATTGCGGCGCTGATTGGCGTTGAAAACTTTTAAGTAGTCATCAAAAGTTTTAAACCCAGCATTTTCCCAGACGTAGTTGTGGTGCAGCCAAGTTGTAAAACCATGCCGTTCCAGCATCGGCCGCCATTGGGGATCGACATAGAGAAAATGACACCCAGAAATTCGATTTTTGGAGCAAAAAGTATCAATTTCATGCACCATCATCGCTGTGATTTCGTCTTCATCTTCTCCTGGGGCAATTAAGAACCGATAACCTTCAGCTGGCGTAAATGGTGTCATTCCCAGCAATTTTGGGTAATATTGGACTCCGATGCGATCGGCCAACTCTGCCCACTGGTGATCGAAAATAAATTCACCAGAACTATGTCCTTTAAGATAAAGTGGCGCAGCAGCAATCAGCGTTCTATCTCGCCACAATGTCAAGTGATTTGGCAGCCAACCAGTTTTAGCCGTAGCACTATGAGAGGTTTCGATATTGTTTAGCCACTCCCATTCTAAAAATGGCGTTTTGAGTGGCATTGCCAAAGCATTCCAGGCATTTTGGGGTACTTCAGCAATTTTGTTCGTCCAAACGACAGAATAGCGAGGCTTAAGTTGTTCCACCATCTTAGAAAGTAGGGAGTAGGGAGTGGGGAGTGGGGGAGCAAGAATTTTAGATTTTAGATTTTGGATTTTAGATTGAAATTTAATCCAAAATTTAAAATTCAAAATCCAAAATTGAATTGCCCAATGCCCAATAACTTTACTTAGCGTAATCTAATCTGCTGGTCGTTGCAGGCGATAGTGCAAAAACACTTCTTGCTCAACTGCATGAACTTCTAGAAGTTTTAGCTTGGGAGCTAAATCGGGTAAAAATCCTTTCCCATCTACGGGTGTAGGTGCAGTATTACCACCTAAAATCAACGGACAGACAGTTAGCCATAATTCATCAATTAAATCTAATGCCAGCAAGGAAGCGACTAATTCACCTCCACCCAAGACCAGCAAGCGTGTTATGTGTAGAGTGGCTAGATGCTTTAAAGCTGCGGAAATGTCAATTTCTCGCGTTGGTGTTTCAAAAACCAGAATCTGCTCAAATTCTGGAGGACATTCCTGGGCTTTGGTTCCCATTGAGGGAAGCGTCCTTAAACGTTCTTTCCATGAAACTGCCCCTGCTGTTGTCGTGAGTAGCCAGCGTCTAACTGGTTGCTTAAAAAACTTAATTTCCGGATTGAGGTTTGCCGAGTGTGTAGTCACTATATAAACTGGCTGCGGAGGCTTCCCTTCTTGCGCCCTAAGTTGCACTAGAGTTGGATCTGATATAGTAAGTGTTGTTCCGTAGGCCCGGAGAGTGCCAGCACCGAATAAAACCGCATCAGAGGCAGCGATTTGTTTTTCTAAGTGTGCTTTATCAACCCTTGAGCCAAACCGAGCAGGCGATCGCCTAAAATCTGCTATTTTACCATCTGCACTCATTGCTAAAACAACTGTAGTGTGAGGACGATGTTGCAACATTAAATTGATTTGATAATTTGAATATTTTCTTTGTTAGTGTGTACATTCCTAAAAAAATCTATGCCTGCAACCTACTATTTTACAACTTCACTACTGGATTTATATGCAACACAAACCACTTCTCAATCTAGCATATATTAGTTTTTGTATACCACGTTTCTTTTTGAATCATAGCAATTTGTTAATTTTAAACATTGAAAATAAAATTCTGATTATTTAATAAAATGTCTCATCTAGATCATCTAATTACATATCTTTGCTGTTGTGGTTTGCAGATGCAAAGTGAGACACTCGATGACTAATCACCGCCAATCATCTTTTCGTCGAATTTTAGTAACGAGAATACTGCTGCTGTTCGTCCCAGTTCTACTTATAGGTGAGATTGTTGCCTTGAATAAGGCGCGTTCTAGCATATTGGGAACTGCACGTCAAAATTTAACAGAAAGCGCCATCAGTAAAGGGGAGAGAATTGGAGATGCGATCGCTATCTTAAAAGCTAATTTGCTGAGTGTAAGTAAAACAACGGTCATTCAGTCGGATTCGCCTATACAAGAGCAAGAAATTCTCACGCAGTTAAGGCAACAACTTCCAGCCAGTATTCAATGCATCCAATTAACGAATCTGTTAAGCCAGAAGATAATTGCTAGTAGCTGTGGGGATCAAGCAATTGGAGAATTGAAATTACCTTTGCCTAGTGACGGAATTGATGTCAAAGCAATCTTCCCGCCAAAGGCAGGAATAACTGGAAAAAGAAACGCACAAAATCAACTGCAAGTAGTGTTATCTGCACCAGTCTCCGATAGCCGAAGAAATTTAATTTACAGCTTAAGTATTCAGTCTGCATTGTACCGACAAACTATAAATCCACCGGGATCGCTCACAGGCACTATAGTAGTGATTGCTGAAGACGGCACAATTTTGGCACACCCATTCACAGACTGGGTGGGAACTAATATCAATCAGCACCCAAATGCTTCCCAACTCAAGAGGATAATTAAAAATGCAATTGCGGGGCAAAACGATTCGATAAATTTTTCTTTTACACAGGGGAACGAATTAGTAGCTGGATATACGGCTATTGCAAATCCACTCACCCAACAGCAGCAAAAATGGGTAGTCTTAGCTGTTACTAGTGTTGATAATGCGCTTTTTGGTTTAGAGGAAATCAAACTAATTCTTATCGTTTTAACAGTTGGTTTGATTGGTGCAAGTTTGTTAGCATCCCTATATCTAGCTCCTTACTTAGCACGTCCTGTAGAAGAATTGCGAGACTACGCTCTAAATATTCACTCTCACCACGCCGCACAACCAGTTCCGCACAATTTTCAAATCCGGGAATTCAATCAACTGGCCCAAGCATTAGACCAAATGGTAGAACGGCTCAAAGCTGGATCAGAAGAACTAGAAACAGCTTGGAAAGAAGCAAAAAGCGCTAACCAGATTAAAAGCCAGTTTTTGGCTACAACTTCCCATGAATTGAGAAACCCATTACATACTATTATTAACTGCATTCGCGTGGTTGAAGATGGCTTATGTGATAGTCGGGAAGAAGAAATGGAGTTTCTCAAACGTGCTGATGAAACAACAATTCATTTGCTAAATATTATTAATGATTTACTCGACATTTCTAAAATCGAAGCAGGCAAGCTTTCAGTAGTCACCACACCTATTGATCTCCGACAAATATTGTTAGAGGTGATTAATTTACAATCAGTTAATGTTCAACAAAAGGGCTTGCAATTGAAATGCGAGTTAGATTCTCAAGCAATACCAATTAAGGCAGATGCGCCAAAACTGAGGCAGGTGCTGATTAATGTTATCGGCAACGCCACTAAGTTCACCGACACAGGAAGCATCACCATTGCTACAGAAATTCAACATAGTAATGGTAAATCTCAAGTGGTGGTAACAGTTAAAGATACAGGTATAGGCATTGATCCCACTCAACAGCACAAACTATTTCGCCCCTTTGTAATGGTGAATGGTACAACCACGCGCCAGTTTGAAGGTACTGGACTGGGACTAGCGATTTCACGAAACTTAATCGAACTTATGGGAGGCAGTATTACTCTTGAGAGCGCGGGACTTCATCAAGGTACGACGCTGAAAATTACTTTACCTTTGATTGATATCTCGCTGTTACCTGTTCCCAAGAAAGAAACAAATGTAGGGGATCTTGGATTTTCCTCTGGGAATGACGAAGCAAAAGCAAGCCACTACCCTAGCCTACAGCAGTCTGGGGCAACTCCCTCTTTGGGGATCAACAAATCTGTAAAAGCAGGTGTAGAGAAAGAGAAGTTCTCGAAGTTCCAGGTGTTACTTGGGAACGAGACTTACGAGATTAGTCTTTCGCCGCAGCAAACTCTCTTGGTAAGTCTTCCAAAAACAGAAGTTTATGCAAATGGGACTTTCAAGAGGTAATACCATTTTGGATTTTAGATTTTGGATTGAGAATTCTTTTTCTTCAAGGGTTCTATGATTCCATCTGTCGCAATCATTTTTCAAATTGGTATAATCCTGACTACGATCTAATTTTCTAACTCTTACAGCGCTTCCCGCTATTATAGGCTTTGAACTCCGTTAATGAACCTCAGAGCTTCGTAAATGAGTCTTTGATACTTGTGAATGAGGCTTTGAACTCCATTAATGAAGTAAAATCGGCGGTTATTCTCAAGGGAAAATTATACTTGAGAGCAGTTGTTAAGAAAAACAGGTTTGCCGCCTTGCTCAAGAGATAGTGTTAGTGCAGCAAGAATTTCTACTAACTGTGTGCCTACCCAGCCAGACGAAACCTCTGAGGGAGTATTGTTTATAACAGAGACAACAAAGGTGGAGCAAACCCGTTGCAATGGTTCCCCTGGTTCTAATTCCAACACCACCTGCCTTTGATTTACCGGAATAAATTGATTGCCCTGCTGTTCAAACTCCCCATGTAGCAGCGTTAGAGGTGACGATCGCAACATTTCATCAAAAATCAAACTACCAAGGCTACCTACAATCCCCAGCCGTCGCTGCTTATCAGGATTCAGCCAGCACAAGTGAATATAAACTTGAAAGTTATCTGGGTATGTCAGTGTTATCCATACTAGGTCAGCCATTCCCCGTGTCTTTACGTCTTCTCCCTGTAGCCACACCGTACCCGTTGCTTGTACTTTCACAGGAATCTGACCTAGCCAAGCGTTAAAGATAGCAATATCGTGAATACCTAAGTCCCACAGTGCATCAACATCTTGCCGGACAGGCCCCAAATGGGTGCGCGTCGCGTAGCCATAGCGTAAATCTCCTAATTTACCTGCTTGTACTACAGTTTTTCCTTGCTCAACTGCTGGATGAAATAAATAAGTATGGTCAACTATGAGTATCAAATTATGCTGCTCTGCTAACTGGCAAAGTTCCCGACATTCTGCTGGATCAAGAGTTAGGGGTTTTTCAGCTAAAACGTGGTATCCCTGTTGGAGAGCGTCTTTAATTAAAGCATAGTGGGTGGTAGCTGGAGTTGCGATCGCCACTCCTGTCAACCCTGGCACTTTCTTTAAATCTTCCCATTGTGTTGTTAATACTACATTAGCATCTAAGTTAAATTGCTGCTTTACCGCCGCCAATCGTTCTGGATGAGGGTCTACTACAGCAACTACATTTACTTGGGGATGTGCTAAGAAATTCCGCAGCAGATGCACTCCCCAACGCCCAACTCCGATGACAGCAATTTTAATTTGGTTTGCCATTAGTTATTAGTTATTAGTCATTAGTAGGACTTACGCAAAATTGTCTCAAAAACCTGATTTGTCGTAGCGGTAATTCATGAATTACCGCTACTTCAGAACTTTTTTGCGTAAGTCCTGATTAGTTGTTAGTCAAATGACAAGCAACTGATTATCAGTTTATTTGTAATCTTTTGAGTTCAGGGGTTTTCCGGTTGAGGAATTGCTAAAAAAGCTACTTTAGCTGCGGCTTGTTCAGCAGTTTTGATCGAGCGTCCCTTACCTTCGCCGAGCTTGTTTCCGTGTAGCCACACTTCAGCTACGAAACGTTCTTGATTTCGGTGCGGTTGAGTCACTTCCACAACCCGATACTCTGGTAAAACTTTAAATTGTGCCTGAGTCCATTCTTGGAGAGCAGCTTTGTAATTAAGTCTGGCAGGATCGAGGCGAATTTCTGTCGTTAGTTCTTGGAAGTGGGGATCTAGCCAAGAGCGGATCAGTTCCAGATTTTGAGTACTTAAGTAAAGCGCACCCAGAACTGCTTCAAAGGCATCTGCCAGTCGTGACTCTTGACCAACTTTATCAGCCGTAGCACTACCAGCAACAAGTAAGTATAACTCCAAACCATATCCTCTAGCCAATTGGGCGAGAATGCGATCGCTCACCAACACCGAACGAATTGCCGCAAAATCCCCTACTGGACAATCGGGATAATTTTCCCATAACACAACAGCCGACACCAGCCGCACCACTGCATCGCCAACAAACTCCAGTTGTTCATAATTTGCCGAATCAGAGACAGTGGGATGAGTTAGCGCTAAATCCAGCAGTTCCCACTTTATAGGTGCTTCTAGCGACAAACCAAATTTTTGGATTAAACTTTCGAGTTGCCGTTGACGGCGTGGATAAGCAAGGGGCATTGGGGACAGGGGGCAGGGAGCAGGGAGCAGGGGGCAGTGAGCAGGGAGCAGGGGGCAGTGAG